>Ga0126307_10000226_pt1 | contig 36291 bp, 34 predicted proteins | sample Plot28_FD_89955 | JGI IMG/M metagenome (GOLD analysis project Ga0126307, IMG submission 89955) | Serpentine soil microbial communities from UC McLaughlin Reserve, CA, USA - Plot28 | ecosystem: Environmental > Terrestrial > Soil > Grasslands | place: USA: UC McLaughlin Reserve, Lake County... | reverse complement strand
CGGAACCCAGAGAGTTCTGGAGGGCAAGCTACTCGTTCACCTTGAGGGGGTCGTCTACTTCTTTGATGAACAGCTCAGGCTCACGTCTATGCCAGATAGCAAGATATCATCCGTACGCATTCGAAAAGAGAAGTCATGAGAGGAGATCGAAGGTGAGAGAGAACCGTTTGAAGACCATCTGGCGGGAGGGCGGAACCGTCGTCAACGGGTGGTTGCACGTACCGAGTTCCTTCTCCGCCGAGGTCATGGCGCACGCGGGATGGGACAGTCTGACCATAGACATGCAACATGGGCCAGTCGACTACGGTAGCCTCGTACCCATGCTCCAGTCGATCTCGACGACGGATACCGTATCCGTGGTTCGCGTGCCGTGGAATGATCCCGGCCTCATAATGCGGGTGCTCGACGCGGGATGCTACGCGGTAATCTGCCCGATGATCAACACCTGCGAGGAAGCCGAGGCCTTCGTTGGGGCCTGCCGCTACCCTCCTGAGGGCTACCGCAGCTACGGCCCGTTCAGGGCAACCCTCTACGGTGGCCAGGACTACACCGACCACGCGAACGAGACCGTCGTGACGATGGCCATGATCGAGACGCGGCAAGCGCTGGATAACCTGGATGAGATACTCAATGTAATAGGCTTGGACGCGGTCTTCTTCGGGCCCTCGGACCTGGGCCAGAGTCTCGGATACGGTCCAGGCATGGACCGCGACGAGCCCGCGGTCCTCGAGGCTATGGAGAGGGTGCTTGCCGCCGCAAACCAGCGTGGTCTCGTCTCCGGGATCTTCACGGGCTCTCCCGAGTACGCCTCGCGCATGGTAGAGAAGGGTTTCCGGTTCGTCACGATCTCCTCGGATGCGCGGCTCATGGCCTCGGCTGCGGCACGGGTCGTAGCCGCTCTCAAGGGCGACTAGGAGTATCATTGGGCGGGTATGCCTGGGGCGGCGAGCGCGCAGACGAGAGAGGAGCGTTTCATGGCTGAGAGAGAGACGACTGTCGGGCCTGAGGAAGGGATCCACGGCCGGCCGGCGGCGCGGTTCGTCCAGACGGCCAAGGGGTTCTCCTCGCAGGTCGTTATCGTGAAAGGTGATAGAGAGGTGAACGCCAAGAGCGTCTTGAAGATAACCGGGCTCGCCAGAAAGGGCGACAAGATCACCATCCGCGCCGAGGGCGAGGACGCCGAAGAGGCCGTGGAAGCCCTGACCCAGCTCATATCGGCGGACGAGCACTAGGTCTGGACGACGCTCATGAAGCTGACCGGCATAGGTGCCTCAGAAGGGGTGGCCGTGGGCCCGGCGTTCGTGCCCGCTACAGGCAGGCCCCAGCCCGAACGGGAGCGGATAACAGAGAATGAGGTGGAAACCGAGCTACAAATGTTCGGGAAGGCTGTCGAAGCCGTCGTCGGCAACCTCTCGGAGACCGCTAACAATCTGCGCGCTTCGGGGAAAGAGGAGGAAGCCGGCATCTTCGAGTTCCACGTGGAGATGGCCGAAGACCCGGAGCTTGTCTCGGCCGTCGAGGAGCGCATCAGGAACCTGCAGAGCCCCGAGGCTGCGGTGCTCGCCGCCGGCGAGGAGTACGCCGCGCAGTTCGCACAGATGGACGACGAGTACATGGCCGCCAGAGCCGATGACGTACGCGACGTAATGGGCCAGATCTCTGCCCAGCTGATGGGCCGTGGCGCCTCAGGCTTCGAAGCCCTGCAGATACCCTCCGTGGTGCTTGCCCAGAGCCTCGCGCCCTCCGACACGGCGCGTATCAAAGTGGGGATGGCACTCGGTTTCGTCACCGCCGAGGGGTCGAGGACTTCGCACGTCTCGATCATGGCCCGCTCCATGGGTATCCCCGCCGTCGTCGGCGTGGGACCAACGCTGGATGGGGCGCTGGATGCGCAGGCGGTCGCGCTCGACGGAGGCGATGGCTACGCTATCGCGGACCCCGACGCGGATACGGTCGCGGAGTTCGAGAGGATGTCGGCGGCGCTTGACGAGGAGCGGGCGGCCCTCGACGAGTACCGTCACCTCGAGGCAAGCACAAGCGATGGACGGCGCATCGAGGTCGCGGCGAACCTGGGCTCTGCGTCGGAGGCTGATGACGCGCTCGAGTGGGGTGCCGAAGGCGTCGGACTCTTCCGCACCGAGTTCCTGTTCATGGAGCGTGACGACCTGCCCACCGAGGACGAGCAGTACCAGGTCTACAGCGCCGTCGCCAGGGCGTTCGGCGAGAAGCCTGTGATCGTTCGCACGCTGGATGCGGGGGGCGACAAGGACCTCCCCGGCGTGGAGCAGGCCCACGAAGAAAACCCTTTCCTAGGCTGGCGGGGAATAAGGATGAGCCTGGACACGCCCGAGCTCTTCAAGCCCCAGCTGCGTGCAATCCTGCGCGCTGCCGTTCACGGTAATCTCAGGGTCATGTTCCCGATGGTCGCCGACGTCGGGGAGTTGAGGGCCGCCAAGACGATACTGCAGGAGAGCCGTAGGGAGCTCAAAGCGGAAGGGGTAGATACCGGCGAGGTCGAGACAGGGGTGATGATCGAGACTCCGGCGGCCGCCATCTGCGCCGCCGAGCTCGCCAAGGAGTCAGCCTTCTTCTCTATAGGAACGAACGATCTCGTCCAGTACACCCTGGCCGCGGACAGGGGCAACGAGCGGCTGCGGCGGCTCCAGAGCGCTGACCATCCCGCGGTTCTGGCCCTGATCCGGCAGACCTGCGAGGCCGCAAGCGTGGTGGGCATCCAGGTTGGCGTGTGCGGCGAGGCGGCAGGCGAGCCGGAGATGATCCCGAAGCTCGTCGAACTCGGCGTTACGGAGCTGAGCATGGGCGCTCCCTCGATACCAAGGGCCAAGAAGGTCGTCTCAGAACTGTGAGGGCGGGCGTCTTCCCCGACTACGAAGCCATGAGCGCGGCCGCAGCCGACGTCGTCGCCCGAAGGCTGGGGGAGGAGCATTCTTCGGTCCTCATGCTGCCAACGGGCATAACCCCTCTCGGAATGTACCGGCAGCTCGTCGAGATGCACAACTCTCGGGGGCTCTCTTTCGCGGACGCGACTTTCTTCAACCTCGACGAGTATATTGGGCTGGCGCCGGATCACAGGGCGAGCTACCACGTGTACATGAAGGAGAACTTCTACGGGCTCATCGACGCCGACCCGGCGCGGGTCTTCGTCCCCGACGGGACCGCCCCTGACCCCGAGGCAGAGTGCGAGCGCTACGAGGCGGTCATAAGGGGGACCGGTGGGGTCGATGTCTGCGTGCTTGGCATCGGGCGCAACGGCCACATAGGGTTCAACGAGCCGGGAGCGCCTTTCGACTCGCGCACCCGCGTCGTGGAGCTCTCCGAGAGCACTCGCAAGGTCAACGCCGCAGACTTCGAAGCCGACCGCGCGCCGGAGCGGGCGATCACGGTCGGCATGGCGACCATCTTCGAGGCCAGGGAGGTCATGCTCCTCGCCTCGGGCACGAACAAGGCGGGGGCCGTGGCCGCGGCCGTAGAGGGTGATGCCTCCGAGAGCGTGCCCGCCTCGATGCTGAAGAGCCACCCGCATGCCAGCCTGTTTCTCGACGAGGACGCGGCCTCTGGCCTGGGGCGCGGCATAGCGGGCTGAGGGGATCTTCGGGCAGTCCTTCGAACCCCGTTGACGCGGGAAGGGCGCTCGAGTAGCATCGTTGTCGGCGGGTTGATGCAGGGACGAGAGGGCCTCTCGTGTGCCTTTCTCTATGCTGGGAGTGAGACTGAGATGAGCACTGTCATCGGGCGTATCACCGGCGGACTTCGCTTCTCGGTGGCGCGTACGCAAGAGGACAGATCACTCCTTACTAGGCACAGCGGAGATTTCCGATGAAGGTCGGACTGCTCGGAGCCGGCCGTATCGGCGCCCTCCACGCCGGCGTGCTTGCCGACGACCCTGGCGTCGACGAGCTACTCGTCGGCGACGCCGACATGCGGCGTGCCGAGGAGGTAGCACGGGAGGTCGGAGGGGAGGCGGAGCGGATCGAAGGCGTCCTGGACTACGGACCCGACGCCGTCGTCATCGCCGCCTCCACACCTGCGCACGCGCCTTTGATCCGGGCCGCCGTCGAGGCCGGCATCCCTGCTTTCTGCGAGAAGCCGATAGCGCTGGGATACGGGGAGACGGTCGAAGTCGTGCGGGAAGTCGAGGCTAAGGGCGCGACGCTCCAGCTCGGCTTCCAGAGACGCTTCGACGCCGGATACGCGGAAGCGAGGCGCCTGATAGAGTCAGGCGCCCTCGGAGAAATCTACTCGGTGAGGCTCGCCACCCACGACCCAGAACCGCCGCCAGAGGAGTACATCCCTGCCTCCGGCGGCATCTTCCGCGACCTCCACATCCACGACTTCGATATCCTGCGCTGGCTGACGGGCGGCGAGGTGGAGGAGGTGTACGCCACGGGAAGCGTCCGCAACTTCGGCTTCTTCTCCGAGCACGGCGACGTGGATACCTCTGCGGCTTTGATCAGGATGAAAGACGGCGTGGTCGCCGTCCTCACGGGGGGCCGCCACGACCCTCTCGGCTACGACGTGCGGGCCGAGGTCTTCGGCTCCAGAGATAGCGTGGCCGTCGGCTTGGACGGGCGTACCCCGCTGCGCTCCGTCGAACCCGGCATTCCGTCCTCGGAGAAAGAGGCCTACCCGAACTTCCAGGACCGCTTCCTTAACGCTTACAGGGCGGAGATGAAGCACTTCCTCTCCCTGGTCAGGGACGAGGCCGATAACCCGTGCACGGCCGCCGATGCGCTGGAGGCGCTCAGGATCGCGATGGCGGCAGACCTCTCGCTCGCCGAGCACCGCCCGGTCTCGCCATCGGAGGTCGGATGAAGCCAAGGGTGGCAGGGGCACCGATCTCCTGGGGCGTCTGCGAGGTGCCGGGATGGGGTTACCAGATGGAGGCCGAGAGGGTTCTAGACGAAGCCGCCGGCCTCGGCATCACGGCACTCGAGGCCGGCCCCGAGGGCTTCCTGCCAGAGGAGCCGCATGAGATGGCCAACCTGCTCTCGGACCACGGGCTCGAGCTGGTCGGGGGCTTCGTTCCCGCCGTGCTTCATCGCCCAGAGGCGCGCGACTCGGAGATCGCCTCAGTAGAGAGACAAGCCGGGCTCTTCGCCGCGGCCGGCGCCGGCGTGCTCGTGCTCGCCGCGGCGACGGGAGAGGAGGGCTACGAGGAGTCCGCTGGCCTGGAGGATGGCGAGTGGGATGAGCTCTTCGCGACGCTTGCGAGGGTCGAGGAGATCGGGGCCAGGCACGGCCTTAGCGTGGTGCTCCACCCGCACTACGGGACGGAGATCGAAAGCCCCGAGCAGGTGCGGCGTTTCCTTGAGGGTTGCGACACGGGGCTCTGCCTCGACACGGGACATTCGATGGTCGGGGGTGCGGATCCCGTCGAGCTTACGGAGTCGGTCGCGGCGAGGATTCGTCATGTCCACTTGAAGGACGTGGATAGGCGCCTCGTCGGTAGGGTACTCTCTGGCCACCTGCCCTATGAGCAGGCGGTCAGGGATGGGCTCTACAGGCCGCTGGGGGACGGCGACGTGGACCTCAGGCGCGTGCTGGCCGTGCTGGAAGGGGCGGGCTACGATGGATGGTACGTGCTCGAGCAGGACATTATGCTGGCCGATGATCCCGGCTACGGTCCTGCCGCGGAGGTAGGCAGGAGCCTCGCTTACCTGAGGGGTGTGCTAGAGTCGTGAATCCCGAGGTCATCACGATGGGGAGGGTGAGCGTCGACCTGTACCCCGAGCAGATCGGGGCCACGCTCGCCGAGGTCGAGACCTTCGCCAAGTCCCTCGGCGGGAGCGCGACGAACGTGGCCGTCGCAGCGGCCAGGCTCGGCCACTCCTCCGCCGTCATAACGAGGACCGGCGATGACGGCTTCGGCCACTACATCCGCTCCGCGCTGGAGGAGTTCGGTGTAGATATCCGCTGGGTCGGTACTGACCCAGAGTTCCGGACCCCCCTGGCATTCTGTGAGATTCACCCCCCCGACGACTTCCCTCTCCTGTTCTACCGCGAGCCAAGGGCTCCGGACATGAACCTGACGGTCGAGGACCTCGACTTCGAAGCGATCTCGGCCGCGCCGCTCTTCTGGATAACAGGCACTGGTCTCTCTGACGAGCCGAGCCGTACGGCGACCCTCGCGGCCCTCGAGCAGCGGACCTCGGGCATCACGGTCTTCGACCTCGACTACAGGCCGACGCTCTGGGCCTCGGAAGAGGAGGCGGCCCGCTGCTATAGAGAAGCGCTCAGGCACGCCACGGTGGCGGTGGGCAACCAGACCGAGGTCGGTGTAGCCGTGGGAACACGCGATCCCTTCGAGGCCTCGGATGCGCTACTGGACCTCGGCATAGAACTCGCGGTCGTCAAACGGGGACCGGAAGGCGTGCTCGCCCGCACGAAAGACGGCGTCGCCGAAGCCCCGCCGATAGAGGTGGAGGTAGTCAACGGGCTCGGTGCTGGTGACGCATTCGGAGGGGCGCTCTGCCACGCGCTGCTCTCGGGGTGGGAACCCGATAAGACCATCCGCTACGCCAACGCCGCAGGAGCCATCGTTGCCTCGCGCCTGGCGTGCGCCGACGACATGCCGACCCGAGAAGAAGTGGAACGACTGCTGGAGAAGTCCCCAGATGTCTGAGAGGGGGTGACCATCCCGTGCAAATCCTGATGCCTGATACCTGTAGCCTGAAGCCTTCTTGCGCGGAACGTCCGATGCTTCCGCACAGCGCGAGACAGGAGTGATCTCTTGGCCACGGTAAGATTGACGGCGGCGCAGGCGCTGGTGCGCTTCCTGACGGAGCAGTACGTACAACGAGACGGGATCGAGCAGCGCTTCTTCGCCGGGTGCTTCGGGATCTTCGGCCACGGTAACGTTGCCGGTGTCGGCCAGGCCCTCCAGCAATACTCGGGCGGCCTCCCTTACTACCAGGCCCGCAACGAGCAGGCAATGGTGCACACGGCCTCTGCCTACGCCCGCCAGAACAATCGCCTCAGGGCCTTCGCCTGCACGACCTCCATCGGGCCTGGCGCCACGAACATGATCACCGGTGCCGCCCTCGCCTCGATAAACCGTCTGCCCGTGCTGCTCTTGCCAGGCGACGTCTTCGCCTCCCGCGGACCCGACCCCGTTCTGCAGCAGCTCGAGACTCCCCACGACGGAACGCTCTCTGTCAACGACTGTTTCAGGCCGGTATCGCGGTACTTCGACAGGGTCGCGCGCCCCGAACAGGTGATACCCGCCGCCCTCGCCGCGATGCGCGTGCTCACAAACCAGGCCGAGACAGGGACCGTAACCCTCGCCTTCCCGCAGGACGTGCAGACAGAGGCCTTCGACTATCCCGATGCGTTCTTCGAGAAGCGGATCTGGCACGTCGGGCGCCCGATGCCCGACGCCGGCGCCATCGAACGTGCCGCGGCCATGATCCGGTCTTCCCTCCGGCCCATGATCGTGGCCGGCGGCGGTGTCATCTACTCGGAGGCGACCGCAGTGCTGCAGCGCCTGTGCGAACGCACGGGCATCCCCGTCGGAGAGACGCAGGCCGGGAAGGGCTCCCTGCGCTACGACCACCCTTGCTCTTTAGGCGCCGTCGGCGCGACGGGCACCTTCGCCGCGAACCGCGCGGCCCGCGAGGCCGACCTCGTCATCGGGGTAGGCACCCGCTGGACCGACTTCACTACGGCCTCCAAGACGGCGTTCCAGAACCCCGAGGCACACTTCGTCAACATAAACGTCGCCGACTTCGACGCCAACAAGCACGCCGGGCTCGCCCTCGTCGGTGACGCCCGCTCCACGCTCGAAGCGCTTGACGATGCCATCGCCGGCTACGAGGTAAAGCGAGCGTACAGGGAGCAGAATGCCGGCGAGTCGCAGGAGTGGGACAAAGAGGTCGGGCGGCTGTACGCGCTTGACCACGGGCCGCTTCCGGCCCAGAGTGAGGTCATAGGGGCGGTCGACTCGTTCTCCGATCCCGAGGACGTCGTCGTTTGCGCGGCGGGTTCCATGCCAGGGGATCTCCACAAGCTCTGGAGGACGCGCGATTCGAAGGGCTACCACGTCGAGTACGGCTACTCCTGCATGGGGTATGAGATCTCCGGCGGCCTCGGCGTGAAGATGGCGGCCCCCGAGCGCGAGGTCTACGTGATGTGCGGCGACGGTTCCTACCTGATGATGAACTCCGAGATCGTCACCTCCATCCAGGAGGGCTACAAGCTCACCATCGTGCTCGTCGACAACTCGGGATTCTCTTCTATCGGGGCGCTCTCGCGCTCCGTCGGCTCGGACGGCTTCGGCACCCACTACCGCTACCGAAAGGAAGGTTCCATCGGCCTCGACTCGGAGGAGGCGCCTGGCGATGTCCTGCCCGTCGACCTCGCCAATGGCGCGGAGAGCCTCGGTGCGTACGTGATCCGCACGGAGAACATCGAAGGACTGAAGAGAGCCCTCGCAGACGCCAAAGACGTAGACAGGACGGTGGTCATCCACATCCCCGTCGACCGCTACGAAGGTGTCCCGGACTACGACTCCTTCTGGGACGTGCCCGTCTCCGAGGTCTCCGAGATGGAGTCCGTGAACTCGGCCCGAGAGGAGTACGCGAAGAGTAAAGAGAAGGAACGCAGATACCTCTAGAGAGGAGTTACAGGACGTGCCAGACCTGCTCGCTACAAGTAACGGCCACCCCGACCGCGACGGTTCCCTGATAGAGGTTACGCCGGAGTCTGCGGGCTGGGAGTACGTCGGGTTCGTGGTGCTCAGGCTCGAGGCAGGCCGGAGCGCGAGCCGGCATACGGGGGGTGAGGAGGTGTGCCTGATCCTCCTCTCTGGGACGTGCGACGTCTCGGCAGGAGATAAAGAGTGGAAGGACCTGGGTGGCAGAGAGAGCGTGTTCGAAGGGCTACCGAGTGCGGTCTATCTGCCGCCCGGTACCGAGTACAGGGTAGAAGCCTCGACGGGATTAGAGATAGCGGTCGCCTCTGCGCCCGCCGAGCGAGGGGCTGACCCGATGCGCATCGGGCCCGAGGATATCGATGTGGAAGTTCGAGGCTCGGGCAACATGGAGCGGGAGATACGTCCGATCCTCATGGAGGACCGCGAGGCGGAGCGGCTCCTGGTGGTCGAGGTCCTGACCCCGAACGGACACTGGTCGAGCTACCCGCCCCACAAACACGACCAGGATGATCCCCCGCGCGAGCGGTACCTGGAGGAGATGTACTACCACAAGATCAGACCCGACAAAGGCTTCGCGTTGCAGAGGGTCTTTACCGAAGACGGCTCGCTCGACGAGACGCTCACGTTCCACGAGGGTGACGTGGTGCTCGTGCCTGAGGGTTACCATGTCGTCTCGGCGCCTCCAGGCTACGACCTCTACTACCTCAACGTCATGGCGGGACCGGTACGCGAGTGGAGGATAAAAAACCATCCAGACCACGAGTGGCTGCTCGGGTAGAGAAGGGAGAAGCGGGCGGGACACGACAGCACACCAGCTGTACCCTCGCTCCGCAACGTTATCCGGCTAGGGACCCTAGGGGGCTCGGATGCGCATCGGCCTGGTAGGCGCCGGCTTTATGGGCGGCGTTCATCTGAACGCCTACGCCGGCATCCCCGAAGTGGAGGTGGTCGGTGTCGCCGACGCCCGCGCCGAAGCCGCCGTGGCTGGTGCCGAGATGGTCGGGGCGCGGCCTTACGCTTCTTACGAGGAGCTCGTCGCGGCGGAGGACATCGAGGTGATAGACGTCTGCCTGCCGACGGCGTTTCACAGGGAGCTGGCAGTAAGGGCCGCGGGCGAAGGCAGGCACGTTATCCTCGAGAAACCAATAGCCCGCACCATGGAGGACGCGCAGCAGATTCTCGAGGCCTTCTCCGGCGATGGCCCCCGCCTCTTCGTTGGCCACGTCGTCCGTTTCTTCCCCGAGTATGTGGGCATCAAGGAGAAGATCGACGCAGGGGACCTCGGGACCGTCGGGGTTGTCCGCACCAGCCGCCGCTCACCTTTCCTACTGGGCTGGAACGACTGGTACGCTGACTGGCGCGCGAGCGGCGGTGTCCTCCTTGATCTGGTGATCCACGACTTCGACTTCTTGCGCTGGGTCCTCGGCGAGGTCGATAGCGTCTACGCCCGCGGCGTGCTCGGACGCGAGTACAACCGCCTGGACTACGTCCTAGCTACCCTGCGCTTCAGGGGCGGCGCCATCGCCCACGTCGAAGGACACTGGGGGTACCCCGGTCCTTTCAACTACTCCATCGAGGTCGCAGGGAGTCGCGCACTCCTAGCGGCAGAGAGCACGGAGCCGGGCACGCTGGAGTTGTTCCGGGAGACGGCGGCCCCTGGCGAGGTTCCCGACCTGGCCTCAGGCAAGAACCCGTACCAGAAGGAGCTCGAACACTTTGTCGACTGTATCTTGACGGGAGAAGAGCCGATTCTGGAGGGACGGGACGCCTATGAGGCGCTCAGGATCAGCCTGGCCGCGACCGAATCGGTCCTGTCAGGTAGACCCGTTACCCTTGGAGGCCGGACGTGAGCGTCAGGGTCGGTATCGTCAGCTTCGCCCACGTCCACTCTCCGGCGTACTCAGCCGTGCTGAGAGATCTCGACGCCGCGGATTTCGTCGGCATAACGGACGACGACGCGGGTCGCGGCGCAGAGGCTGCGGAGCGTTTCGGCGTGCGGTTCCTCGATAGCGCGGACTCAATGTTCGGAGAGGTCGACGCCACCCTCGTCTGCTCCGAGAACAACAACCACGCGAGAGATACGATCCCTGCACTCGAGGCCGGCGTGCACGTGCTCTGCGAGAAGCCCATCTCGACCACCCTCGAGGATGCGAGGGCGATGATACAAGCCTCCGAGACCTCGGGCAGCCAGCTCAGGATTGCCTTCCCCGTGCGCTACCTCCCCGCTGTGGTACGCGCGCGGGAGATCGTTCGCGCTGGCTCCCTGGGCCGCGTTCTGGCCTTGAGCGGCACGAACCACGGTCAGATCCCGGGCGGATGGTTTCTCGATCCCGAGCTCGCGGGCGGCGCGGTGATGGACCATGCAGTCCACCTCGTCGACCTGCTCCGCTGGATGCTCGACGTCGAGGTGAAGAGCGTCTACGCGGAGATAGATTCGTTCTTCGGAGCAGGAGGAACGGACGACGCGGCCATTCTGACCCTGGAGCTCGAAGGCGGTCCGTTCGCCGACGGCGCCTTCGCCACCATAGACCCGAGCTGGTCCCGCGGCGACGGATACCCGACCTGGGGCGACGTTACGCTCAGAATCGCGGGCACCTCAGGAGTGCTCGACGTGGACCCGTTCGCCCGTCCTTTGAGGATCTTCGAGCACAAAACGGGCGCGACGTCGTGGTCGTACACGGGAGAGGACATGAACGCGCTCATGCTCTCGGACTTCCTGCGCGGCGTGGCCCAAGGAGACCCGTCGGGCGCGAGCGGGCTGGATGGCCTGCGAGCTCTGGAGGTCGTCCTGGCCGCGTACCGCTCCGCACAGGACCACGAACCGAAGAAACTAAAGCGAACGCCCTGACCTAGAGCAATTTGCAGAGTTGTTGACCAACCCTGAATCGCCTGTTCGGCCATGAGCGATAAGCAGAGTGCCAAAGTAGTAAGCTGACAAGCTGAAACGCGAAACCCTTCGGGTACGGGACTCGTATATTCTCTTCGTTATGGTGATACTCCTCACTGGTGCCACTTCCGCGGTCATTCCCACCTCCTATTTCGTCATTCCCGCGCCAGCGGGAATCTACCGCGGCTGGCGGGATCTCTTGGATTACGTATGAGCAGCAACATCGCGGCCGAGCGGGCGGCCTTGATCGTCAACACGCGCTCGCGCAGCGGCGAGCGCGTGTTCTTCCAGGCCCTCGACCGCCTACAGGAGCTTGGCGTCTCCCTCGGCGTAACCTACGCCATAAGAAACCCCGCGCGGCTCCCCGAGACGGTGCGGGAGGTTCTCGACAACGGCTCCGGTTACAGGTTCCTGATCCTGGGCGGCGGAGACGGGACTGTCAGCTCTGTGGTCGACTTCCTGGCGCACCACCACGTAGTTCTGGGCCTCCTGCCCCTCGGTACGGCAAACGACTTCGCCAGGACGCTGGAGATACCCCAGGATATCGAGGGCGCCTGCAAGGCGATAGCGGGCGGCAAGGTCGTCGACATCGACCTCGGCCTCGCCGGCGACAACTACTACGTGAACGTCGCCTCCGTAGGGCTCGGGGTGGAGACCACGCGAACCCTCTCTCCTTGGCTGAAGAAGAGCACGGGACCGCTGGCCTATCCCGCGGCCGCCATTAGGGCGTTCCTGAGGCACGAACCCTTCGCCGCTAGGCTGACCTTCCCCGACGGCGACCACGAGCCCGTCGAATACGGCCGTCTCCTGCAGGTCGCCGTCGGCAACGGGCGCTTCTACGGTGGGGGCATGGTCGTCGCCCCCGAATCGGGCATAGACGACAAGACCCTAGACGTCTACGCTATAGATCTGGGACGGCACAGGAACCTAATCGGGGTCGCAAGGTACTTGAGAAGCGGGGACTTCATCAGGATGGAGGGCGTGCACCACTTCAGGACCTCGCGCGTCCGGCTCGAGACCGACCCCGAACTCGCGGTCAACATAGACGGGGAAGTGGTGGCGAGGACCCCGCAAGATTTCTCCGTGGTCCAGAACGCCCTCCACGTGCTGGTGCCCCAAGAGTCGGCCGCCGCGCGCCACGACAACGACGGGTAGGGAAGCTCATCCCCGCCACCTCCTTTTTCGTCATTCCCGCGCGAGCGGGAATCCACCGCGGCGGGCGTTTCGCGCTGTAGGCCAGGAGCCTTCTACCGGCTTGCGCACGAGGCGCACTTGCGCGGCCGGACTCGATTGCTAGACTGCGAAACATCGGTGGGGACCGAAGCGAGGAGGAAAGAATGCGACCTGAGGATATCGACGGCCTGACCGTAGGCGGGCTGCTGGATCTGGTAGCCGAGCGACGTCCTGAAGATGAGGCCCTCGTCTACGCCGATAGGGATCTACGCTACACCTACACGGAGTTCAAAGCGCTCGTCGAGAACTGCGCCCGCTCTTTGATGGCGCTCGGTATGCGGAGGGGCGACCACGTCGCCGTGTGGGGGCAAAACGTGCCGGAGTGGGTGACCCTGCAGTTCGCCACGGGCAAGGTCGGGGCCGTGCTGGTTACTATCAACCCCGCTTACAAGTCCCACGAGCTGAAGTACGTACTCGAGCAGTCCGACGCCGCGGCCCTGTTCCTGACTGAAGGGGTCGGGAACGTTGACTTCCTACAGATCCTTCTAGATGCCATCCCCGACCTCGCCAGCTCCGACGACGGCGAGCTATCGCTCGAAGAGCTGCCATTCTTGAAGAACCTAGTCCTCATGGGCGGGGGTTCACCCGAAGCGCTGACCGTGATGAGCTTCGATGGGTTTCTCGGGAGGGAAGAGGAAGTCTCTAACGAGGACTTACGCGAGCGGCAGGCGTCGCTCGATGCGGAGGACGTTATCAACATGCAGTACACCTCGGGGACCACGGGCTTCCCGAAGGGCGTGCAGTTGACCCACACCAACATCGTCAAGAATGCCTTCTACATCGGCGAGAGCATGAGGCTGGGACCCGAGGACAGGGTGTGCATACCGGTCCCTTTCTTCCACTGCTTTGGGTGCGTTCTGGGGACTCTCAACACCGTCACGCACGAGGGGACGATGGTCCCCGTCGAGAGCTTCGACGCCGAGAAGGTGTTGCAGGCCGTAGATCAGGAACGGTGCACGGCGCTCCTCGGGGTCCCTACGATGTTCATAGCCGAGCTGGAGCACCCTGACTTCGAGCACTACGACACGAGTTCTCTGCGGACCGGGATCATGGCCGGCTCCCCTTGCCCGATGGAGGTCATGAAGAAGGTCGTCGACGTGATGGGGGCCTCGGAGATCACCATAGCCTACGGCCAGACCGAGTCGAGCCCCGTCATCACCCAGACCCGCACCGATGATCCGCTGGAGCTGCGCGTATCGAGCGTGGGGCGCGAGCTCCCCGACGTCGAGGTCCGCATCGTGAGCGTCGAGACGGGTGAGGACTGCTCCCCCGAAGAGCAGGGCGAGTTGTGGACCCGCGGCTACCATGTCATGCGCGGCTACTACAACATGGAGGAGAAGACCAGCGACGTTATAGACGAGGAAGGATGGTTGCACACGGGCGACCTCGCGGTCATGGACGAGGATGGGTACGTCAGGATCACCGGCCGGGCGAAGGACATGATCATCCGCGGCGGCGAGAACGTCTACCCGCGCGAGATCGAGGAGTTCCTCTACACCCACCCCGACGTCTCGGACGTCCAGGTCTACGGCGTCCCTGACGAAAAGTACGGCGAAAAAGTCGCCGCCGCCGTGAAACTTCGCCAGGGTTCTGAGCTCACGGCCGAAGACATAAAGAACTATTGCCACGAGAACATCTCGTACTACAAAGTACCCGAGTACGTCGACTTCGTCGAGGACTACCCGATGACAGCGAGCGGTAAGATCCAGAAGTACAAACTCCGCGAGACAGCCGTAGAACGCTACGGCCTGAAAGGCGCCACGGTAGAGTCAGCTTGAACGCGGTTCTTCCGGGCGCTCCGTTCTACAGCGCTTGTCGCAAGAGCCGAGAGGTGATACCGAACGCGTATGATCGCTTTCGCGGCGTACCAGCTGCGCGAGCGCAACTTCCACTCCGTCCTTCCGGCATGAGAGCATCATTCCCGCGCAAACGGGAATCCACCGCGTAAGGCGCTCCGCACGGTAGACCAGGAGTGTTCTACCGGCGGCTCACTTATCAGAGATCAGAAGAAAAGGCCGGAACTGAAATCCCGGCCCTCGAAGCGTCCTTGTTACCTGGCTGCTCTACCCCCTGCTACGGCCCGGTAGATCGCAAGGAGTATGATCGCGCCGATGGTGGCGATTATGATGGTCCAGATCGTGCTGCCACCGCCGATACCGATGAGGCCGGCGAGAAAGCCGCCAACCAGGGCTCCCGCTATCCCGAGTATGATCGTGATGAAAATGCCGCCAGGATCGTCACCAGGCATGATCAGCTTGGCGAGCGCACCAGCGATCAGACCGATAATGATCCAGCCGATAATCGCTACTATACCCATGGTTTGCTACCTCCTTCACGGTCGGTCTTCTATGCCAAATAGTATTCCCTAATACGCTCATCGGAAACATAAGTTTCCGAAAGCACGACAAATCTCCCTGATCCGTACCCCCGTGTGCCAGATGTTCTGCTGCTATCATGCCTTCAATCCGAGGGATCAGGAGGATTATCATGAACTTCGACCCGACCGAAAAACAGCGCCGGTGGCGCGATCTTGCGCGTGACTTCGCCCAGGATGAGATCCGGCCGCGCGCCGCCGCCCTCGACCGGGAACAGAAGTTCCCGTACGACCTAGTCGCAGATATGGCCCATCTCGGCCTGATGGGCCTCACACTTCCCGAAGAGTACGGCGGCGCGGGTGGGGACTTCGTCGCCTACAACCTGGCGCTGGAGGAGATCTCGCGCGCAGATACCTCGGTCGGGATCACCATGGAGGCCCATATCTCCCTGGGCTGCTCTCCCATCGCCGTCTACGGCACAAGGGAACAGAAGGAGAAGTTCCTCTCCAGGTGCGCCACAGGCGAGAACCTCTGGGCGTTCGGCCTGACGGAGGAAGAGGCCGGCACGGACGCCGGAGGGACGCGGACGACGGCGGAACTCGAGGGTGGCGAGTGGATCATTAACGGGTCGAAGAAGTGGATCACCAACTCCGGAACGGACATGACGGGCGGCGTTACGGTCATCGCCAGGACGGGCACCCGCGAGAATGGAAGGCCCGAGCTAACCGCCATCCTCGTCCCCCAGGACGCGCCGGGCTACACCCGAGGCCCGGCATACGAAAAGCTGGGCTGGCGCGCCTCTGACCAGCATCCACTCTACTTCGAGGACTGCCGCCTCCCCGAAGAGAACCTCCTCGGAGAGCGTGGGAAGGGGTTCAACCAGTTCCTCGCGACGCTCGATGCAGGCAGGGTCGCGGTCGCCGCCCTCTCCGTGGGGCTCGCCCAGGCCTGTTTCGACGAGGCGCTGGCGCGGGCGCAAGAGAGGGAGCAGTTCGGGCGTTCGATCTCCGAGTTCCAGGCCATACAGTTCAAGCTTGCGGACATGGCGATGGAGATAGAGCTCGCGCGCAACATGGTGCTCAAGGCCGCGTGGCTGAAGGATCAGGGCCGGCCCTTCGGGAGGGAGGCCAGCATGGCCAAGGTCTTCGCCTCCGAGACGGCCAAGCGGGCAGCGGACCAGGCGGCCCAGATCTGGGGTGGCGAGGGCTTTATGGAGACCAGCGCCGTGGCCCGCTACTGGCGGCAGGTCAAGATCAACGAGATAGGGGAGGGCACAAGCGAGATAAACCGCCAGCTCATCGCCCGCTCCCTACTAAAAGAGAGCGCGGCAGAGGCTAAGGTGAAGATGGTCGCGCAGTAGAGTGCCCCTCTAAGCCCTGAACCGAACGTCACCTGAACGGGGAAGTATGAGCAAGCTAGGAACCCTCGTAGACACGAAGAGCGAGGCCTTCGCAGAGAGCGCCGAAGCTTTTGAGGTACTCCTGAGCGAGTTGCGCGAGCATTCGGCTGAGGCCAGGCGCGGTGGGGGGGAGAAGGCGCAGAGGAGGCACAGAGAGCGCGGCAAGCTGCCTGTTCGAGAGAGGATCGAACGCCTCCTCGACCCTGACACGGCCTTTCTGGAGCTCTCGCCCCTGGCGGCCTTCGGGATGTACGACGGAAAGGTTCCCGCGGCGGGCATAGTCACGGGGGTCGGGCGCGTCTCGGGGCGCGAGGTGATGGTCGTCGCCAACGACGCGACCGTAAAGGGCGGTACCTATTACCCGATAACGGTCAAAAAGCACCTGCGGGCTCAGGAGATAGCCGAGCAGAACTACCTGCCGTGTATCTATCTCGTCGACTCAGGAGGTGCTTTCCTGCCTTTGCAGGACGAGGTATTCCCTGACCGCGAACACTTCGGGCGCATCTTCTACAACCAGGCCCAGATGAGCGCGAAGGGCATTCCCCAGGTCGCCGCGGTGATGGGCAGTTGCACGGCCGGAGGAGCGTACGTCCCCGCGATGAGCGACGAGGTAGTCATAGTGAAAGGAACAGGCACGATCTTCCTCGGCGGCCCTCCCCTCGTCAAGGCCGCCACTGGCGAAGAAGTAACCGCGGAAGAGCTCGGTGGGGCCGACGTCCACACCCGCCGCTCGGGCGTCGCCGACCACTTTGCGGAGAACGACGAACACGCCCTGGCCATAGTCCGCTCCATCATAGAGAACCTGAATAGGAAGAAAGACCCACCTTGGAGTGTCGAGATGCCAAAGGAGCCGCTCTACGACCCGGGAGAACTCTACGGCATCGTCCCCAGCGACTACAGGCAGGGTTACGACGTCAGGGAGGTCATCGCCAGGACGGTGGACGGCAGCCGCCTGCACGAGTTCAAGCCGCTCTACGGCGAGACCCTCGTGTGCGGCTTCGCCAGGATCATGGGCCATCCCGTCGGCGTTTTGGCCAACAACGGCATCCTTTTCTCCGAGAGCGCGCTCAAGGGCGCCCACTTCATAGAGCTGTGCTCCTCCCGCGGCATCCCACTAGTCTTCTTGCAGAACATCACGGGCTTCATGGTCGGCAAAGAGTACGAGGCCGGCGGCATCGCCAAAGACGGGGCCAAGTTGGTCATGGCGGTCGCCAACGCGAGCGTGCCGAAGTTCACCGTGATTGTCGGCGGCTCGTTCGGGGCGGGTAACTACGGGATGTGCGGCAGGGCCTACTCGCCGCGCTTCTTGTGGATGTGGCCCAACGCACGCATCAGCGTGATGGGCGGCCAACAGGCGGCGAACGTCCTTCTCACCGTGCAGGAGGAAGGCCTACGGCGCGAGGACAAAGAGATGACCGACGAAGAGCGCGAGGATTTCAAGGCCCCGATCCTCGAAAAGTACGAGGACGAAGGCAACCCTTACCACTCGACCGCGAGGCTCTGGGACGACGGTGTCATAGACCCTGTAGATACAAGAATGGTCCTTGCTCTCGGCCTCTCCGCCGCCGCAAACGCCCCGCTGAGAGAGACCAAATTCGGCGTCTTTAGAATGTAGGTATTGTAGGCTACAGGCCCCAGGTGTCAGGAAGGAGTTAGCATGATATACGTCCTAGCGAACATCGACCCTGGTCGAACCGATTTCCTCGTACCGCCGTCCAGGGATTACCTGACGGCTGAAGCCTGATGCCTTACGAACATCTGAACAGGACAGACGACGGCCCGGTGTCGACCGTTACTCTCGCGCGTCCTGGCTCGCACAACGCGCTGGACGCGGATCTCATCGGGGAGTTGACGCGCTGCTTCGAGGAGATTTCCGAAGACGAAAGCGTGCGTGTTGTGGTGCTGGCTGGCGAGGGACGCTCGTTCTGCGCCGGTGCGGACATAGGCTACATGCGGGAGACGGCCGGGTTCTCCTACGAGGAGAACCTGGAGGACGCAAGACGGCTGGCCATGATGTTCTGGACCATAGATGAGTGCCCGAAGCCTGTCGTGGCAAAAGTTCAGGGCGCGGCGATGGGTGGCGGGGCAGGTCTCGTTGCGGTCGCTGACGTGGCCGTGGCGGATTCAGAGGCGCGCTTCGCTTTCTCCGAGGTAAGGCTCGGCATCGCGCCGGCCACGATCGCGCCGTTCGTCGTCCGTAAGATCGGGGCCTCGCACGCCAGGTCGTTGTTCGTAACGGGAGAACGGTTCGACGCCGAACGGGCGCGCGAGATCGGACTGGTCCACAAGATCGCTTCAGGGAATGGGCTCGATACGGCCGTCGATGGGAAGGTAGGGATGTTTCTGCAAGGGGGTCCGGTCGCGCAGGCGACCATGAAGGCGCTGCTTCGCCGGCTCGAGACGACGGAGCCGATGGACGCGCCTGGCCTGACGGCGCGTGTGATCTCCGAGCTGCGCACCGGCGAGGAAGGCCAGGAGGGACTGGTGGCCTTCGTCGAGAAACGCGAGCCGCGCTGGAGAACGGAGCGGTGAGCTTCGGGAGCCTCCTCGTCGCCAACCGCGGCGAGATAGCGGTTCGTATCATCCGTACCTGCCGCGAACTCGGAATAAAGAGCATCGCCGTCTACTCTGAAGCGGACGAACGCGCGATGCACCGCCGCCTCGCCGACGAAGCGTATCTTCTCGGCCCGGCTCCGGCCCCGGAGAGCTACCTGAACGTCGGACGGCTGGTCGAGGTGCTCGAGCGGTCGGGGGCCGAAGCCGTCCATCCTGGGTACGGCTTTCTATCGGAGAGCGCGGAGTTCGCCAGGGCCGTCCAGGCGGCCGGTGTAACCTGGGTCGGGCCCCCGCCCGAGGCGATGGAGGCTGTCGGATTCAAGGTAAGGGCCAAGGAACTGGCTCGCAGGGCCGGCGTGCCGACGATTCCTGGTTACTATGGGGAAGACGAGAGCGAGGATCGGCTCGCGGATGAGGCCGATCGTATCGGTTATCCGGTCCTGGTGAAGGCGAGCGCAGGGGGCGGGGGACGCGGGATGCGGGCCGTGACAGGCCAGAGAGACTTCGTCGAAGCGGTCAGGGGGGCGCGTCGTGAGGCCGAGGTGGCCTTTGGGGACGGGTCGGTGTTCCTCGAGAAGCTGGTGGAAGACCCACGCCACGTGGAAGTGCAGGTGATCGGGGACTCGCACGGCAAGGTTCTGCATCTCTTCGAGCGGGAGTGTTCGATCCAACGTAGGCACCAGAAGGTCGTCGAGGAAGCTCCATCCCCGGCGCTCGACCCTGATCTCCGCGAGTCGATCTGCAACGCCGCTGTACGCTTCGCCCGCGAGGCCGGCTACGAGAACGCGGGCACGGTGGAGTTCCTTCTCGACGGTGACCACTTCTATTTCCTGGAGATGAACGCACGCCTACAGGTCGAACACCCCGTGACGGAGCTCGTTACGGGCCTCGACCTCGTTCAACTCCAGCTCACCGTCACAGCAGGGGAACCTCTCCCCATTACCCAGGACAGAGTGACCCTGCGGAGTAGCGCCATCGAGGTCCGCATCTATGCGGAGGACGAGCAGGGGATGCCATCGGGAGGGCTACTCGAGACCTTCTCGCCGCCGGAGGGGGCCGGAATCCGCAACGATACAGGGTTCGAGGCCGGCGATGAGATCCCACTGAACTACGACGCCATGCTAGCGAAGCTGATCGTCTCCGCCCCTGACCGTCCGGCCGCCGTCCGGCGCCTCCGGCGATCTCTCACGGACTACGAGATCCTGGGTCCCTCGTCCAACCTCCCCCTTCTCAGGCGCATCGCAGCCCATCCCGCGTTTGCGGCAGGCGAGACGACGACCCGCTTCCTCGAAGCGTACAGCCTCACGGGGCCTCCGCCCACGCAGCCCGTCCCGCGCGAGGCCCTGCTCCTCGCCTCTGCGGCGGAACTCTACCGCATCCCGGCCTCATCAGACCCGTTCGCGGCGGGCCCCTGGCGCCTGCTCGGCGCGACCACCATCGACTACGAAAGTCACAGCGTCGAAGCAGAACGCGCTGGGCCAGAAAAGTTCAGGATCACCGCCGAAGACGAAGAGGCCATCGTGGAGATTCTTTACTACGGAGACGGCCACATCCGCGTTCTCATCGACGAGAAGCCGGTCGAGGCCGGGATCCTACACGGTCCAGAGGATGTGCTCATCTCTCTTCACGGTGAGACCCATAAACTTCACAAGCTTCCGCCTCCGGCCGTGGACGACACTGGTCCAGGCGCCGATGCCGCCGCCAGTCTCACAGCCCCGATGCCCGGTACGGTCGTGAAGGTGTTCGTACAAGAGGGCCAGGAGGTCGAGGAGGGGCAACTCCTCCTCGTCCTCGAGGCGATGAAGATGGAGCAGCCAGTCTCAGCACCCCACTCCGGGGTGGTCCACTCGCTCCCTTTCGACGAGGGGTCCCTCGTCCCCGGAGGTGCCGTGCTAGCCGAGGTGCGCGGAACCTAGAAACCGTGCTTCGCTAACGGGTTGTGGTGCGTAGCATGCTGTATCCTCGTCGTGGACCAGGGCGCAGTCCTCGAGGCTCAAGCACTCGCAGCGGAGCCCTCGCTCCAGTAGCCGCTTCATGGCGAAGGTGCGCTCGATCTGTGCCTCGAGCTCGGGTAGTTTCTCGGCGGCGAGTTGCTGCCAACGTTCTGAAGGAGGAGTCTCCGCCGAGAACCCGTGCATCAGCGTCCGAGTCTCCGCGATGGTGAACCCGGCCTGTTGCGCGACGCGCACCACCGCCAAAAATTCGAGCACCTCAGGCCCGTAGTGCCGTCTCCCGTTCACCCGTTCCGGCTTAGCCAGCAGCCCCACCTTCTCGTAGTACCGGATCGCCGAAGCGTTGAGACCCGCCCGTCGCGCCACCTCGCCAATCGCCATGCGCTTCTCCACAAATCTCACGCTCCCATCTTGACTTGAAGCACACTTTAACAAGTATAGTCGAGGTCGTTGGGACGAGTCGCGTGGAGGACTGGATAGACAAGCTGTCGATCGTCGGGGCGCTGATCATAGTCGCCTCCTGCGCTCGAGAAAGAGCAAAGAAGGGAAAGAGGCATGAGACGGGAAGTGCGAGACCCCGAGAGTAAACCGGCCCTCGTCTGCGACTTAAAGGCGATGGACGACGAGCAAAGGGAGCGCTACCGGACTTTGCGGCGCCGGCTGGGCGATGACTTCCAGGAAGCGCAGGAATTGGAAGAAGGCTACGCTTTCAGGCACTCCTCGGAGGCAGGCTTGCTGGTCGCGCTGGCGGAGTATGTCTCCCTGGAGCGTCTGTGCTGCCCGTTTTTCGACTTCGCTATCGAGGTCGGACACGAGAGAGACGAAGTCTGGCTCAGCATTACAGGTCCTGAGGGCGCGAAAGGGATCCTGGAGGCCGCGATGGGCAACCGCACTTGAGGTAGGCCACCACGTCGAAGGACTTGTTGTCCATCTTGGCGACGCCGTGACCCCCTTGAGGTTCAGCTTGCCTCCTTGGTAACGTTAGAAACCGGCGTGGTCTAGGCCTACTGTGGAGATGTGCACGACGTGCGAGACGCTGGTCCCGGAGGTCTTGAGAAGATGCCTGTGACGCTACAGGTGTGTTGAGCCCGATCACCGCCTTTGAAATTCTTGACACAAGGTTCGTGGGCGCCTAAGATTGTATACAAGAGATTCTCCGTGGTTCGAAAACGGGGGTTTGAGTGGGATACGCTGTGCGGGACCTTGGAAAAGGGTCGCGGCCTTTCGGGGTATTGGAGCGGTTGCGGGCTTTGATCCTGACTGGCGAGTACGGTCCTGATGAGCGTTTGATCGAGGAGCAGCTCGCGGAGCGGCTCGGGGTGAGCAGGACGCCGGTACGTCAGGCTCTCACGATGCTCGAGGCCGAGGGACTCGTCGAGCTTGCGCCGAACCGCGGGGCGACGGTGTGCTCTTTCTCCTTCGAGGACGTGTGGGACATCTACGACTTGCGCGCCGTACTGGAGGGACACGCCGCCAGGCGCGCGGCGGGACGCATTGAGAGGCACGAGCTCGAGCGGTTGCGGGAACTGGCAGGGGAGATGGAGGGGCTGCCAGGCCGGTTCGACGATCACGAGGAGGAGATCCGGGCGCTCGTCGCGCTCAACCAGGAGTTCCATGGCACCATCGTCGAGGCGAGCCGCAACAGGCGCCTCGAGCGCCTCATCAACCGCACCGTCGAGATACCGCTCATGTTCAAGGCCTTCTTCTGGTACACCCCGCACGAGCGGATCATCTCCAACCACTATCACCGCCAGATCCTGGAGGCTCTAGAGAAGGGCGACGCGGACCGGGCGGAGATCATCATGCGCGAGCACGTCTACGAGGGCCGCGACTTCGTCATAGGAGCCTTGAAGGAGGAAATGAATGCCTGAGGGGAGTAACGGGATTCCCCCTCTCGAAGGCGTGCGCGTCGTCGAGATGGGAAGTCTTCTCGCCGGTCCCTTCTGCGGTCAGCTGCTCGCCGACTTCGGCGCCGAAGTTATCAAGATCGAGCCGCCAGGCAAAGGGGACCCCATGCGGGTTTGGGGCCGCCACCGCAAAGAGGGGCGTACCCTGTGGTGGCCCATCATCGCCCGCAACAAGAAGTCCGTCACCCTCAACCTGCGGGAAGAAGAGGGTCAGGATCTCGCCCGCCGCATCATCTCCGAGGCCGACGTGGTCGTCGAGAACTTCAGGCCTGGCACGCTCGAGAGGTGGGGACTCGGGTACGAGGACCTGAGCAGTATCAATCCCGGTCTCGTCATGGTGCGGGTCTCCGGATACGGACAGACAGGACCCTACAGGGACCAGGCGGGATTCGGCTCCATCGGCGAAGCCATGGGCGGGATACGGTACGTGACCGGCTTTCCTGACCGTCCGCCGCCGCGGGTCGGGATCAGCGTCGGCGACTCGCTGGCGGCGACCTTCGGCGCCCTCGGCGCAGTAACAGCTCTCTACAACCTCGAGGCGCGCGGCGGCAAGGGCCAGGTGGTGGACGTGGGGATCTACGAGGCCGTCCTCGCGCTCATGGAGAGCACGATCCCGGAGTATGCACTAACGGGTCACATCAGGAGCCGCACAGGGGCTATTCTGCCCTTTGTGGCCCCGTCGAATACCTACCCTACCGGCGACGGAGACTACGTGGTGATCGGCGCCAACGCCGATACCGTCTTCGGACGGTTTGCGAAGGCGCTCGGACATCCCGAGTGGGCTGAGAGCGAAAAGTACGCAACCCACCACGCCCGCGGCGAAAACCAGGAAGAGCTAGACGATTTGATCTCCGACTGGACGAGAGAGCGAACCGCGGAAGAGGTTCTCGAGGCCATGAGGGTGGCGAGCGTCCCTGCAGGGAAGCTGTTCACCGCACAGGACATGCTCTCGGACGAGCAGTACGCCGCCCGCCAGAACATCGTCACTGTGGAGGACCCTGAGATCGGACCGTTCCCGATGCAGAACGTCGTTCCCCGCCTTTCCGACACGCCAGGAGAGGTACGCTGGACCGGCCCAACGCTGGGCCAGCACAACGACGAGGTCTTCAAAGAGGTGCTAGGGATGAGCGAGGAGGACCTCGACGGTCTGCGCGAGCGGGGGATCGTCTGATGCGCATCGAGATAGTCGACGTGGGCCCCCGAGACGGCCTCCAGAACGAAGACAAAACACTCTCCCCCGAGATCCGGGCCGAGCTCTGCGAGAAGCTGACGGCCGCCGGCGTCCCGCGTGTCGAGGCGGCCAGCTTCGTCAACCCGAAGCGCGTCCCGCAGATGGCCGGCGCAGAAGAAGTAATGGCCGCCATAGAACGCTCCCCAGGCACGAGCTACGCCGGCCTCGTCCTCAACGAGAAGGGCTACGAGCGGGCCGTCGAGGCCGGAGTCGACGAAGTCCGCTACGCCTTCCCCGTAACCGAAACCTTCGCAAAGCGCAACCAGAACACGACAGTAGCAGACGCGACGCAATTAGCCGCTCGGCTCGTGGAGCGAGCCCGGCTCGACGGGGTGCGTGTCTCCATCACCCTCTCTGCAGCCTTTGGAGACCCTTTCGAGGGCAAAGTAGAGCCCGAACACGTACTCGAAATCGCCGGCAGCGTAGCGGTATCGGGGCCTGACGAAGTAGTACTTGCCGACACCATCGGCGTAGGAGTCCCGAACCAGGTGCACAAGCTCTTAGAGGGCGTCGCCGCCCACGGCATCACCGTCGGCTGCCACTTCCACGACACGCGCAACACCGGAATAGCCAACGCCGCAGCCGCCGTCGAGAGCGGCGCGACGGTCCTCGACGCCTCCGTGGGCGGCACTGGCGGCTGTCCCTTCGCCCCCCGCGCCACAGGCAACATCGCAACAGAAGACCTCGTCTACCTCCTCCACGGCATGGGCCACGATACAGGAATAAACCTCGATGCCCTCATCGAAGCAGCTGCCTGGCTCGCCCGGCAACTCGACAAAGAGCTTCCAGGACAGGTGTACAAGGCGGGAAACTTCGAATTAGGTTTCAGGTAACAGGTGTCAGGCTTCAGGTAAAGCAGTCGCGACGTAAACGGGAAAGGGCGACCGACATGACATGTCCAGTCAAACAATCCTGAGATGGTGGCGTAAACGATAACCAGCTTCGCCACCCACCAACAACCTGATGCCTGATGCCTGGCACTTGAGCGACCGAAGGGAGCGAAATGCCTTACAACGTTGCGGTAGACGTCGGCGGGACGTTCACGGACGTCCTTGTCTTCGACGAGGAGACCGGTGGGCTAACAGAGGGCAAGGTGCTCTCGACGCCTGAGGATCCCTCGAAGGGGGTGGTCGAGGGCATAGAGGCGGTCTGCGAGAAGGTTGGGATCTCTTTTCCCGACCTCCACCTCTTCTTCCACGGCACGACCGTTGTGACGAACATGATCCTGACCAACACGGGCTCGCGTGTCGGTCTTCTGACTACGAAGGGGCACGAGCAGATCCTGCACCTCGCCCGCGCCTGGACCCCAGGCCCGCTCTACGGTTGGATGGCCCTCCAGAAACCCGACCCGCCGGCGGAGCCGACGGACACCGTGGGCATCACGGAGCGGATAAGCTCCGGCGGCGATGTGCTCGAAGAGCTGGACGAGAACGGCGTGCGCCAGGCAGTACAGCGGCTGGTGGATAGGGGCGTGGAGTCGCTGGCCATCGGTTTTCTCAACTCGTACGTGAACCCTGCTCACGAGCGGCGCGCCAGGGACATCGTGCGCGAGGCGTATCCGGATCTTTCCGTGTCCATCTCGGCGGATATCGGGCAGGAGTACGGCGAGTACGAGCGGACGCTGACCACGGTCGTCAACACGGCCGTGCAACCGCGCACCATGCTGTACATGAGGAACTTCGAGAGAACCATCGACGAGAAGCGCTTCGGGGGCTCACTCTCTATCGTCCGCTCCGACGGCGGGGCGATGAGCACCGAGGCCGTGGCGGAGAGCCCCATCCAGATAGCACTCTCCGGGCCATCGGGCGGCGTTACCGGCTCCGCGTACCTCGCGCGCGAGATCGGGGTCCCCGACATCCTGACCTTCGACATGGGTGGTACGAGCACGGATGTCTCTCTGTGCCTGGACGGCGAGACGCCGGTGCGGCGCGACATACAACTCGGGTATTTCCAGTTCAAGTCCCCGGCGGTCGACGTCCACAGCGTCGGGGCCGGCGGGGGCTCCATCGCGTTTGTCTCGGCGAGCGGCGCCCTGCAGGTTGGGCCCGCGAGCGCGGGCGCCGACCCTGGACCCGCGGCCTACGGGCGCGGTGGCGAGGCCCCGACCGTGACAGACGCGAACGTTGTGTTGCATCGTATACCGCCGGGTGTCGCGCTCGGCGGCACGCTGGAGATGGACGAGGAGGCGGCGAAAGAGGCCGTGGGGACCATCACAGAGCAGCTCGGGATGGGCGTCGAGGAGGCGGCCGAGGCGATCATCGAGATCGTCAACGAAAACATGCACGCCGCCCTGCGCGTGGTCAGCGTCGAGCGCGGGTACGACCCGAGGAACTTCGGGCTCGTCGCCTTCGGTGGGGCTGGGCCGATACACGCGAACGCTCTGGGACGCCTGATCCGATCTCGCTCCGTAATAGTTCCCCCGACGCCGGGCGTGATGAGCGCCTTCGGATTCCTCTCATCGGACATCCAGAACGAGTTCCCCGAAACTTACCTGCGGATAGCAGAAGAGACCCCTGCGCAGGAGCTCAAGGCGACGATCGAAGGGCTCATCGCCCAGGCTGAGGAGTGGCTCGAGGGCGAGGGGGTCTCAGAGGATGATAAGCGGTTCGACCTTTACGCGGACTGCCGCTACTACCTGCAGAACATCCAGATTCCCTGTCGCTTCGAGCTCGAGGAACTCGAAGATGAAAGGAGCGTCTTCTTGCGCGGGCGGTTCGAGGATGCCCATCGCCAGCGCTACAACTTCGACCTGCCAGACTCTCCACTGGAGATCGCCACCGTCCGCGTCGTTGGGCGCGGCACCATAAAGGGCGTCAGCCTCGCCGAGAGCGAGGACGGGCCTGGAGAGGACGCCTCGGGCGCGATCACGCGCAACGAGCAGGTGTACTTCGACGGCGGGTGGAAGGAGACCCCGATCTACGACCGTGGGAAGCTCCGTCCTGGCAACGCGGTCGCCGGACCGGCGGTCGTCGTTCAGGACGATACGACGACGGTCATTGAGCCCGGTTACAGGGGCGCGGTCGACAGTTTCGGAAACATCCTGATCGAGGAGGCATAACTAATGGCGTTGCAAGAGCACTCCCAGCCGGACTTCGTCCGGGAACACGAATTAGACCACGTTACCCTCGACATAATCGAGAACGCCCTGAAGAACATCCGTCACGAGATGGACAGGGTGCTCGTCACCACCGCCGTGAGCCCCGTTATCCGCGAGCAGGCCGACGAGTTCCCACTCATAGCGGACCGCAAGGGCCGCATGGTCGTGGGCCAGTTCGGGAGCCCCGTGGACACCGTCCTCGAAAACTCTCCTTACACGGTCGAGGACCTCAAGGACGGCGACGTCATAGCGCTCAACGACCCTTACATGATGGAGGGGAGCACCTCTCACCTCCCAGACATCCTGCTGGTCCGTCCGATCTTCTACGAGGATGACCACATCGGCTACGCCTTGCAATGGGGCAACCTGATGGACGTTGGCGGTTCGACCGCGGGCTCTATCCCCATCGACGCCCGCTCCATCTACGAGGAGGGCGTCAGGATGCCGCCGGTCAAGCTCTACGACGGCGGCACACTGAACGAAGAGGTACTGCGCTTCTTCTGCCACAACTCCCGCACCCCGCGCGAGACCCGGGCCGACGTCATGGCAATATCCGCAGGGACCGCCGCAGGCGCCCAGCGGGTAAAGGACATCTGCGACCGCTTCGGCAAGGACACGTACCTCGAGGCCTGCGACGCGCTCCTCGCCCGGACACGCACGAGCGTCATAGGTCTGATCCGCCAGCTCATTCCCGAAGGGGAGCGTTTCGAGTTCGAAGACTACACCGACGACGACGGGCTGGGCAACGGCCCGATAAAGCTCAAGCTCGCGATGTGGCGCGAGGGCGACGAGTTGCACCTCGACTGGAGCGGCACCGACGCGCAGGTTCCGGGACCCGTCAACTTCCTCCTCAACAAGGAGATGTTCCAGATGTTCGCGGGGGTGTTCTTGATCTCCGCCGTAGACCCGACGATCCTCTTCAACGATGGCTACGCAGATATCATCAAGGTCAACATCCCCGACGGCACGGTCCTGCGCCCCAAGGAGCCAGCGCCCTTGAGTAACCGTCTCGTCGTCATGGCCCGCCAGTTCGACGTCCTCGGCGCCGTCTACGCCAAGGCTATTGGTTTCAACGTCTCCGGCTCCTACGGGACGAGCCCCAACTTCGTCTACTCCGGCGTAAAAGAAACCGGCGAACCGTTCCAGACCATGGAGATCCTGTACGGAGGTATTCCGGCCATCCCTGGCAAGGACGGCCTCGACGGACACTCCTGGTGGCCCGAGTTCCTCGCCGTCCCCGCCGAGTATATGGAGACGTACTACCCCATGATCGTGGAGGAGTACTCGGCCCGCAAGGATTCCTGCGGCGCCGGCCAGTTCAGGGGCGGCTGCGGCATCAAGAAGGTCTACCGTTTCCTGGCGGACGGCCGCATCACCTACCAGGACGACCGCCATCACACCTACCCCTACGGCGTGGACGGAGGCAAACCAGGCGCGGCGTCGGAGAAGACGCTCCTCAGGGCGAACGGCGACGAGGTCGACATGCCGGCCAAGGTGCGCGACGTGCCCGTCTTCGAGGGCGACCGCCTCATCTTCGAGACGGCCGGCGCCGGCGGTGTCGGCGACCCGCTGGAGCGCGATCCCGAGGCAACGGCCAAAGACGTTCGCTGGAACCTGATAAGCCCCGAGGCCGCCGAGAGCCTCTACGGCGTCGTTGTAGGTGACGACGGCTCCGTCGACACGGGAGCTACGGGGTCGAGGCGCGAGGAGATAAAGGCTAGCCGCGGCGAGTCGCCAGGGTTCGACCGTGGAGATCTGCCGCCTCTCGATGAGCAGCGGCGCATGATCGCCGAGACCCGCCGCAAGTTCAACGAGTGGCTCTCGGGTGAGCTAGGCAAGGCGCAGGGTAACGGGAGGTAGAACTTTGGCGCACATAGAAGGGTTCGGCGGCCGCGGCGGCTTCGGCCGCCGCCCCGCCCTCGTCGTCATAGACATGACCCTCGGATTCACGGATCCAGGATCGCCGCTTGCCTGCGACCTCGAGGGTCCTGTCTCAGAGATCCAGAAGCTCCTCGATGCCGCCCGAGAAGCGGAGATACCGATCGTGTTCACCACCGTCGCCTACCGCGAATCAGATAAGCTCACGGCCGCTGCTTTCATAGATAAGGTGCCCGCGCTCCTCACACTCCAGGCAGGAACTCGATGGGCCGAGATCGACCCCCGCATAGCCCCTGAAGAGACAGAGCCAGTCCTCAACAAGCTATTCGCCTCGGGCTTCTTCGGCACGGGCCTCTCCAGCCTCCTCACCGCCGCAGGCGTGGACACTCTCATCATCACCGGCGCATCCACCTCAGGCTGCGTAAGGGCGACCGCCGTCGACGCCCTCCAGTACGGCTTCCGCCCCGTAGTCCCGCGCGAAGCCGTGGGCGACCGCAACCCCGACGCCCACCAGGCCAATCTCTACGACGTAGACGCCAAGTACGGCGACGTAGTCTCCGCCGAGGACGTTCTGGAATACCTGGAGGAGGTCACCGCCGCACACTCTCGCTGAGAAAACCTCGCTCGTCCCTCTCTTGTCATTCCCACGAAAGCGGGAATCCACCGCGGCAGACGCTTGGCACCTGCAACCATGAGCGATCTACCAGAATACGTATGAATTCTTCGCGTTCTCCGTACCGCTTCCGCTATTTGGCGTAGCAACCTCTTTCGTGCCCGAGTAGAATTCCGGCGGTTCTGGCAGGCGCAAGGGGTTGATTTGAACGACACCGGTTCTACGCTGACGCATCTCGAAGGCGCGCTTTCGGGGGAGAGGTATCCGGCGGATGAGTTGATCGGGCTCGACCCCACGGACGGACGCCCGCTGCTGGCGCGCTACGACATCGAGAAGGCCGCCAGAACGTTGACGGCCGAATCACTGTCGGGGCGCCGTACTGGTGGTCTGTGGCGCTGGGCCGAGCTGCTGCCGGTTAGGAACCGTAACCACATCGTCTATCTGGGTGAGGGCGATATGCCGCTTCTGGCGCAGCCGCGGCTCGGCGAGGCGCTCGGCGTCCCGCGTCTATCCACCAAGGCCGAGGGTCTGAATCCTACGGGCTCGTTCAAGGCGCGCGGGATGGCGGTGGCCGTCTCGCGTGCCTTGGAACTTGGTGTAACCTCGTTCGTCGCGCCCTCGGCCGGAAACGCCGCCGGAGCCCTCGCAGCCTACGGCGCTGCCGCCGGAGCGGAGGTCACGGTGCTCACGCCCGTCGACGCGACGCTTGCCAACCAGCAGGAAGTGCTCGCGATGGGGGCGCGGCTCGTCCTGGTGCGGGGTTTGATCTCCGACTGCGGCAAGATCTCGACCGCGCTCGCCCCGAGGATCGGCGCCTTCGACGTGAGCACGCTCAAGGAACCCTACCGCGTAGAGGGCAAGAAGACCATGGGATTCGAGCTAGCAGAACAACACGGCTGGAAGCTTCCCGATGTGATCGTCTACCCGACGGGCGGGGGCACGGGCCTGGTAGGAATGTGGAAGGCCTTCGACGAGCTGGAAGCACTTGGCCTGATCGGATCAGAGCGTCCAAGAATGGTGAGCGTGCAATCGGATGGCTGCGCGCCAATAGTCAGAGCATTTGAGGCGGGGGAGAGGTTCGCCGAACCGTGGCAGGATGCCCACACCCGAGCTTCGGGTATCCGGGTCCCTTCCGCTGTGGGCGACTTCCTGATCCTGGACTCCCTGAGAGAATCGGGCGGCACGGCGCTCTCGGTGAGCGAAGATTCCATCTCCGAGATGCAGAAATTCGCCGGACGCATGGGAGCCGGCTACGTAAGTCCCGAGTCCGCCGCAGCCCTCGCCGCCGTCCCCGAACTGCGCAACAGGAGCGAGATCGACCCAGACGAAGAAATCGTCGTCTTCGATTGCGGCATCGGACAGAAGTACCCGCCGCCGCAGGACCTCCCCGAACCTCCCGTCGTCGACCCCGCCGATTTCGACATCGACGCGCTGGCACACAACCTGCGCTACAGCGGTATGCACATCGAGTGAGCTTCGAGGGGCTCGGGAAGTCATCGCGCGCGGCTTTGGGTTTCTAAGGGACTTTCCTGAAGCCTGATACCTGTTGCCTGTAGCCGCGGTGCGCCGAGAACGCAGTCCTTCTGCAAACCGCTTCAGGAGCTGGCCCTTATCTTGCGATCGAGCTGCTCCAGGACCGTCTCTCGTTTCTTGTTACGCTCCTCGTAGTCACGCACCACCCTCAGATCCTCGGCGGAGAGCCCGCCGATGCGTCCGGAGATCTCGTCCACGGTGAGTTCGTCGTAGGCCTCGATGGGGAACTGTGCAGAGCGCAGACCTTCCTGGGCGTAGGAGAGCGGGATGTTGAACAACTGCGCGTAGCTGCCCATGATCTCCTGGGTCATCTGCTGGAATGATTGCTGCTGCTGTTGGGCCTGCTGTTGGAAGGTCTGTTGCTGCTGCTGGGCCTGCTCCATCCACTGCTGGGCCGTCTGCTGGAGGGTCTGCTGCTGCTGATCGGCCTGTCCTGAGAGGTAAGAACCGGGGGTCTTCAGGAGTTGCATGTAGGTGTTCATCATCTCTTGGATCATCTGCTGGGAGTTCTGCTGCTGCTTTTGGATCTGCTCGGCGAGGGTCTCCAGCATGCCGAGCCACTCGGCCTGGTTGCCCTGAGCACTCTCCCTGGCGCGTTCCATCCGACCGCTCACGTTTCTATCGGTCATCGTCCTCTCCTTTTCAAACATAGCTTACGGAACCTTTGTGTGTACCCGTTGAAGGAGTTCCCGAACCACGAGCCAAGAGCGCACACCGTCGCGGACGTCAAGTAGCGTCCTGCTCTTTGTCTCTCGGAGTCTATTCCCACTTACAGCAGTTTTCATATCGAGTGAGCTTGAAGGAGTTGTGGCGTTATCTCGCTTGGTATCAGGATTCTCGGGGCTTTTCCTGAAGCCTGAAACCTGTTGGCTGTAGCCGCGGTTTGCACAGAGGCGCAGTCCTTCTGCAAACCGCTCTAGAGTGGTTCCTTTACTTGCCCGTCGTGTCGTTGGTTTACCGCTTCTTTGAACTCTTTGATCTCTTCGGAGATCCTCTCCATAGCCCTGGCTTGATCCTCCAGTGCCTGCACCTCGTCCTCATAGCCCTTGTACTCCGAGTACCCGCTCCCTTCGAGCAACAGCGGGTTGATCGTCCACGAGGTTTCGTAGCGTTCCCCAGTCCCATACCGTGGGTAGGTCCGTCTGCGGGGCCATGAAGTTTATGCCGTTCTTGAAGTAGGGCAGCTCGATAATGTCAAAACCGCTCGTGCTCTGCAGGGGTGCGGAGAACTCGAAGGTGATGTTCTTGGCTATACCATGCCCTATGTTTCGCACCACTACGTTGGTGGTGAAACGGCCTGTATAGTCGGCGTCGACTATGATCTGGGTACGGTCCTCGTCGTCGCTGGCCTTGCGCACCCCCCTGCCCTGGTAAAGGATTCCGGCCGCCACCACGAAGGTGGCGAGAGAAGACAGCAGTTGTGCTAGCACCGCGATGTCCATGATGGTTACAGCTCTTTTTCCGGATCTCGTCGGGTCTTCAGTGCTCGTGGTTACCGAACTCGTAGCCGATGCGGTTCGTCCACGCGAACTTGCCGAGGGCGAAGAGCAACGCCATGAGCGAGTATTCCAGTATCGCGCGCGCCACGCCGTGCTCCCTGTAGCGCCGGTCGGAGACGAAGATCTTCTCTTCCACGATTCCAAAGCGCCGGCCGCGCGAGAGGCGCCGTATAAACTCTATGTCGTCGAACTTCAGGCGTGGGTCGAACCCGCGGTCCTGCCGGAAGAGGTCGCCCCGCACGGCCACGCAGATGCCCGCTCCGGATGGGAGGATGCCCTGGAACGTCCTCGTGATGAAGTTGAAGACACTGTGGAAACGTTCCACCGCAGGCGTGGAATCGTGCGGCGCGTATAGGGGGCACGCTACATCCAGGCCCCGGCGCAAGAAATCCTCGACGAAGCGTTCCAGGAACGCCTCCGGCAGCCTGGTGTCGGCGTCGAGGAAGATCACGACGTCGCCCGAGGCGCTCCGGCCGCCCAGGTTCCTGCCCCTGGCCACCGGGCGTTTCCCGTGCAGGACCCGCACGCGCGCGAAACCCTCGGCCACGGCGACCGTGCCGTCATGCGAGCCGGCGTCCACCACGATCACCTCTTGCGGCCTCCTCGTCTGGCGTTCTATGTCCCCGAGCAGATGCCCGACGTGACGCTCCTCGTTGAGCGCCGGTACGACGACGCTCGAGGCACCAGTCACCACGACGACCGAATCCTCGATCGCCCGTGCCGCGGTGCGCTTCCCGGTTCCTTCCGTTAGCATTGCGTCCTTCCCGTTGCGCCTGCGGAATCACCTCCAATCCAGATTCTAGCCCAGCCGGCGCAGCGTGGGTGAGATCGGACACAAAGGAGGGGCATAGGGTCCAAGATTGCCCCGAAGGGTGCACCGGCACTGCACCTTTCAGGCCATTTGCGCCTGTGCTTGCGTCTCCATGTGTCAGGGAACACGGATAGCGCGGGGCGGGGACGGTAAGGATACTCGTGACGGACGCTACGGACGAGACGGCTGGCCCGACCTACGAGGAGGAACCAGTGTCAAAGCAAGACTACGAAGAGAAGTACACGGATCCCGAGCTCAGGGAGAAGATCAAAGAGGAGATCAAAGCCTCCGACAAGGGTGGCAAGGAGGGTCAGTGGAGCGCACGCAAGTCCCAGCTCCTCACCCAGGAGTACGAGAAGCGGGGGGGTGGCTACAGGGGCGAGAAGGGCCGGTCCCAGAAGAACCTCGAGAGGTGGACCGAGGAGGAGTGGCAGACGAAGGAGGGAGGCACCGAAGCCCGTCAGGACGACGGCGAGACCAAGCGTTACCTCCCGAAGAAGGCCTGGGAGAACATGAGCGAGGAGGATAAGGAGGAGACGGAGAAAAAGAAGCGTGAGGGCTCGAAGAAGGGCCAACAGCACGTCGCCAACACCGACGAGGCAAAACAAGCCCGCAAGAATGCCAAAGACCTCCCCATATACGACTACGACGAGCTGAGCGTTGAGGAGGTAGAGAAGAAGATCAAAGGCCTCTCCAAAGGCGGTCTCGAGGCCGTTCGGTCCTACGAGAAGAACAACAAGAACCGCAAGACTCTCCTGGAGCGGATCGACAGCAAGCTCTAGAGATCCTTCGTCGGGACCGAGGAGCCCGCACCTCCAGAGAGGAGCATCGTGTGGCACAGGACTTCAAGCAGGACGACAGGGTGAAGTGGAATACCCCTCGGGGCGAGACCTACGGCAAGGTCAAGACGAAGTTGACCTCATCTAGGGAGGTCGGTGTCCAGAAGATCAACGCAAGGAATAAAGGAGGTAAGAGATGGCCGACGATCGCCAGCAGACCATCGACGAGTTTGGCGACACCGTGAACATGACCCGCAAGGAGCTGGAGGACTGGCTCGGTACCGAGGAGTCGCAGTCCGTCGGCCAGGGAAATGGCGAATCCAAGGGCCACGAGTCAAGCCGAAAGATCGTTGAGATCCTGAGCAAGAACAAGTCCGACTACACCGACGACGACGTCGAGCACATGAAGAAGGTCAACTCCTACGTCAGGCGTCACCTCGGCCAGGGTCCCAAGGACAACGTCGAAGGCTCGAAGTGGCGCTATTCCCTCGTGTGATAGTCAAATGCAAGAATACTCCTGTAAGCTCCGTTTCCCCGCCACGCTGGTAGAGGAGACGAAGATCGAGGTGGGGTTAGCGTAGGCGGCAAGGCGTAAGGAGGCAAGATGGCAAAGAGCAAGGAGCAGGTGATTCAGGAATTCAACGAGGCCGTCAACATGAGTCGCAAGGAGCTGGAGGAGTGGCTCCAGACGGACGAGTCGAAGTCGGTCGGACAGAGCGATGACGGCGGCGAATCCAAGGGCCACGAATCGGGCCGGAAGATCGTCGAGATCCTGAGCAAGAACAAGTCGGACTACACCGACGAGGACCTCGACCACATGAGGCGGGTCGTGAGCTACGTCCACCGCCACCAGTCACAGAAGCCGTCTGGCGACGTGAAGGACAGCAACTGGCGCTACTCTTTACTGAACTGGGGTCATGACCCCTTGAAGTAACCGCGAGCGAGGCACCTTCCCGATGGTCCGCTTCTCCGCCACGCCGGCGGAGAGGGTGGGTGCCGACCTGTAGGGTTGGCATTCTAACGTGGCCGGGCAGCGCTACGCCGAGCTTGCCATGGAGGCGGCAGCGACTGGGACACACAACGTGGTTACGTAATATCCAAGTGCAACGGAATTGCGAGCGCACCTGCCAGGTGCGGCTCTCCGATCCTGCGAAGTTCGGATAGCCATGATCTACACCCAGCGGCGCACCCTCGCCTTGTAGGCCAGGTACTCCTCACCGAAGGTGCGTTTCAGGTACTGCTCCTCGCGCCTAATCACCTCGCGCTGGATCACGTACACCACTAACGGTAGGAAGAGGATGGTCCACAGCGAGTTCCTCAGGGCGGCTATCCCGGCGTAGATCATGGCCAGAGAGAGGTAGGCAGGGTTGCGGCTGTAGGCGAACGGACCTGCAGTGCTCAGCCTCGGAACGGGCCTGTCGGTGCGTACAGGCGCGTCGGCGTCGCGCATGGTCTTTCGCCACCACCCCGCGATCAGCGCCCCGCTGCCTATGAGTGCCCAGCCGATGATGCGCACCACACCGCTCGGCAAGAAGGCCAGGTGTGCCTTTCTGTCGAGTATCAACCCCAAGAGCAGTGGTAGGAGGTAGATCAGAGGTGGAGGCACCTTGATGCCCGGGTTGTCTCGCTCGTCGTTGGGCATGCGTCCTCTTCCTTCGCTCGCTTCCCTCAACACGACATCCTACGTTATACACCCGGGTGCGTGGAAGGTTCGTTCTCGGAAGTTGCGCCAGCCCTTGTAACCTTTCACACTGGGCACGTTGATCAACGCAAGGCAGGGCCCCAACGGCTCCCGCCCTCTCTTAAGGAGGTAGCCTGAAGCTATGTACGTTGCAGTGCGGCGCTACGAGGGCGTTACTGACCCAAAAAAGGTGGCGCAGCTGGGTGAGGAAGGCTTTGTGCCCATCATCAGCGAAATGCCGGGATTTGT
>Ga0126307_10000225_pt1 | contig 36335 bp, 37 predicted proteins | sample Plot28_FD_89955 | JGI IMG/M metagenome (GOLD analysis project Ga0126307, IMG submission 89955) | Serpentine soil microbial communities from UC McLaughlin Reserve, CA, USA - Plot28 | ecosystem: Environmental > Terrestrial > Soil > Grasslands | place: USA: UC McLaughlin Reserve, Lake County... | reverse complement strand
CGAGCGACTCGAGCGCGAGGCCGGCATCAGCCTGATCTCCACCGCGCCCAACGTCGTCTACCGCGTGGTCATGGAGGACGGCTCGGAGGTCACCGTCACCAACCCCAGCGACTGGCCCGCGGGGAAGATCTCGACGATCTACGAGCCGGTGGTCAGCGCCACGATCATCGCGCCCAGCGACTACACCGGCGCCATCATGGAGCTCTGCCAGAGCCGCCGCGGCCAGCTCGGCGGCATGGACTACCTGAGCGAGTCCCGCGTGGAGCTGCGCTACACGCTGCCCCTCGGCGAGATCATCTTCGACTTCTTCGACGCCCTGAAGTCGCGCACCCGCGGCTACGCCTCGCTCGACTACGCCGAGGCCGGCGAGCAGGAGTCGTCGCTGGTGAAGGTGGACATCCTGCTGCAGGGCGAGGCCGTCGACGCCTTCAGCGCGATCGTGCACAAGGACAAGGCCTACAGCTACGGGGTGCTGATGGCCGGCAAGCTGCGCGAGCTGATCCCGCGCCAGCAGTTCGAGGTGCCCATCCAGGCCGCCGTCGGCTCCCGGGTGATCGCACGCGAGACGGTGCGCGCCATCCGCAAGGACGTCCTGGCCAAGTGCTACGGCGGTGACATCACCCGCAAGCGGAAGCTGCTGGAGAAGCAGAAGGAGGGCAAGAAGCGGATGAAGATGGTGGGCCGCGTCGAGGTCCCCCAGGAGGCGTTCGTCGCCGCGCTCTCCACCAACGAGTCCACCGCCTCGAAGAAGTGACCGGCCGTCTCCTGGCCGTCTGCGTCTCCGGTCCGCGCCCGATCCGTCTGCCCCGGGTGGGCGACAGCACCAGCGGCATCGACAAGCGGCCGGTTCCCGGCCGGGTCGCCGTCCATCCGCTGGGTCTGGACGGCGACGTGCAGGTCAACCAGAAGTTCCACGGCGGCGAGGGGCAGGCGCTCTACGCGTACGCCCAGGAGGACGCCGACTGGTGGGCCGCCGAGCTCGACCGCGCGCTCCCGGCCGGCCGGTTCGGCGAGAATCTCCGCACGAGCGGCCTCGACCTCACCGGCGCCGTCCTCGGCGAGCGCTGGCGGATCGGCGACGTGCTCGTCGAGGTCACCGCGCCCCGCACGCCGTGCGCCAAGCTGCGCGCGCACTGGGGCGTCCCGCGGCTGATCAAGCGGTTCACCGAGCACGGTGCCAGCGGCGCCTACCTCCGCGTCCTGGAGACCGGCGACCTCGGCGCCGGCGACCCCGTCGAGGTCGAACGGCCCGGCCACGGCATCACCGTCGGGCTGGCCTTCCGCGCCTTCACGACCGAACGCCACCGGCTGCACGAGCTCGCCGCGGCGCGCGGCGCGCTGCCGGAGCGGAACCGGCCGAAGGTGGATGCGGCGCTGGCCGAACGGTCCGGCGCCTCGGCCTGAGCACGGCGGCGCGCTACTGTCCGCCGCGGTACGCCGGGCTGGACCGGCCGACGGGGAGGTGGCCATGTCGCTGCGCCGGAAGGGCGTCGGCCTGCTCGCGCTCACCCTCCTGGCCGTAACCGGGTGCAGCGGCGGCGGCGAGCCCGAGGAGTCCGGCCCCGACCTTCTGGCCCGCGCGAAGACCACGCTCGACGAGGCCAGCAGCGCCCACTTCGTCCTTGACAGCGAGGGCGCCCCGGAGAGCGGCACCCTGCTGGTCGGGGGAGAGGGCGACATCGCCCGGCCGGCCTCGTTCGACGGCACCCTCGAGGTCCTGGCCCTCGGGAGCAGCCTGGACCTCGACGTCGTCTCGGTCGACGGCACCGTCTACGCCCAACTGCCCTTCACCACCGCCTACTCCGTGGTAGACCCGGCCCAGTTCGGCTTCGGCGACCCCGGCGCGCTGCTCGACCCCGAGACCGGGATCTCGCAGCTGCTCGCGCAGGCGGAGTCGGTCGAGCTGGGGAAGGAGAGCCGGGTGGACGGCGAGGTCGTCCGCGAGGTGACCGCCGAGCTGCCCGGCGACCTGGTCGAGCAGATCCTCACCAGCGAGGACCCCAGCACCCCGGTGGATGCGCGGTTCTCCATCGCGGTCGACAGCGGTGAGCTGCGCCGGGCCGAGCTGACCGGGCCGTTCTACACCGCGGGCGAGGAGGCGACGTTCACCCTCCAGCTGAGCGACTTCGGGGCCGATGTCGAGATCAGCGCGCCGCCCACCGGCTGAGCCGGCGCCGGGCACCCGCGCCGTCCCCGGGCTCCCGGTCGTCGTCCTCGCGACCCTCGCCGTCCTCGTCACGGCCGCCGACACCTACGTCGTCGTCCTGGCTCTGCCCGACATCCTCACCGGGGTCGGCGTCGGCATCGACGAGCTTCAGCGGGCCACCCCGATCGTCGGCGGCTTCCTGCTCGGCTACACCGCCACCCTGCCGCTGCTGGGCCGGCTGGCCGACCTGCGCGGCCGGGTGCCGGTGCTGGTCGGCTGCCTGCTGCTCTTCGCCCTCGGGTCGCTGCTGACGGCGACGGCCGACTCCCTCGGCCCGGCCGTCCTCGGCCGCGGACTGCAGGGGATCGGTGCCGGCGGCCTGGTGCCGGCCACCCTGGCGCTCGTCGCCGACCGCTGGCCGCCCGAGCGGCGGTCGGTCCCGCTCGGTGCCGTCGGCGCCGTGCAGGAGGCCGGCGCGGTGCTCGGCCCGCTGGCCGGCGCGGCCGTGCTCGCGGTCGCCGACTGGCGGGCCATCTTCTGGCTCAACCTGCTCCTCGGGGTGGGGCTCTCGGTCGGCGTGCGGGCGACGACCCGGGGACGGCGGCCCGACCCGGTGGGCCTGGTGCTCGCCACCCTGGCCGCGGTCGCGCTGGCCCTGCAGCTGGCCGCTCCGACCGCGCTGGCCGAGGACGTCACGCTCGGGCTGCTCTACGTCCCGGTGGTGCCGTCGCTCGAGGCGTCGACCCCGCTCGTGCTCGTCGCGGGAGTCGCCGGCGCCGGGCTCGTGGCGCGCAGCCTCGCCGCCCCCGACGGCGCGGTGCTGCCGCTGCGGGGGCTGCCCCGGCTGGCCGCCGAGGTCGACGTGCTGGGCTCGGCGCTGGCCGTCGTCGCCCTGGGCAGCGTCGTCTGGGCCTTCGCCGCCGCCGACCCGGCCACCGAGGTCGTGGCCCACGGACCGGTGCTGCTGCCCCTGGCGCTCGCGGCCGCGGTCGCCTTCGTCGTCCACGAGCGGCGGACGCACGATCCGGTACTCCCGTTGCGCGCGCTGCGCCCGGTCGGGGCCTGGGGTGCACTGCTGGTCAACCTGCTGGTCGGCGCCGCCCTGGTGGCGGCGCTGGTCGACGTCCCCCTCTTCGCCCGCAACACCACGACGCCCGGCGACCAGCTCGGCGCCGCGCTGGTCCTGCTGCGGCTGCTGGTCGCGGTGCCGGTGGGTGCGCTGCTCGGCGGTTGGCTGTGCCGGACGGTGCCGCCGCGGCTGGTCGCCGCCGGCGGGATGGCGATGTCCGCCCTGGCCTTCGTGGCGATGACGACGTGGGGCGAACGGTCGCTCGACGGGGCCGCGTCCACCGGGGTGCTCCTCGCCGCCGGCCTCGGTTTCGGGCTCGCCATCGCCCCGGTCAACGCGGTGCTGCTCGCGGTCACCGGCGCCGACGTCCACGGCAGTGCCAGCGCCCTCGCCGTGGTGGCCCGGACCGTCGGCATGCTGGCCGGCCTGTCGCTGCTCACAGCCGTCGCCCTGCGCCGGTTCACCGCCGAGGTCGAGGCGATCGGAACGCCGTTCGAGCTGTGCCCCGACAGTCCCGCCGACTGCCCGGCCTACGACGCGGCCACCGACGCGGCGATCCTCGGCCAGCTGCACACCGTCTTCGCCGGCGCCGCGATCGCGGCGGCGCTGGCGGCCGTGGCGGCGCTGGTCCTGCTGCGACCAGGGCGGCAGCGGCCGACCGCCTGACGGGAGCGGCGGGAGGGTGACGCCGGGCCGATCCCTGCTCTACCTTTCCCGCCCAGGAGGCACGGGTGGACGGGATCGAACAGCTGAGGATCAGCCTGCTGGGCACCTGCACGGCCTCCCTCGGCAACACCCCGCTGGACCTGGGCGGTCCGCGGCAGCGTGCCGTCCTCGCCGTCCTCCTCCTCGCGCGCGGGGAGATCGTCCCGGGGGACCGGCTCGTGGAGTCGGTGTGGGGGGAGCGGGCGCCGGCCGACCCCGCCGGCGCGCTGCAGGCCTACGTCTCGCACCTGCGCCGGCGCCTGCAACCGGCCAGCGCGGCGCGGACCCGCTCGGCGGTCATCGTCAGCGAGGGCCGCGGCTACGCGGTGCGGCTGCCCCCCGACGCCGTCGACGTCTGGCGGTTCGAGGCGCTGCTGGACCGGGCCGGGACGGAGGCCGACCCGGCGCAGACCGCCGCGATGATGACCGAGGCGCTCGCCCTGTGGCGCGGGCCGCCGCTGGCCGACTGGGCCGACGAGCCGTGGGCCGAGACCGAGATCGGCCGGCTCACCGAGCTGCGCGCCGCCGCCCGGGAGCGGTTGCTCGCCGCCCGGCTCGAACTGGGCGAGGCGCCGCTGCTGGTACCCGACCTGGAGGCGATGGTCGCCGAGGAGCCGCTGCGCGAGGAGCGCTGGCGGCTGCTGGTGCTCGCGCTCTACCGCGCGCAGCGGCAGGCCGACGCGCTCGGCGCCCTGCGGCGGGCCCGCACCACGCTCGCCGACGAGCTCGGTGTCGACCCGGGCCCCGCGCTGCGCGAGCTCGAGCAGCAGGTGCTCGACCAGTCGCCCGCCCTCACCGTGCCCGTCCAGCGCTCCCGCGCCCCGCAGCGGCAGCCGGCAGCGCCCCCTCCCGCGGCCCCCGCCGTCCCGGACGACCTGCTGGACCGCGACCGCGAGATGCGCGCCGTGCACGCGGCCCTCGACGACCTGGCCTCGGGCGAGCCCCGGCTGCTGCTGATCGAGGGGCCGGCCGGGATCGGCAAGACGCGCCTGCTCACCGAGACGCGGCGGCTCGCCGGCGACCGGGGCATCCGGGTGCTCACCGCCCGCGGCAGTCAGCTGGAGAAGGAGTTCGGCTTCGGCGCCGTCCGCCAGCTCTTCGAGCCGGAGCTCGCCACGGCCGAGCGGCGGGAGGCGCTGCTGACCGGGGCGGCCGCCAGCGCCCGCACCGTCTTCGACCTGGCGCCCGGCGAGTCGCCCGACGGGTCCTTCGCCGTCCTGCACGGCCTGTACTGGCTGGCGGTCGACCTCGCCGCCGACGGCCCGCTCGTGCTGGCGATCGACGACCTCCAGTGGTGCGACAGCTCCTCGCTGCGGTGGCTCGCCTACCTGGCCCGGAGGCTGGACGCCGTCCCCGTGCTCGTCGTCGGCACGGTCCGCAGCGGCGAGCAGCATCCCGACGAGGAGCTGCTCACGGAGCTGTCGCTCGAGCCCGCGGCCGTCGTCGTCCGGCCGGACACGCTCTCGCCGGAGGCCACCGAGGACCTGGTGGAGCGCCGCCTCGGCGGGCCGGTCTCGCCGCTGTTCGCCCTCGCCTGCCACCGCACCACGTCGGGCAACCCGCTGCTGCTCCGGCAGCTGCTGCGCGCGCTGGAGGCCGACCGGGTGCGGCCCGACGCCGCGCACGCCGACATGGTGGTCGCGGTGGGATCGCGCGCGGTCTCGAGCATCGTGCTGATGCGGTTGCGCCGTCTGGGCGGGTCCGCGCCGGACGTCGCCCGCGCGGCCGCCGTCCTGGGGGACGGCGCCTCGCTGCCGACGGTCGCGGCGCTCGCCGGGCTCTCCGAGGCCGACACGGCCGCTGGGCTGGCCGCGCTCGCACGCTGCGAGATCGTCACGGACGAGCAGCCGGTGGCCTTCGTGCACCCGCTGGTGCGGGACGCGGTCTACCGCGACCTGCCGGCGGCCGAGCGCGCGCTGCGCCACGAGCGCGCGGCACAGCTGCTGCGGGCCGCCGGGGCCAGCGACGAGCAGGTCGCCGGGCACCTGTTGCTCGCCCCCGACCGCGGCGACCCGGACACCGTCGAGGTCCTGCGGCGGGCCGCGCGCACGGCGGCCGACCGGGGCGCCTCCGACAGCGCGGTCACCCTCCTGCGCCGGGCGCTCCGGGAGCTGCCGGCCGGCGAGCTGCGCTGCGACGTCCTCACCGAGTTGGGGATGCTGGAGACGCTCGTCGACGGGGCGGCCAGCACCGAGCACCTGCTGCAGGCCTACGCCCTGATCACCGAGCCGGAAGAGCGCGCGACCATCGCCGTCGCCATCGCCCGGACCGAGGTGTTCGCCAGCCCCCCGGGCGTGGCCACCGCGTTCGCCCGGGACGCCGCGCGCGGGATGCCACCCGAGCTGGCCGACCACCGCCAGGCACTGCTGGCCGTCGAGCGGACCGGCGGGTACATGCACGGCCTGGAGCCGTCGGTGTGGCGGACGACGGACCCGGCCGACCCCACCGGCGACGGTCTGGGTGCCCGGATGCTCGCCGCCACCCTGGCCTTCGAGGCGATGATCGACGGCGAGGACCGGGAGCGCGCCGTCCGGCTGGCGCGCTTCTCCCTCGACGGCGACCGGCTCTGGACCATCGACAACGGGCTGTTCTGGGTGGTGGCGGCCAACGTGCGCACCCTGGCCGACGACGACCTCGGCAACTTCTGGGCCCGCGCCCGGGAGCAGGCACACGCGCGCGGCTCGCTGTTCACGGCCCTGTCGGTCAACGTGTGGGAGGGCTACTGGCGCTGGCGCCGCGGCGAGCTGGACGAGGCCCTGGCCTGCCTCACGGCGGCGCTCGACCAGGACCGGATGTGGGGCGGCTCCGGCATCGGTGAGCCCTACACGCGGTCGTTCCAGATCGGCTGCCACCTCGACCGCGGCGACGTCGCCGCGGCCCGGCAGGTGGCCGACGCGGCGCTCCAGGGGCCGTCGGCAGGGGAGGGCGGGCGCCTGCTCCAGCACGCGCTCGCCCGCCTGCTGGCCGTCGAGGGCCGGCCCACCGACGCGCTGGCCCTGCTCGACGCCATCCCGATGCCGGTGCCGGTCCGCAACCCGGTCTGGAACCCGTGGCTCACCACCGCGGCGATCTCGCTCGACCGGCTGGGCCGCACCGACGAGGCCGTGACGCTCATGGAGGAGGAGGTCGCCCGGCTGCGGCGGTGGGGGGCGCCGAGCTACCTCGGGACGGCGCTGGGCCGGCTCGGCGAGCTGCGCGGCGCGAAGGGGCTCGACGAGGTGCGCGAGGCGGTGGAGGTGCTCGCTCCCAGCCACGCCGCGGTCGAGCTGGCGCGCGCCCGGTGCATGCTGGGCCTCCGCCCCGAGGTGCCCGACGCCGAGGCGGTCGACCTGCTCCACGCCGCGCTGGACACCGCGCTGGACCGCGGCGCGCTCGGCATCCAGCGCCGCGCGCGGACGGGGCTGGCCCGCCGCGGCCGCCCGGACGAGAGCGGCCGGGACGCGGAGCGGTGCCCGACCTCCACCCAGCGGCGCATCGTCGAGCTCGCCGCCGCCGGGCACGGGGTGCGGGAGGTCGCGCAGCAGCTGTTCCTCACCCCGGGCACGGTGCAGGCCGTGCTGGAGTCGATGTCCGGGAACGGTCTCAAGTCGTCCTCAAGTTCGCCGGCCGATCCTCGGTCACTGGCAACCGGGAGGACCCCGTGACGCAGCAACAGGTGACGACGCCCGTCCGCCCCCGCGCGGAGGGGCTCCGCGGCCTGTGCGGTGGCTCCGTGCAACTGCCGGGCGATCCGGCGTACGACATGGCCCGCGCGCCGTGGAACCTGTCGATGCGCGACCACCCGGCCGCCGTCGCCTACCCCGCGTTCCCCGACGAGGTCGCCGAGGTGCTGCTCGCCGCGGCCGCGGCGGGCCTGCAGGTGGCGCCCCAGGGAACCGGCCACGGCGCCCCGCCGCTGGAGGGCCGCCTGGGCAACGCCGTCCTGTTGCGCACCTCGGCTATGACGGAGCTGGAGGTCGACGTCGAGCGGCGCACCGTCCGGGCCGGGGCCGGCGTGCTGTGGGGCGACCTGGCCGACACCGCGGGTCGGTACGGCCTGGCCGGCCGGCACCCGTCGTCCCCGGACGTCGGCGTGGTCGGCTACTCCCTCGGCGGCGGCATCGGCTGGTACGCACGCGCGCTGGGCCTGCAGTCCAACGCCGTGACCGCCGTCGAGCTGGTCCTCGCCGACGGCACGCGGGTGCGGGCAACCGCCGACGCCGAGGCCGAGCTGTTCTGGGCGCTGCGCGGCGGTGCCGCGCCGCTGGGCGTGGTCACGGCCCTCGAGTTCGAGGTCTTCCCGCTGGAGACGGTGGTCGCCGGCGCGATGGCCTGGGACTGGACGGCGGTGGAGCGCGTGCTGCCGGCCTGGGTCGCCTGGTGCGCCGAGGCGCCGGAGGAGGCCACGACCGCCTTCCGCCTGCTCGACGTCCCGCACATGGAGCAGATCCCCCCGGAGCTGCGCGGCCGGCGGATCGCCATGATCGACGGCGCCGTCCTGGGGGACGACGCCTTCGCCGCCGAGGCGCTCGCCCCGCTGCGCGCGCTCGCGCCGGAGTTCGACAGCACCGGGCGGGTGCCGGCCGCGTCGCTGGTCCGGCTGCACCTCGATCCGGAGGGGCCCACGCCCGCGTACGCGAGCAGCACCCTGATCTCCGGGCTGCCCGACGCCGCCATCGCCGGGATCATCGAGGCGGTGGGTCCGGGCTCGGACACCCGGCTGGCCGCCGCCGAGCTGCGGCAGCTCGGGGGAGCGCTGTCCCGGCCCGACCCCGACGGCGGGGCGCTGGCCTTCCTCGACGGTTCGTTCCTCGCGCTCGGCCTGGGCCTGGGCGGTGGGGACGGCGTGGACTGGGAACGCCAGCGCGCCGACGCCGCGCGCTTCCTGGCCGCCGTCGAGCCCTGGGCGACCGGACGCCAGTACCTGCCGATGCTCGAGGAGCGCACCGACACCCGCAAGGTGTTCGCGCCCGGGGTGCACGAGCGGCTGTCCGCCGTCCGCCGGAGCGTCGATCCGGACGGTCTGTTCCTGGCGCCGCACGCCGGCTGAGGACTTGAGGCCGCCGCTCAAGGCGGCCGCAACCGCACGGCAAGGACGGCGGCGCACGGTTCCTCCATCAGCTCGATCCGATCTGGAGGACCACCGTGACTCTGATCCTCGACGCCCCCGTCGTCGACACCGAGATCCCGTTCGACATCCTGCGTGCCCAGCTCACCGGTGACCTGCTCACGCGCGATGACCCGGCGTACGAGGCGACGGTCAGTCCCTGGAACCTCGCGGTCGCGATGCGCCCGGCCGCCGTGGCCGCCGTCCGTACCGCCGAGGACGTCGTCGCCACCGTCCGCTTCGCCGGGTCCTACGGCCTGACCGCCGGGGTGCAGGCCACCGGACACGGCGCGGAGGCGTCGCTGGCCGGCCACCTGCTCGTCATGACCCGCGGCCTCGACGAGGTCACCGTGCACCCCGAGGGCTGGGCCCGCGTGGGCGCCGGCGTGAAGTGGTCGCAGCTCGTGCCCCAGGCCGCCGCCTACGGCCTGGCCGGTGTCAACGGCTCCACCACCGACGTCGGCATCGTCGGCTACACGACCGGCGGTGGTGTGGGGCCGATGGCACGCACCTACGGCATCAACGCCGACCGGGTGCGGGCCTTCGAGGTGGTCACCGGGGACGGCGTGTTCCGCCGGGTGACCCCGACCGAGTACCCGGACCTGTACTTCGCACTCCGCGGCGGCAAGGGCGCCGCAGGCATCGTCACCGCGATCGAGTTCGACCTGGTCCACATGCCGACCTTCTACGGCGGGGCGATCTACTTCGACGCCACCGACGCCGCCGCGGTCATCGACCGGTGGCGGGGCTGGGCCGACGAGCTCCCCGAGCAGGGCACCACGTCCTTCGTCCTCTTCCAGCTGCCCCCGCTGCCGCAGGTCCCGCCGCCGCTGGCCGGGAAGATGACGCTCGGCATCCGCTTCCTGTGGACCGGGGACGCGGAGGAGGGCGCCCGGCTGCTGAACCAGATCCGCGACGTGGCGCCGGTCCTCCTCGACGACGCGCACCAGCGCCCCTACACGGAGATCGACGCGGTGCACGCCGACCCGGTGGACCCGATGCCGGTCACCGACCCGGCCATCCTGCTGGGCAGCTTCCCCGCGGAGGCGGCCGACCGGCTGCTGGAGGTGGCCGGCCCCGGGTCCGGGTCGCCGCAGGTCATGGTGGAGGTGCGGCACCTCGGCGGTGCGTACGCGCGGGAGGGCAGGTACCCCAGCGCCTTCAGCCACCGGGCGGCGCGGTTCAGCGTCCTGACGGTCGGCGTGGCCGGGGACGTGGCCATGGCCACGGCCGCTCTGGCGCACTCCGACCGGGTGTTCGCCGCGCTGGGCGACTGGGACACCGGCGGGGTGTGGCCGAACTTCGGGATCCCGCACGACGCCCGCTCCGCCCGGCGGTCCTACGACGAGGCGACGCTGGCCCGGCTGCGGGAGGTCGTGGACCGGTACGACCCGCAGGGCGTCCTCCAGGCCGGTGCGTACACGCGGGCCGTCGCATGACCGACGTCGCCTGATCCCCGCGACCCGGCGCCCGGACCTGGAACCCCAGGTCCGGGCGCCGTCGCGTGCTCAGGGATGCAGGGTGGCGGTGAGGTCGCGGCGGAGGGCGACGGGGTCGACGCCGTGATCGGCCAGGACCTTCATCGCCAGTCCCTCGCCCTCGCGGAGCAGTCCCAGCGCGATGTGCCCGTCGCCGATCGTCTTGTCCTTCAGCGCGATCGCCTCCCGCAGGGCGAGTTCGAGCACCTTCTTCGCCCGGCGGGTGAAGGGCAGGTGCCCCTCGCGGCCGGCCGCCCTGGGGCCGGGCCCGTCGAGCGCGCCGGGCCCGAAGGCCTCCTCGACCTTGTCCCGGACGGCGGCCAGGTCGATGCCGAGCGTCGTGAGCGCGTCGGCGTCGAGGTCGACCCCGCTCAGGGTGCTCGCCACCGCCGCCCTGACCGACCGTCGGGTGAGCCCGTGCCGGCCCAGGACCTCGCTGGCCGGTGTCGACTGCTCGAGCAGGGCCAGCAGCAGGTGCTCGGTGCCGACCCACCCGTGCTGCAGTTCCCGGGCCTCGGCCTGGGCGTCGACCACCACCTGCCGGGCGGCCTGCGTGAACCGTTCGAACATGTCAGTCCCTCCGCCGGAGTGGGCCGCGGCCGCCCGCGTACTTCTTGTGCACCGCCTGCCGGGTGACGCCCAGCAGCTGCGCGATCTGCTCCCACGTCCAGCCCTGGTCGCGGGCGTTCTCCACCTGGAGCGCCTCGAGCCGTTCGACCAGCGTCCGCAGGGAGCGGACGGCCGTGAGGCCCACCGCGGGATCCCGGCTCCCGGCCGCGGTGGCCACCTGTGCCGTGTCAGCCATGGCTGTCAACCTAAGTTGCTTCGATGGAGCTGTCAACAGTGGTTGACAACTCGGATCGCGGAGGCTCGTCGCGAGGCCGCCAGGGTCGCGGCTACAGCGTGAAGACGATCTTCCCGGCGGTGCGGCCCTCGAGCATGCGCTCGAAGCCCTCGCGGGCCCGGTCCAGCGGGAGCTCGACGTCGATCTGCGGCCGGATGCCGGTGACGCTGCACATCTGGATCAGCGACTCGAGCTCCGTCTTGGTGCCCATGGTCGAGCCGATCACCGACAGCTGGGTGAAGAACACCCGGTTGAGCTCGGCGCCGGGATTGAAACCGGTCGTCGCGCCGGAGGTCACCACGACACCGCCCGGCTTGAGCGACTTGATGCTGTGCGACCAGGTGGCCTCGCCGACGGTCTCCATGACGCCGTCCACCCGCTCGGGCAGCCGCGCCCCGCTCTCGAACGCCTGCTCGGCGCCCAGGGCGAGCGCGGCGGCGCGCTTCTCCTCGCTGCGGCCGGTGACCCACATCCGGTAGCCGGCGGCCCGCCCGAGGACAATCAGCGCGGTCGCGACGCCGCCGCTCGCGCCCTGCACCAGCACCGTCTGGCCCGGCCGCAGCCCCGACTTCACGAAGAGCATCCGGTATGCGGTCAGCCAGGCGGTGGGCAGGCACGCCGCCTCGGCGAAGGACAGCTCGGCCGGCTTCGGCAGCACGTTGTGCTTCGGGACGGCGACCTTCTCGGCCATCGTCCCCTGGTGCAGCTCGGAGAACAGCGACCGCTTGGGGTCGAGCGTCTCGTCACCGGTCCAGCCGGGGCTGGCGACGACTCCGTGGACGACGACCTCGTTGCCGTCCTCGTCGAGCCCGGCGGCGTCGGTACCCAGGATCATCGGCATCCGCTCCTGCGGCAGGCCGATGCCCTGGAGGCTGAACAGGTCGTGGTGGTTGAGCGAGACGGCCTTGACGTCGATGGTCGTCCAACCGTCGGGCGCCTCCGGATCGGGGCGGTCGCCGACCTCCAGCACGGAGAGCGGGTCCTTCGGGTTCGGCGTCGAGACGAAGGCAGCGCGCATGCAGGCAAGCTAACGAACGACGACCACGGCGTCCTGGCGGGGGACGAACTCGCCGATCACCGGGGCACCGGGGACCTCGCCGCCGAGCAGCAGACCACCGGAGGTCTGGGCGTCGGCCAGCAGCAGCGCCTCGTCCTCCGAGACCGATGACAGGTCGGTGTGCGGCCGCACCCAGTCGAGGTTGCGCCTTGTGCCGCCGGAGACGAAACCGTCGGCGAGCGCCTGCCGTGCTCCGGCCAGGTAGGGGAGGGCGGCGGCGTCGACCACGGCGGTGACGCCGCTGGCGCGGGCCATCTTGTAGAGGTGGCCCAGGAGGCCGAAGCCGGTGACGTCGGTGCCCGCCCGGATCCCCGCCGCGACGGCGGCACGGCCGGCCTCGGCGTTGAGCGCGGTCATCGAGGCGACCGCCTCCTCCGACACCTCGCCCGTGGCCTTCATCCGGCTGTTGAGCACGCCGACCCCGAGCGGCTTGGTCAGGCTCAGCGCCGTCCCCGCCACAGCGGCGTCGTTGCGGATGATCCGGTCGAGGTCGACCAGGCCGGTGACGGCCATGCCGTACTTGGGTTCGGGGTCGTCGATCGAGTGCCCGCCGCCGACGTGGCAGCCGGCCGACTGGGCCACCCCGAGCCCCCCGCGCAGCACCTCGGCGGCCAGTTCGGCGGGCAGGACGTCGCGCGGCCAGCCGAGCAGGTTCACCGCCACGACCGGAATGCCGCCCATCGCGTAGACGTCGGACAGCGCGTTGGCCGCCGCGATCCGGCCGAACGTGTACGCGTCGTCGACGACCGGGGTGAAGAAGTCGGTGGTGAGCACCAGGCCCTGACCGCCCGCGATCCGGACGACGGCCGCGTCGTCCCCGTCGTCGAGCCCGACGACGAGCTCGGCGTTCGGCGCCGACGGCCCGGTGGCGGTGAGCCCGGCGACGACCGCCTCCAGCTCGCCGGGCGGGATCTTGCAGGCGCACCCCCCGCCGTGGGCGTACTGGGTGAGGCGGATCCGCGCCGGTGCAGTCGTCACGCAGAGCAATCTAGGCGCGGTTCAGCCCCGGCCGCCGGGAAGGACGACGAGCCGCGGCCGTGCGGGCGCCTTCGTCCGCCCCAGCGCGCGGCCGGCCGGGTGCCCCGTGGTGGCCGGCGGTGCACCGAGGCCGGCCAGATCGCGCCGCGGCGCGGTCTCGTCGGTGAGCTCGATGCTCTCGATCCGGTCCTCGCGGAACCAGCGGAGGGCCTCCCGTTCGCGGCACCACGCCACGAGGAAGACCGAGTCGCTGCTGCGGACCAGCAGCTGCGGCTCCACCTCCCGCAGGGAGCCGTTCCCCTTGCCGTCCCGGTAGCGGAGAACCGCCACCCGGCGCCGCGCCACGGCCTGCTCCGCGGCCGTGTGGATCTCGGCGGAGCGACCCGCCTCCGCACTGACCCAGAGGCTGGTGGCGAGCAGCTGGGCACGACGGCCGGGATCGGGCTCGAGCACGGTGAGGACCTTCTCCAGCGCGCCGCGCCCGGCATCGGCGTACGGCCCGTCGGGGCGGGCCGCGAGGGCGACGGCGACGGCGGCCGCCTCCTCCGGGGTGAGCGTGACCGGCGGCAGCGTCGCGGCGGGGCGGGACTCGGTGCGCATGCCGCGGATGCTGGCAGCGGGCACCGACAATTTCCGGCACGTAGGCTTCCGACCGGAGGCGTCAGGGTGTCTGGTGACCCCCGCGGCCTCTAAAGCCGACGTGGCCGAGCAGCTCGGTCAGGCGGGTTCGATTCCCGTCCGCCTCCGCCAACTCCTCCCGCCGCCTACGCTGCGTAGCGATGAGCGACGACCCGCGGCGCCAGGTGCCGCGCACCGACACGCTGCTGGCCGACCCCCGGCTGGCGGCGGCGGGCGAGCGGCTGGGCCGGAGCCTGGTCAAGGGCGCGGTGCAGCGGGTGCAGCAGCGCATCCGGGACGGCGAGCTGCCACCCGGCGAGGCGGTCGGCGCCGTCCTCGCCGTGCTGCCGGGAACGGCCGGCAGCCTGCAGCCGGTGCTCAACGCGACCGGCGTCCTGGTGCACACCAACCTGGGCCGCGCGCCGCTGTCGGAGGCCGCCGTCGAGGCGGTCGTCGCCGCGAGCGGGACCACCGACGTGGAGCTCGACCTCGCGACGGGCCGCCGCGGCCCCCGCGGGGAGGCCGCCATCACCGCGCTGCTGGCCGCGGTGCCCGCCGCCGAGGCCGCGATCGTGGTCAACAACTGCGCCGCCGCCCTCGCCCTCGTCGCCACGGCGCTCGGGGCGGGCCGGGAACTGGTGCTGGCCCGCGGTGAGCTGGTCGAGATCGGCGACGGGTTCCGCATCCCGGAGCTGCTCGCCTCGACCGGGGCCCGGCTGCGCGAGGTCGGGACGACGAACCGCGTCACCCTCGCCGACTACCGCGGTGCCCTCGGACCCGACACCGGCGCCGTCCTCAAGGTCCACCCGTCGAACTTCGTCGTCCGCGGGTTCACGCGGGCGGTCGAGGTCGCGGAACTCTCCTCCGCGCTCGCCGGTACGGGCGTCCCGCTGGTCGCCGACGTCGGGTCCGGCCTGTTGCGGCCGCATCCGCAGCTGCCGGACGAGCCCGACCTGCAGACCACGCTCGCCTCCGGGGCCGACCTGGTCCTGGCCAGCGGCGACAAGCTGCTCGGCGGGCCCCAGGCCGGACTGGTGCTCGGCCGGGCCGAGCTGGTGCAGCGGCTGCGCAGGCACCCCCTCTACCGGGCGCTGCGGGTCGACAAGACGACACTCGCCGCTCTGGAGGCCACCATCCGGGGGCCGGTGCCACCCGTCCAGGAGATGCTCGCGGCCGACATCGGGAGCCTCCGCGAGCGGGCGCACGCCCTCGCCGACCGGTTCCGCGCCGCGGGTCTGGACGCGGCGGCGGTCGACACCGAGGCGCGCGTCGGCGGGGGAGGGGCGCCGGAGCAGCCGCTGCCCAGCGCGGCGGTCTCGCTGCCGGAGTCGTTCGCCGAGGCGCTGCGCAGGGGCACCCCGCAGGTCGTCGGCTACGTCGAGGACGGCCGCACGCTGCTCGACCTCCGGAGCCTGCTGCCCTCGGCCGACGACGCGCTGGCGGCGGCCGTCCTGGAGCTCGCCGGCGGGTGAGCGGGATGCACGTTCTCGCGACCGCGGGGCACGTCGACCACGGGAAGTCCGCACTGGTCCGGGCGCTCACCGGCATGGAGCCCGACCGCTGGGCGGAGGAACGCCGCCGCGGACTGACCATCGACCTCGGGTTCGCCTGGACGACGCTGCCGTCGGGGCGGCGGCTGGCGGTGGTGGACGTGCCCGGGCACGAGCGGTTCGTCGGCAACATGCTGGCCGGCGTCGGCTCGGTGCCCGCGGCCCTGGTGGTCGTCGCCGCGGACGACGGCTGGTCGGCCCAGACCGACGAGCACGTCGCCGTCCTCGACGCCCTCGGCGTGCGGCACGCCGTGCTGGCGGTGACCAAGTCGGACCTCGCGGACCCCGAACCGGTGCTCCGCGACGTCCGCGACCGGCTGGCCGGCACCTCGATGGGCGAGGTGCCCGGGGTCCCGGTGAGCTCGCTGTCCGGCGAGGGCCTCCCCGAGCTGACCGACGCCCTGGAGTCGCTGCTCGCCAGGCTCCCCGTCCCCGATCCGCGGGCGCCCGTCCGGCTCTGGATCGACCGGGCGTTCACCATCCGCGGGGCCGGGACGGTGGTCACCGGCACCCTCGCGGCCGGGGCCGTGGCGGGCGGAGACCGGCTGCGGCTGGGCGACCGCGAGGTGGTCGTGCGGGGCGTCCAGTCGCTGGGCGAGCCGGTGGAGCGGGCCGAGGCGACCGCGCGGGTGGCGATCAACCTGCGCGGCGTCGCGGTCGAGGATCTCTCCCGCGGCGACGCGCTGCTCACCCCCGGGGCCTTCCGCCGCACCGACGTCGTCGACGTGACCCTCTCGGCCGGACCGCAGGAGCGGCTGCCGGCTGAGCCGGTCGTGCACGTGGGGTCGGCGACCGTCGGGGCCCGGCTGCGCCCCCTGGACGGCGCCGCGGTCCGGCTCCGGCTGGGCTCGGCCCTGCCGCTGCGGGTGGGCGACCGGCTGCTGCTCCGCGACCCCGGTTCGCGCCGGGTGCTCGGCGCCGACGTCGTGGACGTCGACCCGCCCGAACTGCGCCGTCGCGGCGCGGCCCGGCAGCGGGCCGCCGAAATCGCGGCCCAACCTGCGGGTGCCGCGGGTGCGGCTGCCGACCTCTCCCGCCGGCGGGTCGTGCGCACTGACGAGTTCGTCGCGATGGGCTGGCCGGTGCCCGCCGGCGCGACCGTCTCCGGCCCCTGGATGCTGGCCGAGGGGCTGGCCGACGAGCTCGCCCGCCGGGTGCCCGACGTCGTGCGGCGGTACCGGGCGCTGCGCCCGCTCGAGCCCGGCCCCCCGGCTGAGGTGGTGCGGCGGGCGCTGGACCTGCCCGACGCCGAGCTCGTGGCGGCGCTGGTCCGGCCGCCGCTGGCCCTGCGGGAGGGGCGGGTCGTCGAGGGCAGGGCCGACCTGCCGCCGGCGGTCCAGCGGGCGGTCGACGACCTGCGCGCGCGGCTGGCCGCCGACCCGTTCGCGGCGCCCGAGGCCGGCGACCTCGTCGCGTCGGGACTCGGGCCGCGGGAGCTGGCCGCAGCGGTGCGCAGCGGTCAGCTGCTGCGCATCGCCGACGGCGTGTACCTGGCGCCCGGGATCGCGGAGGAGGCACGTGCGCGGCTGGCCCTGTTGCCGGAGCCGTTCACGCTCAGCCAGGCCCGCCAGGCGTGGGGGACCACCCGCCGCGTGGCGGTGCCGCTAATGGAGTGGCTCGACGCGCAGGGGATCACCGCCCGCCTCCCGGATGCCAGCCGCCGGCTGCGCTGACCAGGCCAGGGGACCGGCCGCAACCTCTGCCTCTGCTCACGGGAGGAAGCAGAGGCAGAGGTTCCCGGAACCTCGTGCTCTGCCTACCGGGGGAGAGCAGAGCACAAGGTTGCCTGGGGTCAGTCGGTGACCGGCACCCAGCGGGCCGGGCGCTTCTCGCGGAAGGCGGCGATGCCTTCCTGCCCCTCCTCGCTGGCGAAGTAGCGGGCCGAGAGCTCGAGCAGCGGATCGAAGTCCGGCGTCGGGGTCCGCTCGCGCAGCAGCCGCTTGGTCTCGGCGAGGGCGGCGGGCGCACCGGCGGCCAGCGCGGTGAGCTGACCGGCCAGCACCGTGTCGACGTCGTCGTCGGCCACGACCACGTCGATCAGCCCACCGGCTGCCGCGGCCGGCGCGTCGAAGACCTCGCCGGTCAGCATCAGCCGGTGCGCCACGTGCGGCACCATCCGCGGCAGCACCACCGCCGAGATGACGGCGGGCACGATGCCCAGCCGTACCTCCGAGAAGGCGAACGTGGCCGACGACGCCGCGACGACGACGTCGCACGCGGCGAGCAGGCCCACCCCGCCCGCCCGGGCCGGGCCGCGCACGACCGCGACGACCGGCTTCGGCGACGTCCAGATGGCCTCGAGCAGGTCCGGGAACTCGCGCACCCCCTGCTCCCGCACCCCGCCGCCGGCCGCCTCGGTGAGATCCATCCCGGAGCAGAACACCCGGCCGGTGTGGTCGAGCACGACCACCCGCACCGCGTCGTCCGAGAGCGCCGAGCGAAGGGCGTCGCGCAGCTGCGCGCGCATGGCCCGCGAGAGCGCGTTGCGGTTGGCGGGGGAGTCGAGGGTCAGCGTCGCGACCCCGCGCGACACGTCCACCTGCAGCACGCGATCAGACGTCACAGCCGCATCCTGCCGGGCGGCGGCGACGGCGCGGCACACTGGGAGCAGATGAACACCGTCCTGCCGCTGCTGGAGTCGCCGACCCGGCCGTTCGTGCTGCCCGACAGCGCCCGCGAGGGGCTGGCGACGACACCGTTCGGGCTCTACGTGCACGTCCCGTTCTGCGCGACCCGCTGCGGCTACTGCGACTTCAACACCTACACCTCCGACGAGCTCGGGCCCGGCGCCAACCGCGCGGAGTACGCCGGCACCGCGATCGCCGAGCTGCGCCGCGCCGCCGACGCCCTCGGCCCGGACCTGCCGACGGTCTCCACCGTCTTCGTCGGCGGCGGGACGCCGACGCTGCTGCCCGCCGACGACCTGGCGGCGGTCCTTGCAGAGATCCGCGAGCTCTTCCCGGTCGCCGGCGACGTCGAGGTGACCACCGAGGCCAACCCCGAGACGGTGACGCCGCAGTCGCTCGCCCGGCTGCGCGAGGCAGGCTTCACCCGGGTCAGCCTCGGGATGCAGTCGGCGGCGGAGCACGTCCTCGCCGTCCTCGACCGGCGGCACACCCCCGGCCGGGCGGTGGAGGCGGCGCACGAGGCCCGCGCCGCCGGCTTCGAGCACGTCAACCTCGACCTCATCTACGGCACGCCGGGGGAGTCCGACGAGGACTGGGCCGCCTCGCTGGACGCCGTCCTCGCCAGTCCGGTCGACCACGTCAGCGCCTACGCGCTGATCGTCGAGGACGGCACCCGCCTGGCCCGGCGGATCAGCCGGGGCGAGCTGCCGATGACCGACGACGACGTCCTCGCCGACCGGTACGTGCAGGCCGACGCGACCCTGCAGAAGGCGGGGTTCCACTGGTACGAGGTGTCGAACTGGGCGACCGGCGACGCGGCCCGCTGCCGGCACAACGAGCTGTACTGGGCCAACGCCAACTGGTGGGGTGTCGGGCCCGGCGCGCACAGCCACGTCGGCGGGCTGCGCTGGTGGAACGTCAGGCACCCGGCCGCGTACGCCGACCGTCTCGCCGCCGGCCTGAGCCCCGCGCAGGACGCCGAACTGCTGAGCGAAGCCGATCGCGCGCTGGAGACGATCATGCTGGGCCTGCGGCTGCGGGACGGCCTCCCGCTCGACGCGCTCTCGGCCATCGGCCGGGAGCGGGCCCGTGGCGCCGTGGCCGACGGCCTGCTGGAACCGGAGGCGCACGCCGCCGGTCGCGCCGTCCTCACCGATCGCGGCCGGCTGCTGGCCGACGCGGTGATCCGCGACCTCACCGACTAGCGCTTCCGTTCCGGGCTCCGGGCGAGAAGTCTCGGCGGCATGGGACGACGGTTCGACGTACGGCGGCGCATCGAGCAGCTGGACCCGGCCACGGACTACGCCGAGATCTACCGGCTCATGGGCACCCGCGAGTTCCCGTGGGACATGACCCAGTCGCTGAGCTTCGCCCTGTTCCGCACCTACGCCGTCCCGAGCATCGGCGATCTGCTGGCCCGCACCGGCGAACTCACCGGGCGGCCGCAGAAGCGCTACGACGACACCGTCCTGATCCTCGACGCGATCGTCGAACACGGCATGGACAGCTCCGAAGGCCGGACGGCGATCCGCCGCATGAACCAGATGCACCGCTCCTACGACATCAGCAACGACGAGCTGCGCTACGTGTTGGCCACGTTCGTCGTCACGCCGATCCGCTGGGTCGACGAGTTCGGCTGGCGGCGCATGAGCGAGACCGAGCGGATCGCGAGCGCCAACTACTACCGGGCGCTCGGCCGGTACATGGGCATCCACGACATCCCGGCCACCTGGCAGGCCTTCGCCCGGCTGCTCGACGCCTACGAGCGCGAGCACTTCGCCTTCGATATCGGTGGCCGCACCGTCGCGGAGGCGACCCTCTCGCTGCTGTCGACCTTCCCGCCCAACGACCGGCTGCCGGGCGGGCTCGTCCGCCGGATCTCCCTCGCCATGATGGACCCGCCGCTGCTCGACGCGTTCGCGCTGCCGCACCCCGGCCGGCCGATGCGGACCCTCGTCCGCGCCGGGCTGAAGGCGCGGGGGCGGCTGGTCCGGTTGCTCCCGCCGCGACCGGAACCGCTGTTCGCCCGCCAGCTCCCGCAGGTCCGGAGCTATCCGGACGGCTACGAGGTGGCGCGGCTCGGCACCTTCCCCTCCGGCTGCCCCGTGCCGCATCCGCGCAGCGAGGCGGACGCCGGCCGGACGGCGTCTGCGTAAACGTCACCCGTCGGAGCGGTTCCGGAACGGCATTTGTGGGCTATCGTCCCGGTTCCGGCAAGGGCGCCGGGTTTCCGAGGGGGTGGTCGACGGTGCACGTCTCGTCGAGCCTGCCCGCCCTGGGCGCCCCGCCGGGCTTCCGGATAACCGGTGCCGCTCCCGCCCTGTCGGGCGGCATGCTCCTCGCGCTGGCGATGAACCGGCGCGCACGCGGCCTCCGAGGACTCGACGTCCTCCGCCGCAGTCAGGACCGGGCTCCGCCGCACTCCTGCTGACTCCTCCGGGAGTCCGAGCCGCCCGCCCTGACGCGCCACCCCCGGTGATCGCGTCCCCTTCGCGTTGCCCCAAGGAGAACCCATGTCAGCCAGCCTCGACGCCCAGTCCACCCCCAGCCCCGCCTCCGCGGCGCTGCTGGCCCGCTTCCGCACCATCCTGGAGACCCAGCGGGCCGAATGCGTCCAGCAGCGCGAGGAGGCGCTCGCCGAGTGCGCCCAGTCTGTGCCCGACCCGGTCGCCCAGCGGCGCAGCGCCGACCTGCAGGTGACCATCGGGGAGATCGACAAGGCCCTGCACCGGATCGAGGCGGGGACCTACGGCACCTGCGAGCGGTGCGGTGCCGCCATCCCCGAGGAGCGGCTCGAGCTGCGTCCCTTCGCCGGCCGCTGCGTCACCTGCACCGCCGCCGCCTGACCGGAGCCCCGCAGGGCCGCCCGTTCAGATCCGGCGCGGGTTGGGGACGGGCGGCTGCGCGGGGATCGAGGCGGTGGGCGGGCCGGACGGCGCCTGCACCGGGCTGACCGCGTCGAGGTCGAGCACCCGCACGTGGATCACGTTGCGCTGCTGCAGGGCCGCGCGCAGCGCCCGGTGCAGCCCGTCCTCGAGATACAGGTCGCCGTGCCACTGCACCGCGTGCGGGAACAGGTCGCCGTAGAAGGTGGAGTCGTCGGCGAGCAGCGCATCGAGCGCCAGCTCCCGTTTCGTCGTCACCAGGGTGTCCATGCGCACCTGTCGGGGCGGGATCATCGCCCAGTCCCGTGTGGACAGACCGTGGTCGGGATAGGGGCGGCCGTCACGAACCGATTTGAAGATCAGGGAACCGACCTCCGCTCTCTGCCCCGCCAGGGGCGCCGACCGCTCCCACCCTAGCCGCCGACCACCCGGCACGCCGCCGGGTGAGCGGCCGCCCCAGGGAGGGTGAGGCTCCCCGCGAGCCACGCGACGGGTGGCCGCCGCGGACGTAGACTGGCTTGGCACTCTGTCCGTGCGAGTGCCAGACAGGGCCGCCTGCAGCGCGCGGTCCGGCGGTGCTGCACGGCACGTCGACCGGTACGGGGAGGTGTCACCGTGGCGCACGACGAACGCCGGCTGGAGGTCCTCCGCGCCATCGTGCAGGACTACGTCTCGACCAACGACCCCGTGGGCAGCAAGGCCCTCGCCGAACGGCACGACCTCGGCGTGTCCCCGGCCACCATCCGCAACGACATGGCGGTGCTGGAGGAGCAGGGCTACATCACCCAGCCGCATACCAGCGCCGGCCGGGTGCCCACGGACAAGGGCTACCGGCTGTTCGTCGACAAGCTGTCCGCGGTCAAGCCGCTCTCGGTCGCCGAGCGCCGCGCCATCGAGCGCTTCCTCGACGGCGCCGTCGACCTGCACGACGTGCTCACCCGCAGCGTCCGGCTGCTGGCCCAGCTGACCCGGCAGGTCGCCGTCGTCCAGTACCCGACGCTCTCGCGCAGCGCCGTCCGCCATCTCGAGGTGGTGCAGGTGTCGGCCACCCGCATCATGCTGATCCTCATCACCGACACCGGCCGGGTCGAGCAGCGCGTCGTCGAATCGACCGTGGACACCGACGCCGAGGCCGTCGCCGAGCTGCGCGGGCTGCTGAACTCCGCGTTCAGCGGGGTCAGGCTGGTCGAGGCCGGCGAGAAGGTGCCCGACCTGGTCGACACCGCGCCGGTGCACCTGCGCGGACTGGTGGCCACCATCAGCGCCACCCTGCTGGAGACCCTGGTCGAGCCCGGTGAGGACCGGCTGGTCGTCGGCGGGACCGCGAACCTCGCCCGGGGCAGCGCGCTCGACTTCCCCGGCACCGTGCGCCCGCTGCTGGAGGCGCTGGAAGAACAGGTGGTCGTCCTGCGGTTGATGGGTCAGGTGGACGCGAGCACGGTGCTGGTGCGGATCGGGGAGGAGAACGCCCACGAGGCGCTCGCCGGGGCGTCGGTCGTCTCCGTCGGCTACGGCTCCACCGGCCGCGCGCTCGGCGGCCTCGGCGTCGTCGGGCCCACCCGCATGGACTACCCAGGGAACATCGCCGCGGTTCGCGCCGTGGCCCGCTACGTCGGCCACCTGCTGGCCGAGAGCTGAGGCTGAGACATCTCGATGGCAACGGACTACTACGGCGTGCTGGGCGTGGCCCGCGGTGCCAGTGACAGTGACATCAAGCGCGCCTACCGGCGGCTGGCCCGTGACCTGCACCCCGACGTCAACCCCGACCCGCGCGCGAAGGAGCGCTTCCAGGAGGTCACCCGCGCCTACGAGGCGCTGACCGACCCGGAGAAGCGGCGGATCGTGGACCTCGGCGGCGACCCGTTCGACACCGGCCCGGCGGCCGGCGGCGGGTTCGGGACGGCGGGCTTCGGCGGGCTCGGCGACATCATGGACGCCTTCTTCGGTGGCGCCGCCAGCCGCGGTCCGCGCAGCCGCGTCCGCGCCGGCCGCGACGCGCTCATCCCGATCGAGCTCGAGCTCGACGAGACGGTCTTCGGGACGACGAAGGACATCACCGTCGACACCGCCGTCATCTGCAGCACCTGCACCGGGGCGGGCACCGCGCCCGGCACCCACCCGACCACCTGCACCACGTGCTCCGGCCGCGGCGAGGTGCAGAGCGTGCAGCGCGGCTTCCTCGGGCAGGTCATGTCCAGCCGGGTCTGCCCGACCTGCGCGGGCACCGGCCAGGTCATCCCCGAGCCGTGCCCCGAGTGCGCCGGCGACGGTCGCGTCCGGTCCCGTCGCACGCTGCAGGTGAAGGTTCCCGCCGGTGTCGAGGACGGCATGCGGATCCGGCTGACCGGTCAGGGCGAGGTCGGCCCTGGCGGCGGCCCGGCCGGCGACCTCTACGTCGAGATCCACGAGCGCCCGCACGACGTGTTCACCCGTGACGGCGAGGACCTGCACTGCCGGGTCACCCTGCCCATGACGTCGGCGGCACTGGGGACGACGCTCACCCTGAAGACGCTCGACGGCGAGGAGGACCTCGACATCCGTCCGGGCACCCAGTCGGGCAGCGTCCTCACGCTCCGCGCGCACGGGGCGCCCCGGCTGCGCGGCACCGGTCGCGGCAACCTGGTGGTGCACGTCGAGGTCTCCACCCCCACCCGCCTGGACGCCGAGCAGGAGAAGCTGCTCCGCGAGCTGGCCGCGCTGCGCGGCGAGGACACCCCCGAGTCGCACCGCGAGGCGCAGGGCGGGCTGTTCTCCCGGGTCCGCGACGCGTTCAACGGGCGCTGAGATGACCGCGACGGACAACGGCGTCCCCGAGCTCGGCAACGCCCCCATGTTCATCGTCGACGAGCTCGTCGCATCCGACGAGCTCCTGGTCGACGGCGCCGAGGGCCGGCACGCCGTCGAGGTGCTGCGGCTGACCCCCGGCGAGCGGGTCCGCGTGGGCGACGGGCGCGGCACGGTGGCCGAGAGCGAGGTGGTGTCGGCCGGCCACGAGGGACTGCGGGTCGTCGTCCGTTCCCGCATCGAGGTGCCGCCGCCCGAGCCCGAGTTCGTGCTGGTGCAGGCCCTGCCGAAGGGCGACCGCGGGCCGCTCGCGGTCGACCTGGCCACCGAGCTGGGCGTCGACCGGATCGTGCCGTGGACGGCGTCGCGGTGCGTCACGCGCTGGAAGGACGACCGGGTCGCGAAGGGCGTGGCCAAGTGGCGCGCCGCGGCCCACGCGGCGAGCAAGCAGTCGCGCCGGGCGCGGGTGCCCGAGGTCACCCAGCCGATGACGACCCGCGAGGTCTGCGGCCTGCTCGCCGACGCCGACCTGGCGCTGGTGCTGCACGAGCAGGCCCGCCGTCCGCTGGCCGAGCTGGAGGTGCCTCAGGAGGGCACGATCGTCGTCGTCGTCGGCCCCGAGGGCGGGCTGACCGACGGCGAGGTCGTGGCCTTCCGCGCCGCCGGCGCCCAGGCCGTCCGGCTCGGCGCGGAGGTGCTGCGCACGTCGTCCGCGGGCGCCGCCGCGCTGGCGGCCCTCTCCATCAAGAGCCGCTGGCAATGACATCGCGGTCCTCCGGACCGCACCACGGCCAGGTGCCGTTCCCCAGCTGCGACGAGGAACTCCGCGGATCCGCGTCGGGAGGCCTCCGGCCCCCGCTCCGCGGACCGCTCAGATCCGGACCGTCGGCGCCGGCTGGCCGCGGCGGGCGGCCTCGGCCTCCAGGCGGGGCCGAAGCGTCTTCCCGTTGGCCATGAAGCCCATCGTGCGGCTCAGCCGGCGGCCGGTCAGGCTCCAGTCGGTCAGCGCCCGGTCGATGCGCAGGTGCACGCGCCCGTCGTCGGCCGGCTCGGCCTGCCCCACCATGACCACGTTCTCCTGCGAGTCCAGCGTCGGGCTGTGCCGGTGCGCCGTGAGGCAGGCCGGCCCGGCGGGCAGGTCGACCCCCGCCGGCGGGGTGAGCAGGTAGCCGTCGTCGGTGCGCTCGGCCGCGCGGGTGCGGACGGGCAGCGGCCAGCCGTCGGCCCCGGTGACCGTGAGGACCGGCGGACCCAGCCGGTCGGCCCGGTCGGCGAACGGCCGCCAGTCCGACGGCGGGACGGTGCGCGACGGCAGCGCGGAACCGTGCGGGGCGGGGTCGGAGGCGGGCGCCGTCACGGACGGGCCGGCCTGCCACCGTTCTGGCTCCTGGTCCAGCCGGCCGCCGTGCCAGACGAGGACGCGCAGCGGGGTCACCTGCACCCAGATCCGCGCCAGGTACCAGTCCAGCTGCCGCAGCAGGAACGGCGGGACGCCGCGGTAGGTCGTCGGCGTCTTGGCCCGGGTCTCGGCCAGGTAGCGGTCGAGGTTGCCCTGCAGGTCGGCGTCGCGGACGGTCGCCAGCCCCTGCACCAGGACGACGGGCGGACCGGTCAGACCCGAGCCGACGGGGGAGGAGAACAGCAGCGACACCCGGGGGTCGCGGCGGGCCCGCTCGGCCTTGGCCGGATAGGTGAGCCCGGTGGAGACGTCGACGGTCGTCGCGTCCGGCCCCAGGAACGGGGTGACGGCCCAGGTGACGGGCCGGCCGTCGCGGGTGAGGCTGGCGTACTCGGCGACCAGCGAGCGGCGGGCGAGCTCGGCCACGCCGAACGGCCAGGGGGTGTTGTGCCGGGCGAGGCGAGCGAAGGTGGCGAGTGAGGGGGTCACGGGAGTCTCCGGGGAGGACGGTGCGGAATCGGACGTGGCGAGGGTGGAGGCGCCCGCTCGACGGGCGCTTGCAGCCGCCTGGACGACGTCGTTCAGCGCGGCGACCGGCACCGCGGCGCTCTAGGGTCGGGCCGTGTCCGACTGCCTGTTCTGCCGCATGGTCGCCGGCGAGATCCCGGCCGACGTCGTCTCCCAGACCGACACGGTGTTCGCCTTCCGCGACATCAACCCGCAGGCCCCCACCCACGTCCTGGTGATTCCGAAGGAGCACCACCCGACGGTCGGGGAGCTGGCGGCCGCGGATCCTGGGCTGCTGGCCGACGTCGTCTCCGCCGCGCACGGGGTCGCGCGCCAGGAGGGGCTGGTGACCGACGGCGCCGAGCCCGGCTTCAGGCTGGTCACCAACACCGGGCCGCAGGCGGGGCAGAGCGTCCACCACGTGCACTTCCACGTCCTCGGCGGCCGCGACCTCGGCTGGCCGCCCGGCTGAGGACTCCCGGAGGATGGGCGCGTGACCGACACCGTGACCGAGGCCGCGCCCGTCCGGATCGAGCGGGACGGCGACGTCGCCGTCGTCGTCCTCGACAGCCCGCCGCTGAACCTCTTCACCCCCACCGTGTTCGACGCGCTCGAGGCGGTGGCCGGGGAACTGGTTCCGCTCACCGACCCGGGGACGCCGGACCGCGCCCGCGCCGTCCTCGTCGAGGCGCGGGGCAAGGTCGTCTCCGGCGGGGTCGACGTCACGTTCTTCCGCGACATCGCCGAGGGCCCCGAGCCGGTGCGCCACGGAGCGGAGCTGTGGGCGCGGCTGCTGCGGGTGGCGCAGAGGTTCGAGGCCCTGCCCGTGCCCACCGTGTTCGCCGCGCACGGCCTCACGCTCACCGCGGCCTTCGAGCTGGCGCTGGCCTGCGACATCCTGCTGGCGGCCGAGAAGGCGTCGTTCGGGCTGAACGAGATCGTCGTGGGGCTGACGCCGTCGATGGGCGGGCCGCAGCGGCTCGCCGAGCGGGCCGGGCCCGCGCGGGCCAAGGAGCTCATCTTCACCGGCGAGCGCTATCCGGCCGCCGTCCTCGAGCGGTGGGACGTCGTCAACCGCGTGCTGCCCGACGACGGGTTCGCCGAGGCCGCCCGTGAATACGCACACCGGGTCGCGGCCGGCCCGACGGTGGCCCACGCCGCGACGAAGCGGCTGGTCGCCACGTCGGTACGGAAGGGCGCCCGGGCCGCCGACGCCCTGGTTCCAGAGGTCTCCGGTGCGCTGTTCGGCACCGACGACCTGCGCGGCGCCGTCGCCTCCTTCCTCACCGACGGGCCCGGGAAGGCGACCTACCGCGGGCGGTGAGCCGGGTGACCCGATGGGGTCGAACCGGGATTCGGCGGTTTCTGCGCGGGTAGACTCGACCGGTCAGCAATCAGCCGTTCAGGAAGGCAGGGTCGAGGGTTCTTGCCCGACACCTCCCCAGGCGCATCCGCGCCTGATGGCAGCGCGTCCCGTGAGGCCTCGGCGCGTGCCGCGGCTTCCGATGCTGCATACGAGGGCGCATCCGCCCCGGCCGCCGGCCGCGGTCCCGCGGCCGTCCGGACCACCATCACCGTTCCCGACTCCGTCTCGATGGTCGCCCTGCTGGGCTCGGCCGACGAGCTGCTGCGGCTGGTCGAGGCCGAGGTGGACGCCGACGTCCACGTCCGCGGCAACGAGATCGCCGTCACCGGCCAGCCGGCCGACAATGCGTTCGCCGTGCGGGTGTTCGACGAGCTCATCGCGCTGCTCGGCACCGGCCAGGCGCTGCGGCCCGACTCGGTGCGCCGGGTCATCGGGATGCTGCGCAGCGGGGGCTCCGAGCGCCCCGCCGACGTGCTCAGCCTCGACATCATCAGCCGCCGCGGGCGCACGATCCGCCCGAAGACACTGAACCAGAAGCGCTACGTCGACGCGATCGACGCGCACACGATCGTCTTCGGCATCGGGCCGGCCGGTACCGGCAAGACCTACCTGGCGATGGCCAAGGCCGTGCAGGCGCTGCAGACCAAGCAGGTCAACCGGATCATCCTGACCCGTCCCGCGGTCGAGGCCGGCGAGCGGCTCGGCTACCTGCCCGGCACGCTGTCGGAGAAGATCGATCCCTACCTGCGGCCGCTGTACGACGCGCTGCACGACATGGTCGACCCGGAGTCGATCCCGCGACTCATGGCGTCCGGAACCATCGAGGTCGCGCCCCTCGGGTACATGCGGGGTAGGAGCTTGAACGATGCCTTCGTCATCCTCGACGAGGCGCAGAACACCACCGCCGAGCAGATGAAGATGTTCCTCACCCGGCTCGGCTTCGGCTCCAAGTTCGTGGTCACGGGCGACGTCACGCAGGTCGACCTGCCCGGCGGTGCGCAGAGCGGGCTGAAGATCGTCCGCGAGATCCTCGACGGCATCGACGACGTCCACTTCGCGACCCTCACCAGCTCCGACGTCGTCCGTCACCGGCTGGTCGGCGACATCGTCGACGCCTACGAACGCTGGGATGCCACCCGGCAGCCCGCGCCCCCGTCCCGGGCGGCAGGCGCGCCGGTCCGGAGTTCCCGACCGCGCCGCCAGGGGAGCTGACCGCGGTGCCCGTCGAGGTCGCCAACGAGTCCGAGATCGCCGTCGACGAGGCCGAGCTGGCCGGCGTCTGCCGGTTCGTGCTGGGCGAGATGCAGGTCAACCCGCTGGCCGAGCTGTCGGTGCTGTGCGTGGACGTCGAGTACATGAGCAGCCTGCACGAGCGCTGGATGGGCGAGAAGGGCCCGACCGACGTGCTCGCCTTCCCGATGGACGAGCTGGACACCGCCCGTCCCGACGACCCCGAACCGGGTCCGGCCCTGCTCGGCGACGTCGTCCTCTGCCCGGCCGTCGCCGTCCGCCAGGCCCGCGCCGCCGGTCACACCATGGACGACGAGCTGGTGCTCCTGGTCACGCACGGCGTGCTCCACCTGCTCGGCTACGACCACATGGAGCCCGACGAGGAGAAGGAGATGTTCGGTCTCCAGCAGAAGCTGATCGAGGGCTGGCGCTCGGCGCCGCGCGAACCGGTGACCGGTGCACCGGCCGGCGGGGACGCGGGCCCCCGATGAGCTCCGGGGCGATCACCCTGCTGGTGATCGCGATCCTCCTGGTCCCGCTCGCCGGCATTTTCGCCGCCATGGACGCGGCGCTGCAACGCGTCTCCAAGGCCCGCGTGGAGGAGTTGCGCCGCGAGGGCGTCAAGCGCGCCGACGGGCTGGAGGTGGTCCTGCAGGAGCGCGCCCGGCACGTCGCGCTGCTGCTCCTCCTGCGCATCGTGTGCGAGACGCTCGCCGCGGTGCTGGTCACCGTCCTGCTCTACGACCTGTGGGGGAGCGGCTGGAAGACGGTCCTTACCGCCGCCGGCGTGATGATCGTGGTGAGCTACGTGCTGGTGGGGGTCGGCCCCCGCACCCTCGGCCGCCAGCACGCCTACGGGATGGCGCTGGCCACCTCGGGGGTCGTGCGGCTGCTCGGCCGGGTGCTCGGGCCGGTGGCCACCCTCCTCATCCTGATCGGCAACATGATCACGCCCGGCCGGGGCTTCCGTGACGGCCCGTTCTCCTCCGAGGTGGAGCTGCGGGAGCTGGTCGACCTGGCCGAGGAGGGCGGCGTCGTCGAGTCCGGCGAACGGCGCATGATCCACTCGGTGTTCGAGCTGGGCGACACCATCGCCCGCGAGGTGATGGTCCCGCGCACCGACGTCGTCTGGATAGAGCGCAACAAGACCGTCCGGCAGGCGCTGGCGCTGGCCCTGCGCAGCGGCTTCAGCCGCATCCCGGTCATCGGCGAGAACGTCGACGACGTGGTCGGGGTCGTCTACCTCAAGGACCTGATCCGCCGGTCGCAGAACCTCGCCGAGGGCCGCGGCCCCAAGGTCGAGGAGCTGATGCGCACGCCGACGTTCGTGCCTGAGTCCAAGCCGGTCGACGAGCTGCTGCGCGACATGCAGGCGGCCCGCATCCACATCGCGATCGTGGTCGACGAGTACGGCGGCTTCGCGGGCCTGGTCACCATCGAGGACATCCTGGAGGAGATCGTCGGGGAGATCGCCGACGAGCACGACGCCGTCCAGCGCCCCCCGGTGGAGGAGCTGGAGGACGGGTCGATGAGGGTGACCGCCCGGCTGCCGGTCGAGGACCTGGCCGAGCTCTTCGACGTCGAACTGCCCGAGGACGACGACGTCGAGACCGTCGGCGGCCTGCTCGCCCGCGCGCTCGGCCGGGTGCCGATCGAGGGCGCCGCGGCCGAGGTCGGGGGACTGCGGCTGGTGGCCGAGAGCACCGGCGGACGGCGCAACCGCATCGACACCCTGCTCGTGTGCCGGGTCGAGCCGCCGGCCGACGAGGAGACCGAGGAGCGGCGCGGGACCACCGGGTCCTCCGGCAAGGGGGCCACCCGCTACGAGGAGCCGGCCCCGGTGGAAAGCTGACTCCCCGTGTCAGCGCCTGATCTGCAGCCCGAGGACGCCAAGCTCGTCACCCTCGCCCGCTCGGCCCGCGGTCGCACCGGCGCCAGCGAGGGAGCCGCCGTCCGCGACACGGACGGGCGCACCTACGTCGCGGCCACCGTCTCGCTGCCGTCACTGAAACTGTCGGCGCTGCAGGCCGCGGTGGCGGCCGCTGTGTCGAGCGGGGTCGAGGGTCTGGAGGCCGCCGCGATCGTCTCGGCCGCCGACGCCGTCGAGCAGGAGGGGCTGGCCGCCGTCCACGACCTCACGCCGTCCGCCCCCGTGCACCTCGCCGGGCCCGACGGCGCCCTGCGCACGACCGTCTAGGCGGCTTTCTGTACCGAAAGCTGGAGGGTCAGCGCGTTTTCGCGCGCGCTCTCGCCTCGGCGCTGATCCGCTCCGCGTCGGCCAGGAAGTGGTCGCGCGTGGCCAGCGCGTTGCGGACGTAGCTCGCTACAGCCGCTGTATCGACCGTGCTGCCCCGCGGGATGTCCCAGGTCATCAGCGTCGAGGTCCCCGGTCGCAGGACCCCGAGCGGGTCGTCGAGCAGCACACCCTAGAGGAACCGCAGACAGACGGCGGACTTCGTCGCGTTGACCGCGCAGACCCAGTGCCGCCAGTCCCGGTCGAGGGTGTAGCTGAGCAGCCGGTACTTGATCGCCACGTCCAGCTCGGGCGCGGTCTCGCGGATCACCCGGTCGAGCGCGACGAAGATCCGTCCCGCTTCCTCGTCGTAGAGCGCGAGGTACTCCTCCAGCGGGTCCACGGCGGCGCACGGTAGCCGCGGACGTCCGCTTCCGGGGTGTTGTTGCCGCTGGTGGAGTCGTGCAGGACCCAGCGACCGTGCACAACACTCCAGGAGCGCCCGACCGGGGACGTCGGTGGCCGGTGGGAGACTGGGCTCGTGAGCAGCCCCGAGCAGACGCCGCACCGCAGCGGCTTCGTCGCCCTGGTGGGCCGCCCCAACGCCGGCAAGACCACGCTGACCAACGCCCTGGTCGGCGAGAAGGTCGGCATCGTCAGCAACCGCCCGCAGACCACCCGGCACGCCATCCGCGGCGTGGTGCACAAGCCGGCCGGCCAGATCGTCCTGGTCGACACCCCGGGCCTGCACAAGCCCAAGAGCCTGCTGGGCAAGCGGCTCAACGACGTCGTCCGTGACACGCTCTCCGACGTCGACGTGATCGTGTTCTGCATCCCGGCCGACCAGCCCGTCGGCACCGGCGACGCGTTCATCGCCCGCCAGCTGCGCGAGGTGAAGGCGCCGGTCGTCGTCGTGGTCACCAAGACCGACGTGGCGAGCAAGAAGCAGGTCGCCGAGCAGCTAGTGGCCGCCAGTGGGCTGGTCGAGGCGGCCGAGGTGGTGCCGGTCAGCGCGGTCGGCGGCGACCAGGTGGAGCTGCTGGAGGACCTGCTGATCGGGCTGCTCCCCGAGGGCCCGCCGCTCTACCCGGAGGAGCAGACCACCGACGAGGACACCGAGCGCCAGATCGCCGAGCTGATCAGGGAGGCGGCGCTGGAGAAGGTGCGCCAGGAGGTGCCGCACTCCCTCGCGGTGACCGTCGAGGAGATCGTCCGCCGTCCCGACCCGAAGAGGGCCGGCGGCGAGCTGGTGGAGGTGCACGCGCTGCTGCACGTCGAGCGCAACAGCCAGAAGCCGATGCTGCTGGGCAAGGGCGGTCAGATCATCAAGGCCATCGGCAGCGAGGCGCGCGCCGGGATGGAGACTTTGCTCGGGGCGCGGGTGCACCTGGAGCTGCACGTCACCGTGCTCGGGGAGTGGCAGGACGACCCGAAGAAGTTGAACAGGCTGGGCTACTGATGGCCCACACCCCGAAGGCGCTGTACCGGGACGAGGGCGTCGTCCTGCGCACCCAGAAGCTGGGCGAGGCCGACCGGATCGTCACCGTGCTCACCCGCCGCCACGGCAAGGTGCGCGCGGTGGCCAAGGGCGTGCGCCGCACCAAGAGCAAGTTCGGCTCGCGGCTGGAGCCGTTCAGCCACGTCGACCTGCAGCTCTACACCGGACGCAACCTCGACATCGTCAACCAGGCCGAGTCGATCCGCTCCTACGGCAACGACGTCGTCGACGACTACCCCTCCTACACCGCCGGCACGGCCGTCCTCGAGACCGCCGACCGGCTGACGTCGGAGGAGAAGGAGCCGTCCCTGCGGCTGTTCCTGCTGGTCATCGGGGCGCTGCGCGCGCTGGCCGACCGCACGCACCCGGCCGGGCTGGTGCTCGACGCGTTCCTGCTGCGGGCCATGTCGGTGGCCGGCTGGGAACCGGCCCTCACCGACTGCGCCCGCTGCGCCGAACCCGGCCCGCACCGGCACTTCTCGGTGCCCGCCGGCGGCATGGTCTGCCCCTCCTGCCGGCCGACCGGATCGGCGATGCCCAACCCGGTCACCATCGAGCTGCTCGACGCGCTGCTCACCGGCGAGTGGGCGCTGGCCGAGGCGAGCCAGGGCACCAACCGCCGGGAGGCCAGCGGGCTGGTGGCCGCGCTGCTGCAGTGGCACCTGGAGCGTGGCCTGCGGTCGCTGGCCCTGGTCGACCGCTCGTGAGGCGCGAGGTCAAGGCGCCCAACCCGCACCCGTCCGGCGCGCGCCCGCCGGAGATCCCGGCCGACAAGGTGCCCGGGCACGTCGCGATCGTCATGGACGGCAACGGCCGGTGGGCCAAGTCCCAGGGGCTGCCGCGCACCGCCGGCCACGAGGCGGGGGAGTCCTCGCTGTTCGACTGCGTCGAGGGCGCCATCGAGCTGGGCATCAGGCAGATCAGCGCCTATGCGTTCTCCACCGAGAACTGGCGGCGCAGCCCCGACGAGGTGCGGTTCCTCATGGGCTTCAACCGCGACGTCATCCGCCGTCGCCGCGACGAGATGCACGAGTTGGGTGTGCGCGTGCGCTGGGCGGGCCGCCGTCCCCGGCTGTGGCGCAGCGTCATCAGGGAGCTCGAGATCGCCGAGGAGCTCACCCGAGGCAACGACGTCCTCACCTTGACGATGTGCGTCAACTACGGCGGACGGGCCGAGATCGCCGATGCGGCCGCGGCCATCGGCCGGGAGGTGGCCGCCGGCCGGCTGAACCCGGAGAAGATCGACGAGCGGACCGTCGCCCGGTTCCTCGACGAGCCCGACATGCCCGACGTCGACCTGTTCGTCCGCAGCTCGGGCGAGAACCGGACCAGCAACTTCCTGCTCTGGCAGTCCGCCTACGCCGAGTTCGTCTTCCTCGACACCCTCTGGCCCGACTTCGACCGCCGTGACCTGTGGGCCGCCTGCGAGGAGTACGCCTCCCGTCAGCGGCGGTTCGGCAGCGCGTAGGACTCGCGGGCCGTATCCGCTACGCAGGCGGCCGTCTCCTCACTACGTTGCCTGCATCCGGGCGGGTTGCCGACCGCCTCCGTTCTCCGAGGAATCACCATGAGCCAGCCTCCCGGCCCCTACGGCGCCCCGTACCCGCAGCCGGGCCCCTGGCAGCCTGCTCCCTACGGCGCCCCGCCCCCTCCGCCGCAGCGGAACCTGCTGCCCTGGCTGATCGTCGGCGGCGCCGTCCTCCTGTCCGGGCTGGGCATCCTCCTGGTGGTCCTGCTCACCGGGGACGACGAGCCGGCGGCCACCCAGGCGGTGGCGACGTCGACCTCTCCCGTCGCCACGACGTCGGCCGGTGCGAGCCCCAGCCAGGAGTCCGCCACCGGTGACCTGCCCGGCGGGGCGCAGGTCGTCGAGCCCAGCCGCGCGGCCGGCGGCCGGTTCGAGGGCTCCGACGCGGTGGCGCTCGCGTGGGTGCAGGCCATGGCCGACGGCGAGTTCCAGACCGCCTACGACCTCTCCTGCGCCGAGGTGCAGGCGGCGGCCGCCGGCGCGGACGACGGCAGCGGGCCGGAGTGGGCGCTGGCCACCTACTTCTTCGAGCAGACCCTCGGCGGCAGCGGGTTCACCGACGGGACCTTCGACAGCCTCGAGTACAGCGCGCCCGCCGACAGCGACGTCGCGACGTTCACCCTGCAGCTCGACAGCGGCGAGGAGTTTCCCCTGCTCGTCTACGTCGACTCGACGCCGGCGGTGTGCGACTTCCTCTGAACCGTCGGGAGCGTCAGGCACCCCGCGCAGGTCCCGAAGATCTCGAGGGTGTGGCTGACGTCGGCGAAGCCGTGCTCCCCGGCGATCCGGTCGGCCCACCGCTCGACGGCCGGCCCCTCGACCTCCACGGTCAGTCCGCAGACCCGGCACACCAGGTGGTGGTGGTGCTGGGGGCTGCAGCGCCGGTAGAGCGCCTCGCCGGTGTCGGTGCGGATGGAGTCTAGCTCGCCGTCGTCGGCCAGCGACTGCACCGCCCGGTAGACGGTGGACAGCCCGACCGTGTCGCCCGCGCCGCGCAGCCGCGCGTGCACCTCCTGCGCGCTGTGGAAGCCGTCCAGGTCGGCGAAGACCGCCCGGACGGCGACGCGCTGTCGGGTCTCCCGGGGCATGCGTCCATGGTGACAGGCGCACATGGCAACGTCTGCGCTCCGGGTGGGCAGGCAGGGAGGACGACGGTGTTCGCGGTGACGCGCCTGCGGGCGACGGGACAGGACGGCGAGTCGCTGGCCACGGCGGTGGCGCCGCTGCTCGCGGCCCTCGCCGCACGGCCGGGCTTCCGGGACGGCGAGCTCGGGAGGTCGGCCGACGACCCGTCGCTCTGGGCGCTGGTCACCCGGTGGGACGGCGTCGGCTCCTACCGCCGGGCGCTGTCGGCGGCCGACGTGAAGATCGCCGGGGCACCGGTCTGGGTGCACGCACTGGACGAGCCGGGCGTCTACCTGCCCTCCGACGACGTGCGGAGTGACGAGGGCGACGCGTAGCCGGGCCGGAGAGGGGCACAGTCCCAGGATCTGCCGGCCGCCGCGTCGGACGACGACGCGGCAGCGGCGCTCGGGGAGGAACACGTCATGACCGATCCATCGCAGCGCGACCGCGGTCCCTCGGCGGCGACGCCGCCGCCCGCGGACCCCACCCGGGACATCCGGCTGCCACCGCTCCCGGACCGGCCGTTCCCGGCCCTGCCGCCGGAGTGGAAGGGGGACGGTCGCCCGCAGGAGACCCCGCCGCCGGAGATCCACGCCGAGCCACCGGCCGCCGAACCCAGGGTCGCCGAGGCACCCGCCGCCGAATCCACAGTCGCCGAACCCACAGTCGCCGAACCCACCGCCGTCGAGCCGCCCGACGCCGAACCCGCCGAGGCGCCGCTCCCGCCCGTCCGGGGGGAGCCGACCACGCCGAGGGTCGGCCCCCTGGTGGACCAGCCGACGGACGAGCTGGGCTCACCGCCCCCGGGCGCTCCGCGCGACCCGACGCTGACCTTCGAGGGCACGGCAGCCCAGCGCTGGGCCGCCGGCCTCGCCGCGACACCGGACCCCGTGTGGTCGCCACTGCCGCAACGACCCGGACCGGTCGTCGGTCCCCGTCCCCGCCCCGTGCCGGAGAAGGGCCGGCGCTGGCCGTGGGTCCTGCTCGTGTCTCTCCCGGTGCTGATCATCGTCGGCACGGGCATCTGGCTGCTGCTCATCCTGCGGGCCGCCTGACCGCCGGTCCGGCGGCTGGCCGCGGGGGTGGCGGACGGGACAACTACCGTGGGCGGGTCAGCCGCCGACCGCCAGCCGGATGGAGCCACCGTGGCAGCCCCCGCCAGCACCGAGACCGCCAAGCACGACCCCGCCCGCCTCGACAAGGTCGTCAACCTCTGCAAGCGCCGGGGCTTCGTCTTCCCGTCGGGCGAGATCTACGGCGGCACCCGCTCCGCGTGGGACTACGGACCCCTGGGCGTCGAGCTCAAGGAGAACATCAAGAAGCAGTGGTGGCGCACCGTCGTCCAGAGCCGGGACGACATCGTCGGCCTGGACTCGTCGGTGATCCTGCCGCGCCAGGTCTGGGTCGCGTCGGGTCACGTCGGCGTCTTCACCGATCCGCTGACCGAGTGCCAGAGCTGCCACAAGCGCTTCCGGGCCGACCACCTGGAGGAGGAGTACGAGGCGCGCAAGGGCCGGCTGCCGGAGAACGGGCTGGCCGACATCTCCTGCCCGAACTGCGGCACCAAGGGCGCGTGGACCGAGCCGCGCGACTTCAACATGATGCTCAAGACCTACCTCGGT
>Ga0126307_10000224_pt1 | contig 36457 bp, 37 predicted proteins | sample Plot28_FD_89955 | JGI IMG/M metagenome (GOLD analysis project Ga0126307, IMG submission 89955) | Serpentine soil microbial communities from UC McLaughlin Reserve, CA, USA - Plot28 | ecosystem: Environmental > Terrestrial > Soil > Grasslands | place: USA: UC McLaughlin Reserve, Lake County... | reverse complement strand
GTCGTTCTTCTCGGTGGTCGCCGCATCCTTGAAAAAAAAAGCGTACGCGTTGGCGCGGACGCCCATCAGCGGGTCAGGGGTCGGCTCGGCCTGGATCCAGACCTCGCAGTTGACGATCCGGCCGGGAACGTACGCCGACTGCCAGCCGAACGTGCCATTGGGCGTGATGTAGACGATGTCGCGGCCGGAGCCGCAGTCCGTATGCCCCATCTTCTGATGATGGTTCACATAGACGATGTCGTCGCCCGGTCCGGCATCGACGACATCGGGGCCGGTGTCGGGGTAGATCCGGTCGTTGCCGTCGTCGCCCCAGAGGAAGTCGATGCCGCCGCCGCCGTGGATGATGTCGTCGCCCGGGCCGCCACGGACGCGGTCGTTGCCCGCGCCGCCGCCGTCGAGGTAGTCGTCGCCCGCGTCGCCGAAGAGCATGTCGCGGCCGTAGTCGCCGATGATCTTGTCGTTGCCGTCCCCGCCGTGGATCTCGTCGTCACCCGACCAGCCGTCGACCGCGTCGTCACCGCCGCCGCCCCAGATCTCGTCGCCGCCCGGGCCGCCGTTGATCGAGTCGCCGAACGGGCCGCCGATCAGGAGGTCCTGCCCGCCGTCGCCGTCCATCAGGTGCGGACCGCTGGCATTGCCGACGAAGCGGTCCCCCGCGGGCCCGCCAAGGTAGCTCTTGGCCTCCGCCACAGCGGGCAGCGCCACCGCGAATACGACCAGCGCCACAGGCGCCGCAAGACGCAGATTCCAAGTCAGCCAAGGCATAACCGACTTATCGGCGCATCGCGGCCGATCCTTTGGCCACGGACGCCCGGACGAGCCGGAACTCAGGTCAGATCTGAGGGAAGGTGCCTATTGCGGGCGGATTGCTCGGTCGTCCGGCGCGCTCAGTACCACCTTCCCTTGGCGAAGCCGCCGAAGGCGACGAGCCCCACGACGGCGATTATCAGCCCCACCCAAAAGCTCCACACGATCATGAGCACGATCCCGACGATTACCAGGATGCCGCCGAGACTGATACCGCCGGTGCTGCCGCCTGTGCGACCTTCTGTCGCCATCTGGTTCTCCCTCCACCGTTCGCGCGACCAGAGCGCTCGAATCCTCTCACAGCGAGCCGACGGTCTGTGCGCAGGCGCCGCTAAACCGGCGGAGGTCTTGCACGCTCAGGCACCCGGCGGCGTCGCAGGAAGCTCGACACGGAGCCGGGTTATGCGCACGCCATGAATCCCTTCGACCGCCAGTCGGACGGGATCGACGGTGACGGCGTCGCCTGGGTTGGGGCGGCGGCCGAGGGCATTGAACACGAGCCCAGCCAGCGTGCGGGCACCCTCCTGGGGCAGCCGGGTGCCGACGGCTTCGTTGAAGTCGTCGACCGTCATCGACCCCGCGACCAGGAGGGTGCGGTCATCGACGCGCGTGAGCCTGTCGTCGGGCAGGTCGTACTCGCCCTCGATCTCGCCGACGATCTCCTCGAGGATGTCCTCCATTGTCACGATGCCGGCCGTCGCGCCGTACTCGTCGACGACGACTGCCAGTTGTCGGCGGCTCCGCCGCAGCTCGCGCAGGAGCGCACCGAGATCCTTGGTCTCGGGAACCACGAGCGCCGGCTGCGCAAGCCCTTCGACGGGCGAGTCGGGCTCACTGCGGGCAGCCGCGACGATGTCCTGCACGTGGACGACGCCGACGAGGTGATCGAGTGAACCCATTCCCACGGGGAACCGGCTGCGCCGGTGCTCGACGATCTTCTCAAGGGCCGCATCGGCGGTGAGCCCCGCGTCCAGCCAGGCGACTTCGGGCGCGGGCACCATCACGTCGGCCGCTTCGCGCCGGGCGAAGTCGAACACGTTGTGCAGCAGTTCCTCCTGCGCTCGGGGGATCACACCGCTCCCCTCGGCTTCATCGACGAGCGCTCGCAGCTCCTCCGGCGAGCGGATGCTGTCTCCAGCGACCACCTCGCGGACGCCAAACGGGCGAAGCAGCATTCCCGCCGAAGCCTCGAGCACCCACACGACAGGACGTAGCGCGATCGAGATCGCCTCGATGGGCGGCGAGACGATCACGGCGAGCGCCTCGGCTCGGTCGAGCGTGAGGGCCTTCGGGAAGAGCTCTCCCAGCACGACGCTCAAGTAGGTGATCGTGCCGAACGCGATCAGGAAACCCAGCCAGCCGGGAATGGTGTCACCGAGCAGCTCCCTGACCAGCGGCTCGCCGATCGCACCGGTCAGGATGCCGATCGCCGTGATCCCCACCTGGACGGTGGAGATCACGCGAACTGGGTCTTGCATCAGCCGCAGAGCCGCCCGCGCGCCCGCGCTGCCCGCCTCGGCTCGTGGCGCGAGCGCCGCCCGGCGCGCGGTCACCACGGCGTACTCGCCGATCACGAAGAATGCGTTACCGGTGACCAGCGCGAGCAAAGCCAGCACGCGAAGCACGTCGCTCATCTCGACTGCGACCCTACCCAGAGTCGGCGCACGGGCTCCGGCCCTTACGCCGGTGGCGCAGACTAACTACGCGACGACCTAGACGCTACGCGCGCCGCGTCGCCAGTAAGGCGCCTCGCAGCAGCGTGGCCACGAGCGATTTCACGGCCGTCCGTTCTCTACTTCGAGCAGCAATGGCGGTCGACCTCCAAGCGTTCGATTGTCACGGCGCCGAGACATTGGACCCCTGATCGGGCCAGCGTGCGCACTGCGGCCAGACGACCGAGAAAGCGGCAAGCTCCGGGACTTTCGCGCTCATCGGGGAGACAGGATTTGAACCTGCGACCGCCCGGCCCCCAGCAGCGCCGAGGTAGTTCGCTGCGCTGCGTTTTGCCCTGGTCGAGCAAAGCTCACCGGATCTCGGTTGTTCGGAGTTGCTCTCAATTTGGACCCCGGATTGGACCCCCGGACGTGTTCGCCTCCGGTCGTTGCGGCGATCGCGCTATGTCGCCGGTGACACCGAGCTCGCTCAGCGGACCTGGATGGCGAGCTTGCCCTGCGTGTGCTGGGCGGGCAGCGCGGCGAGCGCCTCGGTTGCCCGTGCGAGCTCGTAGGTCGCCTGGACGGGAATGCGCAGCGTTCCGTCGGCGAGCAGCGCGCCGAGGCGCTGGAGATTCTCGGGACTTGGCGTGGCCATCACGTTGGTGCGGCCGGGCCCTTCGCCCGCGGCGCCGGTGGAGGACGCGACCCGCGCGCCGGGCTTGAGCGCGGCGTCGTAGGTGCCGGGCGCGTAGTTGACGAGGTCGAGCAGCGCGTCGACACCGTCGGGGTGGCGGTCGCGCACGAGCTCGGCAATCTCGCCGTCGCGCGGGAGCACGTCGCTGACGCCGAGCTCGGGCAGGAAGGCCTCGTCCTCGGCCAGCGCCGGCGCAAGGATGCGGGCCCCGGCGCGCGCGGCGAGCTGGACGGCCAGGCTCCCAACACCGCCGGTGGCGCCCGCCACGAGCAGAACGTCGCCCTCCGACAGCTCGAGCGCATCGACGAGGGTCACGGCGGTGATGCCGGCCAGTGGCGCCACGCCCGCGGTCGCCAGGTCGACCCCAGCGGGCGCGGGCGCGATCGAGAGTTGCTCCGTGACGGTGATCAGCTCGGCCCAGGCACCGTCGCGGACGGTCGGATTGGCGTGCAGCACGAAGCCAAAGACCTGGTCGCCGGGGCGGTACCCCGTGACGGCGGCGCCGGCTTGCTCGACGACGCCGGCATAGTCGCGCCCGAGGATGACGGGGTAGTCGTACTCGACGCCCATCTGGGCCAGCATCCCGGCGGCGATCGAGTTGTCGACGGGGTTGACCGATGACGCGTGCACGCGCACGAGGACCTCGTCGGCAGCGGGGGTTGGCTCAGGCACGTCCTCGCGCAGGGTGGGCTGGGTGTCGGGCTTCTCGAGGGTGACGGCTTGCATGGCGAGACAATATAGCGTGCTCAACAATCTATTCTGCTACATTGAATGCTGGCCCATGACCGCACCGACCAATCCCACGACCGCCCCCGCCAGCATCCTCGACGAGCACCGTTCGAGCCCCGGCCTGCTGCTCGCGCTGCTCGGGCACGAGGCGATGCGCCGGCTGCGCGCGGCGCATACGGCGCACAACCTCAAGCCGCGGCAGTTCCAGATCCTCGGGCTGCTGCACGACCACGGTGGACTCGCGCAGCGTGAGCTCGTGCAGACGATGGGCGTGGATCCGAGCATCCTCGTCACGCTGCTGAATCCACTCGAAGTCGACGGATTCGTCACTCGCGAACGCGACCCCGGCGATCGCCGCCGCCACCTCGTCACGCTCACACCCGCGGGCGAACGACACCTCGCGAGCGCGTCGCGCGCGCAGAAGGAGACGGAGGACGCGCTATTCGCCTCGCTCGACGCCGACGAGCGCGAGCAGCTGCGCGCCATGCTCGTCGTGCTCCGAGACGGGCTCGCCGGCGCCGCCGAAGGGACCTGCACCTCCTCCGCCGAGGCGCGCTGATGAAGCCCGTACGGGCGCTTTCTGACCGTATTTAGGCGTCAGCCCGAGGAATTGGACCCCGTCGCGGTTCGGAGGTCCCATCGCTCCCGAGACGCAGAAAGCCCCGCTTCGCAGGGCTTTCGCTCCAATCGGGGAGACAGGATTTGAACCTGCGACCGCCCGGCCCCCAGCAGGAGCGATCCACGCGTACCCGCTGCGATTCGGCGTTCTACAGCGGATTGAGTTGTCCTGAGTTGAGCTTCGTCGCGCTCAATTTGGACCCCGGATTGGACCCCGCCCCCAACCGCTGCGGAGTCTGGTGTCGAGGGTTCGAATCAGCCGCGCGGCTCGAGCGTCCAGAGGCCGATCGTCGACCGCCTTCCCCGCACCTCGAACTCGCCGACGAACACGAGGTCGTCCGGACGGCGCGCGAGGGCCTGACAGGTCGAGTCGGCGAGCAGGATCGACCGTTGGGCGTGCTTCGTCATCTCCTCCAGGCGCGCGGCCGTGTTGACGGTGTCCCCGTGGATGGTGTACTCGAGCCGGCGCGCCGACCCGACGTTGCCGGACATGAACGGTCCGCTGTTCAGGCCGATACCCATCTCGAAGCCCTCGCTGAGACCCTGATCGCGGAGCCACTTGTTGAAGCGAGGCAGGCGCACGTCGAGCATCTCCCGCGCCGCTGCTAGTGCGCGGTCGGCGTGATCGTCGAGCGCGATCGGCGCTCCGAAGACGGCGAGCAGGCCGTCTCCTCGATACGCGACGAGCGTGCCGTCGTGCTCGAAGATCGAGTCGATCATCTCGCCGAAGTACTCGTTCAGCAGCTCGATGACGCGCTGCGGTTGCGTGGCCTCGCTGAACGCCGTGAATCGCCTGATGTCGGTGAACATGACGGTTCCCACGTCGCGGCTGCCCCCGAGGCGCAGGTCACCGTCCGTCCGCTCGAGCACGTCGTCCACGACGTGCTCGGGCACGAACCGCGAGAAGACGCTGCGCACGCGCTCCTGCTCGAGATCATGCAGGCGCTTCTTCGCCAGGCCGGCGTTGATCCGCGCGCGCAGGAGGACGGGATCGAAGGGCTTGGGCAGGTAGTCCTCGGCGCCCATCTCGATGCAGCCGAGGACGCTCTCCGTCTCGTCGACGGCCGAGATCATGATGACCGGGAGGTGATTGAGGCCCGCGTCGGCCTTCAGCTCCGCCAGAACGGAGACGCCATCGAGCTCAGGCATCAGAATGTCGAGCAGAACCACGTCCGGCGGGTCCTCGCGAAGAAGTACGAGCGCCTCTCGGCCGTTCTCCGCCGTACGCACGATGTGGCCCGCGCGCTCCAGGCTGCGAGTCAAGAGCGTCCGGTTCATCCGGTCGTCGTCGACTACAAGGACGCGGCCGGTCGGGACATCCGTCACGCGCGTCACCCGCCCTCCGCCGGCACGGTCACGAGCCGCTCCTGGACGACCTCCGCGGCAGCGTGCGCGGCCGGCGCGTGGCCCGTCACCGCCGTCAGGAACGGCTCCTTGTCCAGCCCGTAGAGCAACACGCCGGTTCGGGCGACCGCCGTCGCGTTGCGCGGAGTCTCTTTCAAGAGCGCGATCTCGCCGAAGCCCTCACAGCGGCGCCGCGTCGCCAGTGCGCGTCCATTCGCGGAGATGTCGACCTCGCCGTCGGTGATCGCGTAGAAGCGATCGCCAGGCTCGCCCTCCCGGGTGAGAACCGTACCGGGGAGTGCCATGCCGCGACTCTTGCGTACCCACCCGCTGCGGTCAACCGGTGTGGCGCTCAGCCTCGATGATCCCTCCTCAGCCAGCCATCCCTGCAGGAGCCCGCGGTTGAGCGCGCGCTCATGAGAACGCGCCCCTCTGCTCCTCGAGCGCGGCGCGAACCGCCGCATGCTCGCGCTCGGCCTCACCAACCACGACGGGATCGGCGCCCGCCCGCTCGACCTGCGCGCAGAGCTCGGCGAGCCGGACGGCACCGACGCTCGCGCTCGTGCTCTTCAGGCTGTGCGCGGCGCGGCGCAGCTGCTCTCCCGTGGTCTCCCGGAGGCTCGCGACGAGGGCCGACGAGTCCGCCAGGTACTCGTCGATGATCTCGACCACGAAGGACCGGTCCCCGCCCGCCATGTCCAGCACGCGCGTCAACGCGCTCGGGTCGATGGTCGTGCTCATGACGACTAAGTGTCCGTGCCGCCACGCAAGCTGTGCATCGAGACGATCGTCGCCAACACTAGGCCTCCCGTGCGACGACAGGTGTGTCGAGGACAGCCGCGACCAGCTCCTCGACGCGGATCGGCTTCGAGACGTAGCCGTCCATGCCGGCCTCCAGGCAGCGCTCGCGGTCGCCCTCCATCGCCTCGGCGGTCATCGCGATGATCCATGGCCGCTCGGCTTGCGGGATGTTGGCGCGGATGTGCCGGGTCGCCTCCAGCCCGTCCATCTCCGGCATCTGGACGTCCATGAGCACGAGGTCGTAACGCCGTCGCTCGACCGCCTGGACGGCCTCGCGGCCGTTGGCCGCCAGGTCGGCCTCGTAGCCCATGCGCGAGAGCAGCCGGAGCCCGAGCTTCTGGTTCACCGCGTTGTCCTCCACGAGCAGGATCCGCAGCGGGTGCCGCTTCGCGTGGTCGGCGTCGAGCTCGCGTGGCCCGGCGGCGGTCGGGCCCTGCACCTCGGCCGGCCTCGCCGCACGGGTAAGGAAGACCGCGTGGAACACGCTTCCCTCGCCGCTCACACCGGTGCTCTCCGCCCACATGGTCCCACCCATCGCCTCGGCCAACCGCTTGGAGATCGCGAGGCCGAGGCCCGTGCCCCCGTAGCGCCGCGTGATGGACGCGTCGGTCTGGCTGAAGGACTTGAACAAGCGGTCCATTCGGTCGGGCGGGATCCCGAGGCCCGTGTCGCGGACCGCCACATGCATGCGGATCTCGCCGTCCGCCGCCGGGTACGCGGCCCGGACGGATGCCGTCACGCTTCCGCGGTCCGTGAACTTCACCGCGTTGTTGAGAAGGTTGAGCAGGATCTGTCGCAGCCGGTTCGGGTCGCCGACGACGGCTTCCGGCGTTCCCTCGGCGATCTCCGAGCGGAGCTCGAGCCCCTTCTCAGCAGACATGACCCGCATCAGCCCCACCGCGCCCTCCACGCACTCGCGGAGGTCGAAGGGCATCGAATCCAGCTCCATCCGGCCGGCCTCGAGCTTCGAGAAGTCGAGGATGTCGTTGATGACCGTCAGCAGCGCGTCGCCGCTCGTCCGGATGATCGCCGCGTACTCGCGCTGCTCGGCGTCGAGGTCACTGCGCATGAGTAGGTCGCTCATGCCGATCACGGCGTTCATCGGCGTGCGGATCTCGTGGCTCATCGAGGCGAGGAAGATGCTCTTGGCGGCGTTCGCGCTGTCAGCCACCGCCCGTGCCTCATGCGCCGCCGCGTACAGGCGCGCGTTGTCGAGGGCGACCGAAGCGATCCGCGCGAAACGCTGCAGGCGCTCGATCTCCGAGCCGTCGAACGAGCGGCCGTCGGCGTGGGCACGCGCGATGCCGAGCGCGCCGATCACGTCGGTGCCGGTTGAGAGCGGGACCGCCACGAGGGCCCGGATCTGGCCGGGGAGGATCGTGTCGGCGCGGCCATCCCACGTGTCGTAGTCGTCGACCACGAGTGGCTTTTCCATCTCCCACACGCGTCCGGCCAGCCCCTCGCCGCGCGCCATTCGCCGCCCGATGTCCTGCTCGAAGATGCCGATCGCCACGCGTCGCTCGATCTCCTGCTCGCGCTGGGTGCGGACGTAGATGTAGCCGTGCTCGGAACTCAGCAGCTCGCCGGCGCGCTGGAGCAGTTCCTTCAGCAGGTCCTCGACGTCGAGCCGGTGCATGACCCCGAGCGTCGTCTCGTGGAGGGCGCCCAGCTCGGCGTTCTGAATGCGCAGCTCCTCCGTCCGCTCGGCCACGCGCTGCTCGAGTCCCTCGAGGGTCTCGCGCAGCTGACCCGTCATGACGTTGAACGCTTGGGCCAGCGTCCCGACCTCGTCGCGTGTCGTGACGGGCGCCTCGCGCGTCAGGTCCCCGGCCGACACCGCAGCCGCCGTCTCGGCGATCGCCAGGATCGGCCGGGCGATCCGCCGCGAGGCGAGATAGATCCCGACACCGAGGAGCGCCGCCACGGCGAGGCCGATGCCCGCGAGCGTCAGTGCGAGCCGACGGGCAGGCGCGAACGCCACGTGCTGGCTCTGCTCGGCGACGAGCGTCGCCCCCACCTCGCCGAGCCACTGGTAGACCCCGATCACCGGCTCGCCGGCGTAGTTCTTGTAGAGCCCGCGACCCCGCCGGCCGGCGAGTCCGCGGTCGACCCCCTCCGACGACACCGGGCGCGCGCCGCTCTGCCGTGCGCGCAAGAAGCGCCGGTCGCGTCCGACGAGGTACGCCTCTCCGGTGCCGCCGAGCCCGGTGGCCGGAAGCACGATACGGTCGAGCCGCTCGAGGTTCAGCTGGGCGGCGACGACCGCGACCCGCTGACGGGCTCGGTCGAACAGTGGCGTGGCGACCGTGATCGTGGGCTTGCCCGTGAGCGACGAGCGTGCCACGGGCTGCACGTCGGTCCCGGAGCTGCCGCGCTTGAAGTATTCCTCCGTGGCCTGGTTCCGCCGCTCGTGATCGCGGACCGTCGAGACGACGACCCCGCCGTCGAGGTCGAGGACGAGAAGCTCCTGCGCATCGGCGGTCTGGCTCACCACGTACTCGAGGGTCGACGCAACGGCCGCGCGTGCGGACACGGCGCGCCGGTCGCCCCGTGGTCGCTCGAGCACCTCTCGCAGGTCCTCTCCGAGCTCGCCGGTGGATCGGAATCCGCCGAGCAGGCCTGCCACGAACACCACGCTGCGCCGCTGCTCGTCGATCCAGCGGTCGATCGAGTCGGCCTTCAGCTGCTCCGCGCCGCTCAGCCGGTCGAAAACCGACGTCTCGAGCGAGTCGCGCGCCCGCAGATAGGAGACTGTGCCGACGATGCCGACCATCAACAGCGACAGCGCGAGGAACGTCAGCACGAGCTGCGCCATGAGGCTGCGTCGTCGGCCGACCGGACCGCTCACTGCACGGTCTGCTCGATCGCCGCGAGGTCGAACTGCGCCGCCTTCGTCGCGTAGTCGTCGTCGAAGTACTTGAGCGAGAGCCGCTTGAGCGTGCCGTCGGCATGGCGCGCGGCGATGATCTCATCGACCCGCTCGACGAACGCTGCGACGGCGAGGCCGGACTGCTTGTCCACGTACCCGGTCTTGTTCGAGTAGTAGGCGGGCATGGCGAGCTGCCGCAGTGCCTGCCCCTCACGGATGGCCTCGGCCCCGACCGGCTGGGAGCACAGGAACGCGTCGACCTTGCCCTTGGCCGTCGCCTTGAGCCCGGGAACCTCGGTGTCGAACGTAACGATGTCGGGATCCTCGACGAGCTGCTCGGTCTTCGGACCGGGAAGCCGCAGGGTGCCGCGCAGGTACTTCTCCATCGTGCAGTCCGCGCATGCGCCGACCCGCTTCCCCGACAGGTCGGCGGGCGTCTTGGCCTTCGACGCGGCTGGGACGAAGAAGTTCGTGGGGGTCGAGTAGTAGGGCTGCGTCATGTAGAGGTTTTCCATGCGGCTGAACTCGACGGCCCCCGAGCCGTAGGCGAGATCCCAGCGGTCGCCCCAATTGCCGGCGGTGACCTCCGTCCAGGAAGGGGCGACGAAGCACGGCTCCACGCCGAGCGCCTTCGCGACGAGCTTCCCGGTGTCGACGTCGTAACCGGCGACCTCCGGGGCGGTGATCTGGTTCGCGGCGCACTTGGTGCCCGCCGGCCGTCTCCCGCCCTTGACCTTGAAGGACTGGGGCGGATAGCCCGGATCGGTGAAGAGGATCAGCGTGCCGCGGTCGAGCACCTGCGCCAGCTTGTCCGTCGACGCGTCGCCCGACGGCTGCGCCGCGGCGCTGTCGGCGACCGTCTGGGAGCCGGGGTCCGATTCGTCGCCGCCGCAGGCCCCTGCGGCCAGCACGACTCCGACGAGAAGTACGGGCGTACGGCGCACCGGCGAGCTCCTTCCTCCGGCCGCTCGCCAGACGCGGGCGGCGGCGGGTTGCGCGTGGCATGGGGTGCTTCAGGCCGACCCTAGCCGACGGCCCGATCCCACGGCAACTGCGGTCAGTCCACCGTCTGGCCCACCGCGCCACCGACTCGCCCGGGCACTTCCCGAATGCTGCGGAGGGCGTAGGGACGCTAGTCGCCGCGGGAGCTGACGTCGACGGCCGCGGCGGCGGCAGCATCACCGCGACGCCGCTGCATTGGGCCGCGAGCAGCAACGACGTCGAGGCGCTCGACGCGCTGCTCGATGCCGGCGCCGACATCGACGCGCGGGGCGCGGTGATCGCGGGCGGCTCACCGCTGGAGGACGCGGTCCCGTTCGGCCAGTGGGACGCCGCGCGGCGGCTGGTGGAGCGCGGCGCCACGGTCGAGTTCCGGCAGGCGGCGGCGCTCGGGCTCGTCGATGTGGTCGCCCGGCAAGCAAGGGCCGCCACTCCGGACGACCTGTCGATGGCCTTTGGTTACGCCTGCCACGGCGGCCGGCACGCCGCTGCCGAGCTGCTGCTCGATGGTGGCGCGGACGTCAACTGGATCGCCGCCCGGCAGGCCGTCACGCCGCTCGACGCGGCCCTACGAAGCGACGCCAGCGGTCTGGCCGAGTGGCTTCGAGGCCGGGCGGCCGGACCGCCGCGGAGCTCGGCCGCGCCGGCTAAGCGAGGCCAGTGGCCGCGAGCGCCTCTTGTCACGCCGCCTTCAGCAGCGGCGCGGACCGGTTTGCGTGATCGTCGAGCACGCTCGTGTCCGGGCCGATCACTGCCGCGACTACGAGATCGAAGCCGTCGGCGCCGGCGCGCGCGAGAGCGGCCCGTGTGGCACTCGCGACGTCGGGCTCGCGAACGTTCCTGTGCCACGGGGCGAGCGTCCTGCGGTCCAGCCCCACGATGAGGTAGATCATGACGCCGCTCCGGCGGAGTCCATGGCAGGAGTGAGGCCGTGACGGCGCATCACTTCGCCGATCGCGGCAAGGTCGGGCGGGCCTTCGGCGGCGCTGAGCAGCGCGCCGATCTCCTTGAAGTAGTCCGGCCCGAGCCTGCCCGGCGTGACGACCGCGAGGAACTTGGCGTCTTCGTCGGAGCGGTTTTCGAAGGCGTGCACGACTCCTCGGGCGATGAAGACGACCTCGCCCGGATGCAGCTCCCGCAGCTCGCCGTCGACGGTGAACGTCGTGACCCCAGCCAGGCCGTAGTTGGTCTCCTCGAAGCCGTCATGGCTATGAGCTGCTCCCATCACCGCGTGAGCCGGAACTTCGCACTCGAAGGCGGTCGCGGCGCCGCTGGAGGTCTCGCCGTCGAGCACGAACCTGACGCTGAGGGCGCCGAGGCGGATCGGTGGCCAAGAAGTTCGCGGCATGGGTGACTCCAATCAGGCGGTTGCGTAAAGGACTTTTACGAGTGTAGGCGGCTTCGCTACGATTGTCAAGTGCCTTTACTCACGGCTTCCGGGAGTCGCCACGGACCGCCACTGATCGGCGCGCTGCTGCGAATGCCGTGGGAGAGGGTGCTCGAGCGGCTCCTCGCCGGACTCCGCGAGCGTGGTTTCACCGACCTTGGTGCCTCGCACCTGACCGTCTTGCAATGGCCGGGACCGGACGACCTTCGCCCGTCCGAGCTCGCAGCACAGAGCCGCATGAGCAAACAGGCGCTCAACTACCTGCTCGGCCAGCTCGAACGCCTGGGCTACCTGGAGCGCCGCGACGATCCTCGCGACCAACGGTTCAAGCGAGTAGTACTAACCGAGCGCGGCCAGCAGGCGGCGCGCGCGATGCGGGACATCGTCCGGGAAGTCGAGAGCGAATGGGAAGAGCGGCTCGGCGCCGTGCGGTTCGCCGAGCTACGCCTCCTGCTGACCGACCTCAACGGCCACGTCACTGCCGACAGGACGCAGCCCAAGCACGACTGAGCAGGACAACGCGCAAGCACCGCGTTGCAAGGCTCTCCCCGGCAAGTCGGGGAGACAGGATTTGAACCTGCGACCGCCCGGCCCCCAGCAGGCTGGAGGCACTTCGGCCACCGCCGGCGGTCAGCGCCAGCGCGCCGCGAGCCCGCGCGCTGCAGCCCAACGCTCGCGCTCCGCGGCGCGCGCCGACGGGGCGAGCGACGGCTCGGCGACGGGATCGAACGCGATCTCCGGGAGGGCGTCGGGGCTCTCCCAGATGCCGGCGGCGAGCCCGGCGAGGGTGGCCGCGCCGAGCATCGTGCAATCTGGGCGGGTCGTGCGGTGGACGGGGGTCGCAGCCAGGTCGGCCAGGCGCTGCACGATCCAGGCCGAGCGGGAGAGCCCGCCGTCGACGCGCAGCTCGTCGATGGCCAGACGCTCTGCCATCGCCTCGAGCGCGTCGACGATCTGGTGCAGGATGCCGTCGATCACCGCGCGGGCGAGATCGGCGCGGGTCGTCCCGAGGTCGAGACCGAGCACCGCGCCGCGCGCCCGCGCGTCCCAGCTCGGCGTGCCGGAGCCCTGCAGCATCGGCACGCAGGTCACTGCGGCGTCAGCGCTTGTCTCTTCCAGCAGAGCGTCCAGCTCAGACCCGGCGGGCAGGGCGCCCACGCGACCGAACCAGTCGACGGCCGCGCCCGCCGTGGGGACGAAGCCCTCCAGCGCGTAGCTCGACGTCGCCTCTCGGCGCCACGCGCACGACGCCAGCACGCCGGCAGGGGCGCGAGGAGGGGTCGGGCCCGCCTGCGCCCAGAGGAACGCGCCCGTGCCGAGCGTCACCTTCGCCGTGCCGGGCTCCCAGCAGCGCAGTCCGAACAACGAGGCCTGCTGGTCGCCGGCGGCGGCTCGGACGGCGATCTCGCCGGCGACGGCCTCGATCCGGTCCGAATCCGCGACCGGGGGCAACACGGCGCGTGGTACGCCGAAGACCTCGAGCAGCTCGGCGTCCCAGTCCAGGGCATCGAGTGAGCACAGCAGCGTGCGGGCGGCGTTGCCGGCGTCGGTGACGTGGACGCCCGCCAGGCGAGCCAGGAGCCACGACGCCACGTCGCCGTACGCGAGTCGCCCGTCGTCGGCCGCCGAACGGGCGCCGTCGACGTGGTCCAGGAGCCAGCCGAGCTTGGTCGCCGGGAAGGTGGCGTCGAGCTCGAGGCCGGTGCGCTCGCGCACCAGCTCGGCGTGGCCCTCGGCGCGCAGCTGCGCGCAGGTCTCGTGGGTCCGGCGGTCCTGCCAGACGAGCGCGGGGTGGATGGCTCGGCCGGTCGCGCGCTCCCAGACCACGAACGTCTCGGTCTGATTCGCGATGCCCAGCGCGGCGACGTCTCCGGGCCGTGCGCCCGCGGCGGACAGCGCCCCGGCGATCGCCTGCTGCGCCGAGTCGACGAGCGCCTCCGGATCCTGCTCGACCAGGCCCGGGGCCGGGAAGGACACGGTAACCGGCACCGACGCCGAGCCGCGCTCGTGCAGCGCCTCGTCGAGCGCGACGCAGCGCGTGCTCGACGTGCCCTGGTCGAGGCCGAGAACGAGCGCCGTCACGGCGCCGCCACGGGCGGGACGAGCGCGGCGCGGTAGGCGGCCAGCGCGCTGGTGTCGTCGCGCTCCGCCTCCGCGGCACGAGCCGCCGCGACGCGCGCGCGCCACGCGTCGGCCTCGCGGCGGGCGCGCTCCGCGCTCCATCCCAGCGCCCCGGCCATGAGCTCAGCCGCCGGGTCGGCGGCCGCGAGCCCGCGGTCGGGGGCGGTCAGCGCCAGACGCGTGCGGCGCTCCAGCACGTCCTCGAGGCGCAGTGCGCCCTCATAGAGGCACGCGTGGACCACCTCGGCGCGCAGGTGCCCGCCGCCGCCCTCGAGCGGCTCGGCCAGCCGCGGGTCGCGCTCGGCCAGGGCGACCACCTCGCCGGCAAGGGCGCCATAGCGGCGGACGAGGTCGTCGGTCGCGGCGTCGCCGTCCAGGCGCGCGGCGCCGGCCCCGAGGAGCGCGACGTCGCGCGTCACGGACGCCGCGCTCGAGCCCAGCGCCCGGGCCGCCGCGTCGACGAGGTCCGCCGCCATCACCCGATAGGTCGTGTACTTTCCGCCCGCGATCGTGGTCAGCCACGGCGCCGGTGCCTCGACGACGTGCCGGCGGCTGATCCGGGTCGTGTCGCGCTGTGCCGCCCGAGCGACGAGCGGCCGCAAGCCCGCCGTGACCCCGTGGACGTCGTCGCGGCGCAGCGGCTCCGCGAGCAGCGCGTTCGCCCGGGCGAGCAGGTAGTCGACGTCGGCGCCGGTCGCCACCGGCTGGTCGTCCCCCGAGGCCCACGGCGTGTCGGTGTCGCCGATCAGCCAGCCGCCCTGGAACGGCACGACGAAGAGCACGCTCTTCTCGGTCCGGGCGAGCAGCCCGGACTTCATCTTGATGCGGTCGCCGGCCACGAAGACGTGGACGCCCTTCGACGGCACGAGCCGCCACGGCGACCGCCCGCCGGCGAGCGCGCGCAGGCGGTCCGTCCAGGGGCCGCACGCCAGCGCGACGTGCCGCGCCCGCAGGACGACGTCCTCCCCCGCCTCCTCGTCGACCGCCTCGACGACCCCCGGCCCGCGGAACCCGGTCACCCGTACGCGCGTGGCGATCTCGGCGCCGTGGGCCGCGGCCGTCCGGGCGACCACGGCCACCATCCGGGCGTCGTCCTCGGCGGCGTCGAAGAACTGCACCGCGCCGATCAGCGCGTCGCTGCGCAGGCCGGGCGCGACCGCCATGGCCCCGCGCCGGCTGAGGTGGCGGTGGCGCGGCACGGAGCGCGCGCCGCCGAGGCTGTCGTAGAGCAGCAGCCCCGCGCCGAGGTAGGCGCGCTCCCATACGCGGCCGCGCAGCGGCCACAGGAACGGCAGCGGCCTCACCAGGTGCGGCGCTGTCCGGGTCAGCAGAAGCTCGCGCTCCCGCAGGCCCTCGCGCACGAGGCCGATGTCGCCCATCTCGAGGTAGCGCAGCCCGCCGTGGATCACCTTGCTGGACGCGCTCGACGTACCCGCGGCAAAGTCGCGCGCCTCCACGAGGCCGACGCGCAGCCCGCGCGTGGCGGCGTCCAGCGCCGCGCCCGCCCCCGTGATCCCGCCGCCGACGACGAGAAGATCGAGCTCGCCGGACACGGCGGCGTCGAGCGCCCTGCGGCGCGCTGCCGTGTCGAGCACGCCGTCGGGCACCTAGACGGGGACCTCCGCCTCGTCGAACAGCGGGCGCAGGGCCGCGTAGAGCCGCCGGTGGCGGCGGTGCAGCTCGTCGTAGACGGCGCCCAGCTCGGGGTCGGGCTGCCACGGCTCACCGCGCGGCGACGCCATGGCCCGTCCCGCCGCCGACACGCTCGGATGCAGTCCCGCGCCGGTGGCGGCCAGCATGGCGGCCCCACGCGCCGTCGTCTCGACGTCGTCGGGCCGGCTCACGGGCAGGCCGGTGACGTGGGCGCGCAGGGCGCAGAGCAGCCGCCCGCGCGCGCCGCCGCCCACGCAGACCAGCTCGCTCGGCGCGTGCCCGGCGCCGGCGATCGCCTCGATCACGTCGCGCAGCGCGAGCGCGTTGCCCTCGAGGAGCGCCCGGGCGAGATGGGCGCGGCCGTGCGCCGCGGTGACGCCGAACCAGCCCGCGCGCGCGCGAGCGTTCCATTCGGGCGCCATCGCGCCCGCGAGCGCGGGTACCCAGGACACGCCGCCGGCGCCGGCGGGCGCGCGCTCGGCGAGCGCGTTCAGCAGCTCGTAGACATCGGTGCCGCTCTCGGCCGCGCGGGCGGCCTCGGGTCCGCCGAGCTCGTCGCGGAACCAGCGGTAGGCGCCGCCCGACAGCCAGCCGGGGTTCTCGAGCAGCCAGGTGTCGGGATCTGCGTGCGGATGCAGCTCGACGAGCCCGCTCGGGTCGTGCGCCGGCTCGCCGACGACGGCGCAGACCGGCTCGGCCGTGCCCATGACATCGCACACGACGCCGGGCTCCACCACGCCCGCGCCGAGCGTGGCCGCCATCTCGTCACCTGCCCCGAGGACCACGACCGTCGTCTCGTCGAGCCCGACCGCGTCGCGGAGCCACTCCGCCACGGGCCCGAGCGGCGCGTCCGATCGCCGGACGGGCGGCAGCCGTGCCGGATCGAGATCGAACGCCGCGCACGCCTCCGGCGCCCAGTCGCGGGCGCGCGGGTCGAGCACGCCCACCGACGACGCGTTCGACGGATCGACGGCGACCTCACCCGACGCCTGCCAGGCGACCCAGGTGCCCGGAGGTGCGAAGACCACCGCCGCTGCGTGCACCTCAGGCTCATGTTGGGCCAGCCACGCGATCTTCGGCGCCACGTGACCGGGGTCGACGTTGCAGCCGGTCAGCTCCCGCAACCGCTCCGGGTCGATCCGCTCCGCGGCCGCCTCGCACTGCTCTCCGGCGCGCCGGTCGCACCAGATGAGCGCCGCTCGCAGCGGCCTGCCATCGGCCCCGGCGGCGACGAGGCCGTCCAGCTGCGAGCCGAACGAGAGCGCCACGATCTCACGGGCCGCCGTCGCCCGCCGCAGCTCGCCGAGCGTGCGCACGAGCGCCGCCGTCCACTCCGCCGGATCCTGCTCCGCCCAGCCCGCGCGCGGGTACGAGAGCGCGTGCGGGGCGTAGCTCGTGGCGACCAGCGTCCCGTCCGGCTCGAGCGCCTGGGCGCAGGTGCCCTGCGAGCCGACGTCGACGCCGACGACGAGCGGAGCGTCGCCGCTCAGCGCTGCTCCTCGCCGGCGTCGCCGGGGCCGCGCCGCAGCAGGCTGAAGCTGAAGGCGTCGGCGAGGTGGTGCTCGCGCGAGACGAGCACGGCGACGCCGTCGGCCGTGCGGTCGACTTGGTCGATGGTGAGCAGCAGCGTCCCGCGGGGGACGCCGAGGCGCCGCGCGAGATCGCCGTCGGCGTTGTCCGGCGTCAGGCGGGCGAGGCCATGGTGGACCGTGAGCCCACGGGCGGCGAGCGCGGCGTAGATCGAGCCGTGGGCGATCTCGGCGAGCTCTTCCGGGCCGAGGTGCTCCATGCGGCACCAGTCGGTCACGTCGACGACGCGGCGGCCGCTCGCCGTGCGAACGCGCCGCAGACAGCTCACCGGCTCCCTCGCTTCGACCCCGAGGGCGTCCGCGACGGCGGCCGGAGCCGGCACCGCGCCGGAGGTCTCCTCCATCGCGCCCGGCTCCTGCCCCGTCGACGCGATGAACGACGACACGCCGAAGTTCCGGCCGAGATCGTGAGCGGGCGCCGGCTGGTGCGTCACGTAGGTACCCGACCCATGACGGCGGCTGATGTAGCCGTCTTCCTCGAGCATGGTGATCGCCGCTCGCATCGACGAGCGCGAGACCGTGCGCCGGCGCGCCAGCTCGGGCTCGGAGGGCATCCGCTCGCCCGGCCGCCACTCGCCCGCCTGGATCCGCTCGCGCAGCTCCTCGGCCAGCCTGTGGCGCAGCGACCGGCGCGTCGTCCTCACGGCGTCACGACGACCTTGAGCGCCTCGCCGGCTCGGATGCGCGGGAAGGCGTCCGGCGTCTCATCGAGCCCGATGACGTCCGAGACGACGGCCCGGATGCCGCCGGCGTCAGCGGCCAGCATGTCGAGCGCGCGCACCTGATCGCGATGGCGGGACGCGTAGGAGCCGTGCACCTGAACCTCGCGGTAGTGGAGGACGTTCGAGGGGAAGCGGATGTCCGTCGTGCCCTTCGGCAGGCCGCCGAAGAAGAGGACGCGCCCGCGCGGGGCCGCCATCTCCATCGCCTGCTCCTGCGCGGCGTCGCTCGAGCAGGCGACGATGACGACGTCGGCGCCGAAGCCGGCGGTCGCGCCCGTCACCGCGGCGACGGCGTCCTCGCCGTCGGTGTCGACGTAGGCGACGCGCTCATCGCCGAGGATCGCACGGGCCAGGTCCAGGCGCCGTGCGGCGCGCTCGAGCAGGAGGACGTGCCCGGCGCCCTGGAGCCGCGCCAGCGCCGCGTGCGCCGTGCCCACCGGACCTGCGCCGATGACGACGACGGCGTCGTCGAGCCCGACCGCGATGTCCTTGTGACCGCAGATAACGTCCGACAGCGGATCGGCGAACGTCGCATGCTCGGGCGGGAGGCCGTCCGGGATGCGGAAGAGGTTCTTGAGCGCGATGTTCGGGATCGCGACGCGGTCGGCGTAGGCGCCGGGGTGGTCGAAGCCCATGAGCTCGCCGTTCACGCACAGGTTCTCGGCGCCGTTGCGGCACATGCGACAGCGTCCGCACCACAGCGTCGAGATGCAGTGCACCGGGTCCCCGAGCGCGATGCCGCCGAGAGCGACCTCGCCCTCGGCCCGCAGGCCGATCTCCACGACCGTCCCGGAGATCTCGTGTCCGAGGACCCACGGCGCCTCGATGCGGCGGTCGCCGTTGTAGAAGGAGCGCACGTCCGTGCCGCAGACGCCGCAGGCCAGCACATCGAGCAGCACGCCGTCCTCGGGGCACACCGCGTCCGGCGCGCTGCCGACGTCCATGCTGCCGGGCCCGTTCCAGATCGCCGCCCGCAACTCTCCTCCTCCGGTTCGCTGGACCGGTGCTAGCGTACCAGTTGTCTGACAACTACGCGCACACCGGCGCAGGCCAGGAGACCCGGATGATCGAGTTCATCTTCATGCTGACCCGCGACGACGTCACGTTGCCGGACGCGCGCGACGTCTACGCCTCGATCGCCGGCACGGGCGTGCGCCACGTGGGCTGCAAGGACCTCGGGCTCCCGACCGATGAGCTCCGGGCGCTCATGGACGACGTCCGCGCGCACGGGCACCAGACCTACCTCGAGGTCGTCTCCGAGACCGAGGAGGCGACGCTGGCGTCGGCGCGCGCCGCGGCCGACATCCGGCCCGATCACGTGATCGGCGGCACGCTCATCGAACCCGTGCAGGAGATCCTCGCCGGCACCGGCGTGAAGTTCTGGCCCTACGTCGGGCGCGTCGTCGACCACCCCTGCCTACTGCGCGGCTCGATTGAGCAGATCGTCGCCGACACCGAGCGCGCGACCGCGCTCGGCGTCGACGGCATCAACCTCCTCGCGTATCGCTACGACGGCGACGTCGACGCGCTCGTCCGTGCGGTGGTGGAGGCCACCGACCTGCCCGTCATCTGCGCGGGCTCCGTCGACTCGGTCGAGCGCATCCGGGCGCTCGACGACTGCGGCGCCTGGGGCTTCACGATCGGCACCGCCGCGCTCGACGGCGCGCTCGTCGAGGGCGCGCCGTTGAGCGGGCAGTTACAGGCGGCGCTCGAGGCCGCCGGGACGAGCGCGCCCGCCTAGGGCGTCGCCGTCCCCTCGTCGATCATCCGGCCGATCATGTCGAACTTCGGGCGGTTGCGGCGCTTGAGCACGAGGGCGTAGGCCAGCGCGCCGATGACCGCGACGATCGCGATCGGCCCGATGAGGTCGACGAAGCCGATCGTTCCGGCCAGCACGTCGATGTTCGCGAACAGCAGGTAGAGCGCGAACACCTGGCCGGCGATCGCGATGACCGGGCACACCACGACCACCAGGAACGAGTCCGGGTGCTTGTGGCGCCGGTGCCACACGATCACGGCCAGCGCGCACACGGCCTGGATGGCCATCAGCCACACGACGCCCAGGACGGCCATCATCGTGTAGATGCGCACGTAGGCGGTGTCGAAGGCCTTGGCGAAGCCGAAGCCCGCGCCGATGCCCCAGGCGAGGACGAGCGCCACGGCGACCCCTGTCTGCACGATGCTCGCGACGTACGGCGACTTGTGGGTCGGGTGCGTCCGGCCGAGCGCCTTCGGCAGGATGCCCTCGCGGCCCATCGCGTAGCCGTAGCGCATGGCGACGTTGTGGAAGGCCATCGCGCACGCGAACGAGCCGGTGAGGATCAGGACCTGCATGAGCGTCGCCAGCCAGTTAGTGCCGAACTCGCGCATCGCGACGAAGAACGGGCCCGCCGGATCCTGCGCCGCCTTGACCAGGTTGCTCTCCGGGAAGGACGAGACGAAGGCCAGCGAGGTGATGATGTAGCCGATCCCCAGGGCGAGGACGGAGATCAGCGTGGCCCGGACGACGATGCGCTTCGGGTCGCGCGACTCCTCCGCGTAGTTGGGCACCGCCTCGAAGCCCACCCACGACCAGAACGCCAGGAACAGGCCGACGCCGGCGGCGAGGCCGGGGCCGACATCGCCGAGCTTGAAGACGTTGAGCGCCTCGAAGTGGATGCCGTCCGCGCCGCCGCCCTGACCGAACACGAGCAGGTCGAAGATGGTGAGGATGACGACCTCGCCGATCAGCGCGAAACCGAGCACGCGCACCGACAGCTCCACGTCGAAGTAGCAGAGCACGCTGATGAGCGCCGCGGCGAACAGCGCGAAGACGACCCAGGGGACTTCCCACCCGAACCAGTCGTTGAAGTTGGTCGCGGCGAAGTAGGAGAACCCGCCGAGCAGCGAGACCTCGAACAGGCAGTACGCCAGCGCGCCGCAGATCCCGGCCGCCAGCCCGAGCTCGCGCCCGAGGCCGTGCGAGATGAACGTGTAGAAGCCGCCGGCGGCGCGCATCTTGCGCGCCATGGCGACGTAGCCGATCGAGAAGATCGTCAGGATTACCGTCGCGAACAGGAACGCGGCCGGCGTGTAGAGGCCGGTGCCGAATCCCGTCGCGAACGGGACGTTGAACAGCATCGCCGAGATCGGTGCGGCGCCGGTGACCGCTACGAAGATCACCCCCAGCAGCCCCACCGCGTTGGGCTTCAGGCGATCGACGCCGGAGTCCCCTACGTAGACCGACTCGACGGCACCTTCGTGACGGACCTCCAGATCGGGGTCCGGCTGGGTCGTGGCCATGCTCCCCCTTCTCCTCTGCGCTGTCCCTCTAGGACGAAGTTGTCCTACAGCTTGTGGCGAATTCAACCATCTGGCCCACGGCATGGCAAGCGGCGGGCGGCCGCTCTCAGCGGCCCTCGAAGACGGCGTCGGGCACGAAGCAGCCCACGATCCAGTTCGGCGTATCGACGACCTCGCAGATCTTGAGGTCGCCGGCGAGCGAGCAGAGGATGTAGGCATCCGCGCGTGAAAGGCCGCGCTCGCGGCCGAGGTGGTCGATCATCGCCCGCACGGCCGCGCGCGACGCCTCCATGAGGTCGGGCTCGACGCCCATCGTCGCGTACCAGCCAGCGCCGTCGACGCGCGGCGTCAGCGAACCGGGCGGCCGGCGCAGCTGCGGCGCCGGCAGCCGCGCGTCGCGCACCACGTCCACGCGCAGGCGGGTGCGCATGGCGCATTCGAGCCCGGAGATCGCGACCTCGCCGTCGCCCTGGGCGGCATGCGCGTCGCCGAGGGAGAGGAGACCGCCCTCGACCTCGACCGGCAGGTAGAGCGTCGTGCCGGCTGTCAGGTGGCGGCAGTCGATGTTGCCGCCGCCGGCGTGCGGCGGCGGGATCGGCGTGTCGCGCATCCCTGCGCGAGGCACGCCCAGCGTCCCGCAGAACGGCTCGATCGGCAGGCTCACCGTGTCGGTGAGCCGCGTGCGGTCGCCCGTCGTGAGGTCGAAGACGCGCAGCTCGGGCTCGGGGAACTCCTCCTGGGGCAGGAGGCCGAAGCCGGGGATGATGCAGGCCCAGCCCCACTCGGGCAGCTCGAAGTCGATGATCTCGATCGCGAGCGCATCGCCGGGACGCGCGCCGCGCACAGCGATCGGCCCGGCGAGCGGGTAGATCGCGTCGAAGTCCAGCGTGAGCAGGTCGCCGGCCGTGGAGTCGCGGCTGATCTGCCCCCCGGCGAAGTCGTCGGTCTCGGCGACGACGACGTCGCCCGCGTCGACCTCGACGACGGGTGGCAGCCCCGCGTCCCACCTGCGGTGCGTCGGCTGCTCGCGCGTGATGACGTGCTCGGCCGTGGCTCAGCCCTCCCCCTCGTGGACGTGGACGGCGGCGCCGACGAGCGTGGGCGCCGCGGGCGCCGCGCGCGCTCGGACGACGATGCGGGCGCGGTCCGCCCGGAACAGGTCCTGCGAGCGCTCGAACGCGCGCCCCTCCGCGTCCCAGGCGGTCCGCTGCACCGCGAGCAGCGGCGCGCCGCGCGGCACGCCGAGCAGCCGGGCCTCGGCGGCGCCCGCGGCCACGACCTCGATGCGCTCCCGCGCCTCGCCGGGCACCAGGTCGTACTCGCGCTCGAGCAGCTCGTAGAGCGAGCCGCCGAGCGAGCGATCCAGGAGGCTGGGGAAGCGCTCCGCCGGGAACTGCGCGCGCTCGAGCGAGATCGGCTCGCCGTCGGCAAGGCGCACGCGTACGACCTCGAGCACGAGTTCGCCGTCGGAGACGCCGAGCTCGGCGGCCGTCTCGGGGTCGGCCTCGATGGTGTCGGTCGAGAGCACGCGGGCATCGGGCTCGAAGCCCTGACGGCGCAGGTACGCGGGAAGCCCGGCGAGGCTGCCGAGGTCACGCTCGACCTTGCGGGCGGCGACGAAGATGCCGCCCGAGCGGCCGCGGGCGCGTCGCACGACGCCCCCGCGCTCCAGCTCGGCGAGCGCCGCGCGGATGGTCGAGCGCGACACGCCGAGCTCCTCGGCGAGCTCGCGCTCGGTCCCGAGCCGCTCGCCGGGGCCGGGACGGCCGTCGCGGATGCCGGCGAGTAGGCGCTCGCGCGCCGCGCGCGCCGTCGGCCCCAGCGAGACGGCCGAGCGCGCCACGCGCCTACTGCGCCTCGAGCGCCATCATCGACTCCGGCAGCACCTGGCCGCCGTCGACGACGATCGTCTGGCCCGTGATGTACGCCGCCTCGTCCGTGGCCAGGAACAGCGCGGCGTGGCCGATGTCCTCGACCGTCCCGAGCTTGCGCTGCGGGATCGAGGACTCCATCTTCTGCCGGTACTCGGGCCCGAGTTCGCCGAGGCCCTCGGTCACGATGTTCCCCGGCAGGACGGCGTTGATGGTGATGCCCTTCGGGGCCAGCTCGATCGCCGCGGTCCGCAGGAAGCCGAGTTGCGCCGCCTTCGTCGCGCCGTAGTGCGACCACCCCGGGTAGCCGGTGATCGGGCCGGTGATCGACGACGTGAGGATCACCCGGCCGTGGCCGCTGCGCTCGAGCGCTGACAGGCACGCCTTGACGGACAGCATCGTGCCCCTGACGTTGGTGGCGAAGATGCCGTCGATGTCGTCCTCGCTCATCTCCTCGAGCTTCACGTCCGGGAACACGCCGGCGTTGGCGCACAGGACGTCGATGCCGCCGAAGCGCTCGAGCGTCTCGGCCGCCATCCGCTCGCAGTCCTGCGCGCGGCGGACGTCAGCGGCGACGTAGGCCGCGCCGTCGCCGAGCTCCGCCGCCGCGGCCTCGCCTCGCTCGCGGTTGCGGCCGGCGACGGCGACGTTCGCCCCCGCGTGTGCGAACACGCCCGCGATTCCCCTGCCGATGCCTTTCGTGCCGCCGGTGACGAGGACCGTGCGGCCGGTCAGAGGGGTGAACACTTGGTCGGCCTCCCGATCTACGTGTGGGTTGACAGGTAACGCTCCGCGAGCGCGCACGTGCCGGCCGTGAAGCCGGCCCCGAGCTCCGCCGCCTCCGTCGCGAACGTGTGGTGCGAGCCGATCCAGGCCACCAGCAGCAGCCGGCGCAGCATCACGAACGTGTCGAGCTCCGCCTCGTCGGCGACGTCCAGCGGCGCGACCGAGCGGTAGCCCTCCAGCCACGCGTCGCGCAGCTCGGGTACGCGCGGGTGGTCCTCCATGAACGACACGGTCGTCGCGAAGTCGTACATGAACCAGGAGAAGCCGGAGTCGTCGAAGTCGATCACGCGGACGTGCCCGCGCTCGTCGACGAGCAGGTTGGCCAGCCGGATGTCGGCGTGGACGAGGCCGAAGCGATCGCCGGGGCGCCCGTAGGCCTCCAGCCGTCGGGCGATCACGACGTCGAGCCGATCGAGCAGCCGCCGCTCCTCCGCGCCCATGCCGAGGCCGTCCTGCCACGCGCCCCAGTAACCCGCCGATCCGAGCGTCCGGTCGTAGTCCCACATGGGCCGGTCGAATCCGACGGGGCGCGGCCAGGCGCGCGCATGCGCGTGCATCCGCGCTGAGATCCCGCCGAGCGCTCGGAAGCCGGCGATGACCGCGTCTCCCTCCGGCTCGGGCGCGGCGCCCGGCAGCCACTCGAAGAGCACGACGTTGCGGGCGCCGATGCCGTCGGCGGAGACCGCGACGACCCGCTCTCCGCCGGGCACGGGCACCGGCACGCAGGTGTCGACCGCCCCGTCCTCGCGCAGCGCGTCGACCCACTCCAGCTCGGACTCGATCTGGTGAGCCGTCCGGTAGCCGGGGCGGTGGACGCGCAGCGCGTAGCGGCGGTCGGACTCGGGGTCATCGACCCGGTAGGTGTGGTTCTCCGAGACGTTGCAGAGCGTGGCGGTCGCCCCGGAGGACAGCCCGAAGCGGGGCAGCGCGGCCGCAGCGAGCGCATCGATCCGCTCCTGCTCGGCCGTGGCTGTCATCGCCGTCCCGTGTCCCCTCGTCCTTGCGACGCCGGGTGCTCGCGGCCCCTCACGCCCTCGAGCAGCCGCGTCATCTCGTCGCGCGCGCGCACGATATCCGGCGTCGCCCCCGCGAGGTAGACGCGTCCGGCCGCGCCGATCATCGACACCGTGACGAGCGTGAGGTCCGGCGCCACCCGCTCGGCGGCGTTGGCGGCGAAGGCGGCGAACAGCGCCGGAGTGACCTCCACCACGAGCAGCGTCTGGCCGGGCAGCAGCATCGACGCCTCGCGGTTGCGGTTGATGATGACGGCGTGCTGGTCGGTCACGTCCTCGATGACGTCGACGTAGAGAACGCGCGGACGCAGCGCGTCCTCGGGACGCGCGTCGATGCCGGCGAGGATGGCGTCGCCGGCGCGCTCCACGAGCGCCGGATCGGACGCGTGCACCTCCAGCACTCCGAACTGGCGCTCGACGAAGTGGATCCCGGGCTCGACCTCGGGCACCGACTTCAGCGCGAGGTCGATGATGCGCTCGATCGCCAGGCCGGGCGCCACCTCGACGATGAGCGCGTGGTCGCCCTCGATCGGCGGGTAGCCGCGCGCCCGCAGCGGCGTCCCGAGGTACGCCGCGAACTGCCGGCCCAGGTCGGGCAGCGGCAGGTAGACCCGGAGCTCTATGCCGCCGCTCACCGTGCGCGTCAGGCGGTCGCGCCGGCGAAGTGCTTGCCCAGCTCGGCGTGGGGCCGCGGGATGACGTGGACGGATACGAGGTCGCCGACCGTCGATGCGGCCTCCGCCCCGGCCTCGGTGGCCGCCTTCACCGCGCCGACGTCACCGCGCACCACGACGGCGACCAGGCCGTCGCCGACCTCCTCGCGCGTGACGATGCTGACATTGGCGGCCTTCACCATCGCATCGGCCGCGGCCAGCGCCGCGACGTAGCCCTTCGTCTCGATCATGCCGAGCGCCTCGTTCATCGCTGCTCCTCTCCGTTGGGTTCGTCAAGTGATCCGATGATCAGCGCGTCAAGCGGCGGGTGAGCGTCGCCGAAGTAGCCCGACGCCACCGAGCCGGTGGCCACGAGGACACGCTCGCCGACGCCGCTGCCGAGGATGTCGAAGGCGATCAGGCTGGCGCCGTCGTCCGTGCGCACCTCGAGCAGGGCGCCGCTCGGCAGCGCGTCGACGCGTCGCGTGGCCCACACCGATCCCGTCACCGTCGCTCTCAGCATCTAGCGCTCCCGTTCGATCTCGATCCCGCGCGCGCGTGCCCGTTCGCGCGCCAGGGGCGTCAGTACCGCGCCGCGGCCGACGACGAGCCGCGCGCCCGCCTTCGCCGCCTCCTCGACCTTGCGCTCGGTCACGGCGCCGCGGTCGACCCGCACCGTTCGCGCGGCCTCGCCGCCGGCCGCCGAGCCGCGCAGCACGAAGCGCAGCCTCCCCTCGAGCACGGCGCTGCGGGCCTGCGGGTCCTCGCAGCGGGCGAGCAGCGCGCGCACGAAACGGTCGAGGTCGGCGTCGGAGTCGAGGCTGACCGCCTCGATCGCGCCGTCGGTGGGGGCGCCGGCGGTGCCGCCCACGACCTCGCCGGCGGCGGGCGGCTGCGGCCACGTCGACGGTCGCAGGACCGCGGCCACGGGCGGCGCGGGGACTGAGGGCGCCGCGCCGCGCTGGCCGTTGCCGTTCGTGCCCGCGAGCGCCTCGTGCAGCAGCTCGCGCAGGACCTCCCGCGCGGCCTCGCGCTCGCTCATCCGACCGCCTCCAGCGTCGCGGTCGCCGCATCGCCCGCCGCGCGCACGTCGGACTCCTCGCCGGTGACGTACACGCGGCCGGTCGCGCCGATCATGCGGTAGTCGACGACCTTGATCCGCGCCGCCTTCTCCGCCTCGTTGACGGCCAGGATCGCGTACGACGCGGGCTGCATCTCGAGCACGAACAGCGACTCGCCGGCGAGCGCCATCGACCCGAGCTTGTTGCGGTTGATGAGGAAGGCGTGCTGGTGGTCGAGCCGCGACACGAGGGTCGAGGCCAGGATCTGCGGCTTCGTGGCCTGCGCCGGGGTCGCGCCCAGCGCCTCGAGCACGGCGTCGGTGGCCGAGCGCACGGCCGCGGTCGACCGGGAGTGGAACTCCAGGTAGCCGAACTGGCGCTCGACCACGAGGATCCCCGGCTCGAGCCGCGTGTGCTTGATCGCGACGTCCGTCAGCGGTTCGATGTCGAGGCCGGGAGCCACCTCGATGATCGCGGCGGCCATCCCGGTGCGCGGCAACCGTCCGCGGATCCACGTGCCGAGGTAGCACATGGTCTGTGGCTGGAGGTGGTCGATGAAGATCGCGGAGCGCAGCTCGGCCATCACGGATCCCCTAGCGCACCGCCAGCTCGCGGAGCTCGTCGAGGATCAGCCGGCGGAGGTCCTCGCGCGTGAGCTCGGCGCCGTCGGGCGCGGCCGGGGCGGCCACGGGGGCCGCCTCCGGCTGCACGGCCCACGGCTCGAGCCCGCCGAAGTCGCCGAACGGCTCCGACGGATCGGAGTGGTACGCCACGCGCGTCCATTGCGTCAGGTGGCGCGGCTCGAGGTTCTCGGTCAGCGCCGAGCGGCCGAAGAACCCCGTGCCGACGGTCATCGTCGGCGCCAGATTGGTGTCCAGGCCGGAGGCGCCGGTACTGCCCGGCGCATTGACGGCGACGCGCAGGACGCGCACCGCGGCGCCATAGGCGAGGATCGTGCGCGGGTCGCGCGAGTGGATCACCGCAGAGTGGCCGGCCCCGCCGATCCGCAGCAGCGCTCGCGCCGCCTCGATGCCCCGCACCGCGTCCGGCACGCGGACCAGGCCCAGGAGCGGGAACAGCTTCTCGAGCGCGAGCGGCTCCTCCGGGACGATCAGCGGGAACGGTGCGACGAGCGCGCGCGTGCCGGGTGCCACGCGGATGCCGGCCGCGTCCGCCAGCGTGGCGGCGTCCTTGCCGGCGAGGTCCGTGTTGATGCGGCCCTCCGGGTACAGCGTCTCGCGCGCGCGTTGCGCCTCCTGCTCGTCCAGCACGTGGGCGCCCTGCCGGTCGAGCTCGCGGGCGAGCGCGTCCGCCACCCGCGCCTCGACGATTGCGACGGACTCGTTCGTGCACAGGATCGAGTTGTCGAAGGCCTTCGATTCGGCCAGGCACGCGGCGGCCTTGGCGACGTCGGCGGTGGCGTCGACGAGCGCCGGCACGTTGCCGGGACCGACGCCGAGCGACGGGTTCCCGGACCGGTAGGCCGCGCGGACGACGGCGGTGCCGCCCGTCGCCACGATCACGTCGACCCCGCGGTCGGCCATCAGCGCCTCGATGAGCGGGATCGTCGGCTCCTCCACGACTTGGAGGCAGCCATCCGGCGCGCCGGCCGCGACGGCGGCGTCCGCCAGCAGGCGCACGGCGTCCACGGAGACCTGGCGTGCGAGCGGGTGCGGCGAGACGACCACCGCGTTGCGGGTCATCAGCGCCAGGATCACCTTGAAGTAAACCGTCGCGATCGGGTTCGTCGACGGCGTGAGGGCCAGCACGACGCCGGCCGGCTTGGGGACGGCGACGATCTTCGCGTCCGCGTCGATCCTGGCGTCGACGTAGTCGCCGACGTCGTAGCGCTCGAGCAGCCCGCGCGAGCACGCCTCGTTCTTTCGCCGCTTGTGCTCCGGGACGCCCATGCCGGTCTCCTCCACCGCCTGCAGGGCAAACCTTTCGGCGTTTTGGTATGCCGCGTCCGCGACGGCGCTGACCACCCGGCGGGTGCGGTCGCGATCGAACTGCGCGAACGCCGTGGCCGCCCAGCGCGCGCGGCCGAGCATCATCCGGGCGCGCGGGGCGCCCGGCGGGCCGGGGACCTCGGCCTCGACGACGGCGACGCTCATCGCAGCGCCGCCTCGCGCGGCGCGGACGCGGTGTCGGCCAGCGCCTCGCCGATCGCGACGGCGGTCCGGTCGAGGATCTCGTCGACCAGGTCGGGCCCGAGCAGGATGCCCGGCTTGAACTGGAGCACGCGCGGGTCGAGCGTCGAGAAGATCGCCCAGACGCCGTTCTCGTAGAGCCGCCGCATCACGAGCTTGGCGCCCTGTGGGTCATCGAACTCCAGGCCCATGACTACGCCGTCCTGGCGGATGCCGATGAACCATTCGGGATAGAGCTCCTGGATCGCGCTCAGGCCCGTCCGGAAGCGCTCGGCGATGTAGTGGACCATCGAGCGCACCTCCGGCCGGCTGCAGATCTCGAGCACCTTCAGCGCCACGATGCAGCCGAGTTCCGCGCCGCCGCCGGTGGAGATATGGCCGAAGCCGTCCTCCTTCAGCCACGCTGAGCACTCCTCGGAGACGACGGTGCAGGCGATCGGGTACATGCCGCCGGTGATCCCCTTGCCGACGATCATGATGTCGGGCTCGATCCCGGCCTTGGCGATGCCCCACATCTCGCCGGTGCGCATTAGCCCCGTCTGGACCTCGTCGGCGATGTAGAGGGCGCCGTGGCGCTCGCACAGCCGCTTGACCGCCCGCAGGTAGCCCGGCTGGGGCAGCGGGAAGCCGTAAGTGGCGGGGATCGTCTCGATGACGACGCCGGCCACGTCGTCGCCGCGCAGCGCCTCCTCCATCGCGCCGAGGTCGTTGAACGGGACCTGCACGAACTCCTCAGGGCGATCGGACAGGAACAGCTTCGAGAAGCGGTCGTCGCCGGTCGCCACCGCGAGCCCCGTGTGACCGTGATATCCCTTGCGGATCGAGACGATCTTGCGCCGCTGTCGCGTGTGGCGCGCCGTCTTGATCGCGATGTCGGTCGCCTCACCGCCACCCGACCCGTAGATCACGCGGCGCATGTTCTGGGGACACGTGGCGACGAGGGCCTCGGCCAGCGCGGTCCGCGCGAGCGCGGGGAAGTGGTGATTGCCGATGTCGAACCGCCCCATCGCCTGCTCGAGCACCGCGATCAGCTCGGGATTGCGGTGACCGAGGTTGTACGTCCCCCCATTGAGATGGAGGTCGATCAGCCGCCGTCCCGCCATGTCCCAGAAGAGGTAGCCCTCGCGGCGATCGATCACGAGGTCCACGCCGGCGTCCTGCCAGAACCGCGTCTTGTCAGGGTTCCAGAACTCCTCCGAGCGCCGGAGGAAGTCGGCTTTGGACTCGAACGAGAAGAAGTCGTAGTCGTACATGACCGCGCCCTACGCGGACCGTACCATATGCCGACCAAGCAGGTGACCTATTGTGCGATTTGGTCTCGCGTGCGGTGCGGAGCCGGCGGGCCATGCGCGGCAAGCGCTGTCCCGGCCGCGAAGGCGTCGAACAGGCGGAAGGCGGCGGCCGCGGCCGCCCGGCGCCGGTCTGGCGACGCGGCGAGGAGCGCGGCGGCATCGTCGATGCCGAGCCCGGGCAGCAGACCGCCGTGCAGGCGCGCCCAACCGTCGACGATCTCGACGGTGGTCTCCGGGTGGAACTGCACGCCCAGGTGCGGGCCGAGCGCGAATGCCTGGGAGCCGCCGGCGCTGCGGGCGATCTCGTGGCCGCCCGGCGGCGTGGTGAAACGGTCGAAGTGCCATTCCAGCCACGGGCCTGCCGGGACGCGTGCGGCGTCGTCTGTCTCGATCTCTACCCACCCGAGCTCGGGCACGGGCGCGCGCTCGACCCGGCCTCCGAGCACGGCAGCGAGAACCTGCCCGCCGAAGCACAGCCCCAGCACGGGAACGCCGCGCGCGACCGCGCGCTCGAGCAGCGCGAGCTCCGCCGCGACGGCCGCGTCATCCGTGTCCCGAACCCCGCGCTCGTGGCCGAGCGACGCCACGAACGCGTAGCAGTCGAGATCCGGCGCGGGGCCTTCCAACCACGACCGGCTGACCTCGTAACTCAATCCACGGGCCTCGAGCCACGCGGCGAGCAGACCCGGCGGTGCCAGGTCGAGGTGCTGGCGGATCAGGACAGGCTTCATCGCCGACGCCGAGAAACCTATGCGGTCACGCCGGAGCGCGCGAGATGCGGCTTACGCTCCAGCGGCTCTGCCGAGCGCCACGAGCTGGCGCGAGGACTTGGGATCTGGACCGTAAGGGCGCTCACCATGCTCGGCGCGATCGCTCAAGCCGCAATGAGCTCTGCGTACCGGCGCAGGTAGAGCGGCCAGCCGTCGCCGGAATCGACGCCTTCGCGGAGGCTCTGCCAGCCGTCCAGGTGGCGGTCGAGGTTGCGGTGCTCGAGTTCGAGGCGCGTGCGGTCGGGCCCCTCAGGGATGAAGCGGACCTCGACCTCGCTCGTCTTCTCCGGACCGGTCTCGATCTGCCACTGAGGGCTGATGTCCCAGCTGATCACGACGCGATCGGGTGGCTCGTAGGCGAGCACCCGCGCCCATTGGCACTCGCTGCCGTCGACGCCGCGGTCGAAGAGGCGGCCGCCTTCGCGAGGCTCGAAGACGGTTTCCGCGATGTCGACGGCAAGCATGTTGTGCTCGCGCGGCTTGAAGCTGCCGAAGTCTTCCGTGAAGACTCTGAACGCCCGTTCGATGGGTGCGTCGACGGTTACCTGGTGGCGGATGCACGTCGCCTCGGTGGATTGCGTCATCGGAGCTCCTCCTCTGGTCGTTCGACGGTCTGCTTGAAGCCGGTGAGGGCGCTGCCCCAGAACTGATCGAGGTCGGCGCGGAGTGCTTCCAGGCCGTCGGGATTGACTCGATAGATGCGGCGGTTGCCGTCCGGGCGGTCGGTCACGAGGCCTGCGTCCTTGAGCACCTTGAGGTGCTGCGACACGGCGGGCCGGCTGACCGGCAGCTCGCGGGCCAGCTCACCGACCGCGCACGGGCGACGCGTGAGCCGAGTGAAGATCGTCCGCCGCGTGCGATCGCCGAGTGCGGCCCAGGCGTCAGCTTCGTAAGTCGTCACTGACGGTAAGCGTATGGTTACATGCCTCGCGCGTCAAGGGCCGCACGCGCGACGGCGGCGGAGGATCATGGGCACCTTGTCGCCGCTGCCTCCTGGGCCGAGGGCGCCCGCCGTCGTGAACCCGGCGCGGCTGATGACCCGCCCGATCGAGTCGCTGCTGGGCTGGCACCGCCGGTACGGCGATGTCGTGACGGTGCCGCTGCTGATCTTCGGGACCGGCGTCTACGTCGCCGACGTTGACGCGATCCGGGAGATGTTCACGGGCGACCAGTCGGATCTGCACGCGGGCGAGGCGAACGCGCCACTGGCCGCGGTCCTCGGCGAGCGTTCCTTGCTCGTGCTCGACGGACCTGAGCATCTGCGGCAGCGCCGGCTGTTGCTGCCTCCGCTGAAGGGCTCGGCCGTGCACGAGAGCCGGGCGGTGATCCGCGAGGTCGCCGAGGCGGAAGCGGCGCGCTGGCGGGTCGGCGAGCGGTTCGCGGTGCGCGAGCGCACGCGCGCGCTGACGTTCGAGGTGATCGCGCGGATCGTCTTCGGCGTCACCGAGGCGGCGCGGATCGAGCGCCTGCATCGCGTGCTGACGGCGGTCCTGGACGCGACCGTGCTGCTGGCTCTGCCCGAGTTGCTGCGACGTGACCTGGGGCGGTGGAGTCCGTGGGGCCGGCTGCGTCGCCTGCTCGAGCGGGCCGACGCGCTCATCTACGAGGAGATCGCGCAACGCCGCCGGCAGTCGGACCGGGCCGAGCGCGGCGACGTCCTCTCGCTGCTGCTCCAAACGCGCGACGAGGACGGCCGGCCGATGACCGACCGGGAGCTGCGCGACGAGCTCATGACGATGCTGCTCGCCGGCCACGAGACGACGGCGACGTCACTGGCCTTCACGTTCGACCTGCTCCTACACACGCCGACGGTATTGGCGCGCCTGACCGACGAGCCCGACGACGGCGCGTATGTCGGAGCGGTGGTGACCGAGTCGCTGCGGCTGCGGCCGGTGATCGACGCGGCCGAGCGGACGGCGCCGCGGACGATCGCCGGTCACGCGCTCCCGGCAGGGATCCGCGTCTACCCGAACATCGTCGCGATGCACTACCGCGAAGACCTGTATCCCGAGGCGGCCGCGTTCCGTCCCGACCGGTTCCTCGACGGCCGCGCCGGGACGTGCGCGTGGCTGCCCTTCGGTGGCGGCATCCGACGGTGCATCGGCGCCCCGCTCGCCGAGGCCGAGATCGCCGAGGTGACACGCGTCGTGCTCTCGCGCGTGAGGCTGCGCGCCGTGCAGCCGGCGCCGGATCGCGTGGTGATGCGCGGGATCACGCTCGTCCCGCGACACGGCGTCGAGGTCGAAGTGGTCGCTCAGGCGGCGCGAGCCGCGGGCACCCCGGCCGCCCGCGCGCGATCTGCGGGCATGTCGCGGAGCACCCACAGCCCGGAGGCTGCGGTCAGCCCGGCGACGATCCCGGTCGCGCCGCCGTAGCCGAGCGCGTCGGCGGCGGTGCCCGCGATCACGGCGCCGAAGACGTAGCCGCTGTCGCGCCAGAAGCGGTAGACGCCGACGACCGGCGCGCGGGCGATGGGGCTGACGAAGTCCGAGATCGCGGCGATCAGGGTGGGGTAGACGAGGGCGGTGCCCAGGCCGAGGCCGACGGCGGCTGCGGCGGCCAGCGTGACGCCGCCGCCGCTGAGTGCGAGGAGCGCGAGTGCGGCACTCTGGATCAGCATCCCGGCGGCGATGAGCGGCTTGCGCCCGACGCTGTCGCTCCAGTGCCCGGTCGCGATCTGCGCCACGCTCCAGACGGCTGGATAGAGCGCGGCGACCAGCCCGATGCTGGCGACGCCCGCGCCGTGAGCGGCTAGGTAAAGGGGCACGAGCCCCCAGGCGAGCGCGTCGTTGAGGTTGTTGACGAGACCGGCCTGCGAGCACGATCGCAACGCCGGCTCTCCGTAGGTGGCGTCGACGAAGGCGGCGCGCAGCGCGGGTGCCTGCTCGTCCATTGCGTGGGCTCGCTGCTCGAGCGCGACATGGCCGGCGGTGTCGCGCACGAAGAACACCGACGCCAGGATGCCGACCAGGGCGATAACCGCACCGGCGACGACCAGCACGTCGCGGGCGGCGAACTCGGCCGCAAGCCAGCCGCTCAGACCGGCCGCCAGGGCGACGCCGCCGTAGCCCGCGGACTCGTTGAGCCCGAGCGCGAGCCCGCGGCGGCGCGGGCCCACGAGGTCGATCTTCATCACGACGGTCATGGACCAGGTGAGCCCCTGGTTGATCCCGAGCAGGACGTTCGCGGCGACGATCCAGCCCCAGCTGGGGGCGATCGCGATGAGCAGGGGCACTGGGAGGGCGATGACCCAGCCCGCGATGAGCAGCCGGCGGCGGCCGAGGCGCTGCGCGAGCGCGCCGGCGCCGAGGTTGGTGAACGCCTTGGCGACGCCGAAGGCGACGATGAAGCTCAGGACAGCGGCGCTGGAGGCCAGGCCGAAGTCCTCGCTGCCCACGAGCGGCAGCGTCGAGCGCTCGAGGCCCACCATCGCGCCCACCAGCGCGTTGACGGCGACGAGCAGCGAGAACTGCGCGAGGTTCTCGCGCAGACCCAGCGTCGGCCGGCTGGCGGTCACGCCACCTCGGCGATCGGCCGGCCGCTGCGGTTGGCCGCGACGATCGCGCCCTGTCCCTCCGGCGCCGGCGGGATGTCGCGCGTCAGCGCCTCGACGAAGGCGCCCTCCGAGTCGGACTGCAGCGCCGGGTTGTAGCGGCGCTCGAAGCCGACGGTCGAGCTCGGGTTCGCAGAAAGGCCGCGACCGCAGACCGAGCCTGAGTAGTGAGCCGGATACAGCGCGACGTGATCGGGCAGCGACAGCAGCCGCTCGGTCAGCGAGCGGTAGAGCGTCCGCGCCATCGCGTCGACCGTCTGGTCGCCGTGGGCGTGCAGGTCCGGCCGCCCGGCGTCGCCGACGAGCAGCGCGTCACCGGTGAGCACGAGCCACGGGTCGTCCGCGCGCCGGCAGTCGGTGACGAGGTAGGCGTGATGCGCGAGCGCGTGGCCCGGCGTGGCGACCGCCTGCAACTCGACGTTGCCGAGCGTCACGACGTCGCCGTCTGCCAGCGCACTGTGCTCGAACTCGACGCCGGCGCCTTCGGGCAGGTAGGCGGTGGCGCCCGTCTGCGCGACGAGCTCGGGCAGTCCGGAAACGTGATCGGCCTGGACGTGCGTCTCGACGACCGCCGCGATCGTCGCGCCCTGCGCTGCGGCCATCGCGACGTACTCGGCGATCCGCTCGACGTGCGCGTCCACGACCGCGAATTGCCCCGTCGTCTTGCAGCCGAGCAGGTAGGAGGCGCACGCCGTCTCGTCGCGCAGCACTTGCCGGAAGTACATGGCTTGACAAGCTATCAAGCGATCTATTGAATAGTCAATATGAGTGGACGCGCCGAGAAGGACGCGCTGTTCGAAGCGATCGCCCTGATGGGCAAGGCCTTCGCGAGCCCGCGCCGTCTCGAGCTGCTTGACCTGCTGGCGCAGGCGCCGCGCACAGTCGATGAGCTCGCGCGTGCCAGCGAGCAGACCACCGCGAACACGTCGCAGCATCTGCAAGCGCTATACGCGGCCGGTCTGGTCACACGCGCGCGTGAGGGCACGAGCGTCCGTTACGCGATCGCCGGCCGTGACGCCCTGAACGTCTGGCTCGCCGTCCGGGATGCCTCCGTGGCGCAGCTGGCGGAAGTCGAACGCGCTGCGCGCGAGTACCTGGGCGAGGACGTCGAGGCGATCGGGCGCGACGAGCTGGTCGCGCGGCTCCGGGGCGGCGACGTGGTGCTCGTCGACGTGCGGCCGCTGGAGGAGTTCGCCGCCGGCCACATCGAGGGAGCGCGCTCGATTCCACTGGCCGAGTTGGAGCGCCGCCTGGCCGAGCTTCCAGCCGACCGCGAGGTCGTCGCCTACTGCCGCGGACCCTTCTGCGCCTACTCGCACGAGGCGGTCCGCCGACTCAACGACGCCGGCCGCACGGCCCACCGTCTGGAGGACGGCTGGCCCGAATGGCGGCTGGCGCACGCCAGCCCGCAACAGACCTAACAGGAGGACGCGCCGATGACCACCACCGAAGGCCAGCTCGACACCGCCGACCTGACCGAGCGCGTCAAGGGCATGTACGAGGAGGTCGCCCTGCATCCGGAGCACGACTTCCACTTCGAGACCGGGCGGCCGTTGGCCGAGCGCCTCGGCTACCCCGCCGCCGACCTCGACCGCATCCCGGCCGCGGCGATCGACTCCTTCGCGGGCGTCGGTTACTTCCTTGACCTGGCGGCGATTGCGCCCGGCGAGACCGTGCTAGACCTCGGCAGCGGCTCGGGGACCGACTCCTTCCTCGCCGCGCTCGCTGCCGGTGAGGACGGCAGCGTAATCGGCATCGACATGACGGCCGAGCAGCTTGCCAAGGCCACCGACCTCGCCGCGGATGCCGGCATCTCCAACGTCGAGTTCCGCGAGGGTCAGATCGAGAAACCTCCAATTGAGCCGGGCTCGGTCGACTGCGTGATCTCAAACGGGGTCGTCAACCTCTCGCCCGACAAGCCCGCCGTCTTCGCCGCCGCGGCGACGGCGCTGCGGCCGGGTGGGCGGCTGGCGGTCGCCGACATAGTCAGCGCCAAACAGCTTCCAGAAGGTGTCACCTGCGACGCCTCGCTGTGGGC
>Ga0126307_10000222_pt1 | contig 36542 bp, 38 predicted proteins | sample Plot28_FD_89955 | JGI IMG/M metagenome (GOLD analysis project Ga0126307, IMG submission 89955) | Serpentine soil microbial communities from UC McLaughlin Reserve, CA, USA - Plot28 | ecosystem: Environmental > Terrestrial > Soil > Grasslands | place: USA: UC McLaughlin Reserve, Lake County... | reverse complement strand
GGCCGCGACGATCTGTTTCACGGCCCGTGAAACTCTAACCGGCTGCGGGTGGAAGAAAAGTCTGGTCGCTCCCGTCTGGTGCGCAAGAGCAGGGGTCGCAGGAAGGGAGCACAGTAGATGCGCAGCAATCGGAGAAGGAATTGGTTCATCAAGCGGTTCGCCCTCGGGCTCGCCATCGCAGCGATCGCAGCCCCCGTCGCGCAGGCGAAGATCGATGAGGGCTCGTCCGTCCAAGCGAACGGCTACCAGGCGTTCGTCACCGACTTCCCGTCGTCGCCGGTCAATGCGTCCGATTACGGCATGCCCCGCGCGATGCCCGTGGACTACGCGGTGAACCGCGGCGACCAGATCGAGCTCGTGCGCTCGCAGCCGCGCTCGACGGGCGACAGCTTCGTGGCGTCCGACTACGGAATGCCTCGCGCGCTGCCAACCGACTACGCGCTTGCGAGCGCGGACCAGATCGAGGTCGTGCGGGCACTCCCGAGCGTCACCTCGAGCGACAAGATCGAGTTCGTGCGCACCCAGCCTCGGTCGATCGGCGGCCCGCAGGTCGTCGCCGCCGGTTTCGACTGGGACGACGCCGCTATCGGCGCCGGGCTCGCGCTCGGGCTCGTGCTGCTCGGCTGGGGCGCCGCCCTGGCGACGCGGCATCTCGGTCGGCCGCAGACTGCCTAGGACACGCCGGGGACGGCAGGCAAGTCGTGAGCGGGCCTCAGAGCCCGCTTACGACTGCCTCGGCCTCGACCTCCACGAGCCAGCGGGAGTCCAGCAGCCCGCCCGCGAGAACCGTCGTGTTCGCCGGGCGGATGTCTCCGAAGATTTCTCCGTGGGCGCGGCCGACGCCCTCGAAGTCCTCGGCTCGCACGAGGTAGACGCGGGTACGGACGACGTCAGCGAACGAAGAGCCCGCCTGTTCGAGGGCGGCGCCGATGATCTCGAAGCAGCGCCGGGCCTGGCCGTAGGAGTCCTCGGGTGGATCGGCGCCGTCGGTCATGACGGGCGCGGTCCCGGCCACGTAGATGTGCTCGCCGACCCGGACGGCGCGGGAGAACCCGACAACGGGCTCGTACGGTGAGCCCGAGGAGATGAGCGTGCGCTCCACGTGGCTAGTATCGCGCCCCATGAATGCCCTCGCCCAGATCGAGGCCTGGCCGGTCGAGCATGCCGCTGCCGGAGTCGTCCGCGGTGCGGAAACGTGGTCTCACGGCGAGGCCGACCGGAAGTTCGGCTGGGCTTCGGTGACGAAGCTCTTCAGTGCAACGGCGGTGCTCGTCGCGGCCGAGGAGGGCGTGCTCGACCTGGACGAGCCAGCAGGCCCGCCCGGGTCGACGGTGCGGCACCTGCTCGGGCACGCCTCGGGCCTGCCCTTCGACGGGCGGCGGCCGATCTCCAAGCCCGGCGAGCGGCGGATCTACTCGAACACCGGCATCGAGGTGCTCGCAGCTTTTCTTGCGGAGAAGGCGGAGATGCCTTTCGCCGCCTACCTCTCGGAAGCGGTGCTCGAGCCGCTCGGGATGAGCGGAACTGCGCTCGAAGGCTCGCCGGCCGCCGGTCTTGCCGGCCCGCTCGTCGACCTGCTCGCCTTCGGCCGCGAGCTCCTGGCCCCGACCCTCGTCGCGCCGGAGACCCTCGGGGAGGCGACGACGGTGGCTTTCCCGGGGCTCGACGGGGTGCTGCCCGACTTCGGGCGCTTTGAGCCGCTCGATTGGGGGCTCGGCTTCGAGATCCGCGACGAGAAGGAGCCGCACTGGACAGGCAGTCTCAACTCGTCCCGCACGTTCGGGCACTTCGGTGGCTCGGGCAGCTTCATCTGGGTGGACCCGGACGCCGGCGCTGCCTGCGCCTCGCTCGCAGACCGGCAGTTCGGCGAATGGGCGAAGGAGGCGTGGCCGCCGCTCTCCGACGCCGTTCTCGCGGAGCTACGATGACCGGGAGCAGTGTGGAACCTCCTGATCAGCGTTGCCTGCTACAGCTTTGCGGCGCTCTGCCTCCGCTTCCTCGGCGGGTTCAATTCGGCCGCTGACGCCCTCTCGACCTGGGGCCGGCGCGCGTCGCTCACCAGGATCCGCAAGCAGGGCCTGACGCTCCGAAGCTACGCGCGCTCGCGAAGCTCGTCGTAGACGGCGCGCTCGCAGCTCGCAACGGTGGCCGGCGTCATCGCCGTCACGCGCGCCGAAAAGCTGTCGCCGGGCCGGAGGAGGCCGCCTTCCGCTCGCAGCATCCCCGCGAGGACGACGCCGAAGCGTCCGTCTCCGTCGAGCGCCTCGCCTGCGGCGAGCTCGCGGCGCTGCATGCGCTCGGCGAGGCGCATCAGCGTCTCCCCGGGTACGCCCGCGAGCTCCGCTATCCGCGCTAGCTCATTCGCCGTCGCGCTCTGATGTCTCACGCCGCTCGTCAGGGTCGATGACGCGCTCGGGATCCTCATGCGCCGGATACCGCTGCGCGTCCTCGTCTTGCCGGCGCTCGAGCGGGGCGTCCCGCTCTTCTTCCGTCGGCTCGGGTGTCTCGCCTGTGGACATATAGGGTCGATCGTATGGGACGAAGCCCCTTCTTCGACGGCTGGAAGACGTGCCCGCGCTGCATGACCGATCTCGACATCGTGGACGCGAGGGCCATCTGTCCCGAGTGCGGACTGGTCGTCTACGCGAACCCGGGGCCGACGGTGAGCGGGCTCGTCCTCGACGACGAGGGGCGTATCCTGCTCGCCCGCCGCGCGGCGGACCCGGGCCGTGGCCTCTGGGACATCCTCGGCGGTTTCGCGGACGAAGGGGAGGCGCCGCTCGAGACCCTCGCCCGCGAGCTCCGAGAGGAGACCGGCGTCGAGATCGAGCCGCTCGAGTTCTACGGCGCCTGGCCGGACCGCTACGGCGACGGTGGCATCTGGACGCTCAACCTGTACTGGACCGCCCGCATCGCCTCGGGCGAGCCCGAGGCGGCCGATGACGTCGCCGAGGTCCGGTGGTTCGCGCCGGACGAGATCCCGCCCTGGGACGAGTTCGCGTTCGAGAACACGGTCGACGTCCTCAAGGCCTGGAAAGAGGGTCTGTAGAGGTCGGAAAATGGGCCGAACGGCCCATGTAGAACCAACCGTCTCCTGCCGATAATCCAGCCACGTTGGCTGAGCACGGCACGCACCGGATCGACGACGACCTCTCGGACGATTGGCTCGACGCCTTCGTGGCCGAGGGCCTCGCCGACGTGGAGTCCTACCTCCGCAAGCACGCCGACTTCCAGTCTTTCCTGGAAGATCGAGATTAGCTCGGGCGCTACTTAGGCTTCGACCAGCCCGAGGGACTTCTCGAGCATGGACTTCGGCTGCGCGCCGACCGCGGCGGCCTTGGGTTCGCCGGAGTCGAAGAGGATCATCGTCGGGATGCTCATGACGCCGTAGCGGCGCGCGAGCTCGGGCTCCTCGTCGATGTTGACCTTGACCAGCCGCAGATCCGAGCGCTCAGCGGCGATCTGGTCGAGCACCGCTGCCACCGCGTGGCACGGGCCGCACCATTCCGCCCAGAAATCGACGAGCACGGGGCTTTCGGCCCCGAGCACCTCGGTGTCGAATGTGTCTGTCGTGATCGTGTCTGCCATGACCTTTGAAACGTAGACTGAGCCGCAAATGTTCCAGCCGCTTCCCTCGGTACCCGATCACCCCGGTCTCGAACGTGAGGTGCTCGACTGGTGGGAGGAAAACCAGGTCTTCGACCGGCTGCGGGAGCTGAACCGCGAGGGGCCGACGTGGAGCTTCGTCGACGGCCCGATCACTGCGAACAACCCGATGGGCGTCCACCACTGCTGGGGCCGGACCCTCAAGGACGTCTTCCAGCGCTACAAGGCGCTCCAGGGTTTCGACCAGCGGTACCAGAACGGCTTCGACTGCCAGGGCCTCTGGGTCGAGGTGAACGTCGAGCGCATGCTCGGCCTCAACTCGAAGCCCGAGATCGAGGACTACGGGCTCGCGGCCTTCGCCGAGAAGTGCAAGGAGTCGGTGGCCGAGTACTCCGAGGTGATCACCGACCAGTCCAAGCGCCTCGGCATGTGGATGGACTGGGACAACGACTACTACACGTTCTCGGACACGAACATCGAGTACATCTGGCGCTTCCTGAAGACGGTGCACGAGCGCGGGTGGCTCTACACGGGTCACCGCTCCAATGTCTGGTGCCCGCGCTGCGGGACGTCCATCTCGCAGCACGAGCTGATCGGGTCGTACGAGGACAGGAGCGACCCGTCGCTGTACGTGCGCCTGCCGCTCCTCGACGATGACGGGGATGCCCTCGTCGTCTGGACGACGACCCCCTGGACGTTGCCGGCCAACGTGGCCGCCGCGGTCGACCCCGAGGCCGAGTACGTGAAGCTCTCGACGGCCGACGGCCTGCTCTGGATCGCCGAGGCGCGGCTATCCGACCTCCCTTTCGGGGGCGAGGTCGTGGGAAAGGCGAACGGGGCGGAGCTCGTGGGCAAGCGGTACGAGGGTCCCTACGACCACCTGGCCGCCGCCGAAGAGGTCGAGCACCGCGTCATCCCATGGGACGATGTGACCATGGAGGAGGGCACCGGGATCGTCCACATCGCGCCGGGCTGCGGCGCCGAGGACTTCGAGCTCTCGCGCGTCCACGACCTCTCGGTGCTGACCCCTGTGGACGAGGCCGGACGCTTCTACGACGCCTACGGCTGGCTGCACGGCACCTCGACGGTCGAGGCGAAGGATCAGATCATCGGCGACCTCGGCGAGCGCGGGCGGCTGCTCGAGGCCGGCGAGATCGTCCACCGCTACCCCGTCTGCTGGCGCTGCCACACGCCGCTCATCTTCCGCATCGTCGACGAGTGGTTCATCGCCTGCGACGAGATTCGCCAGCCGATGCTGGAGGCGAACGCGACCGTGAAGTGGACGCCCGACTTCTACTCGAAGCGCATGGACGACTGGCTTCGCAACATGGGCGACTGGAACATCTCGCGCAAGCGCTACTTCGGCCTGCCGCTTCCCCTCTATCCGTGCGAGTGCGGCCACCTCAACGTGATCGGCTCGCGCGCCGAGCTCGAGGAGCGCGCGACCGGTGGGCTCGACCAGCTGCAGGAGCTGCACCGTCCCTGGATCGACGATGTGCCCATCCGCTGCGACCAGTGCGGTGAGGAGGTACGCCGCATTCCCGAGGTCGGCGACGCCTGGCTCGACGCGGGCATCGTCCCTTTCTCGACGCTCGGCTGGGAGAACCCGGAGTGGAAGGAGCACGGGTACGCCACGGGATCCTCACAGGGCCTCTCGGGGGCCGACCTACCCGACCACGCCTACTGGGAGACGTGGTTCCCCGCCGACTGGGTGTCGGAGATGCGCGAGCAGATTCGCCTGTGGTTCTACTCGCAGCTCTTCATGTCGGTCGCGCTCGTGGGCAAGGCGCCGTACAAGGAGATCCTCGCGTACGAGAAGCTCCGCGACGAGACCGGCAAGGAGATGCACAAATCCTGGGGAAACGCGATCGAGGCGAACGAGGCCATGGACAAGATGGGCGCGGACGTGATGCGTTTCATGTACTGCGACCACGTCCCGCAGCAGAACCTGAACTTCGGCTACGGCCCCGCGAACGAGATAAAGCGCCGCCTCCTCACGTTCTGGAACTCGGCCTCGTTCTTCGTCCTCTACGCAAACATCGAAGGCTTCAAGCCGACGTACCGCGACCTTTCGGGCGGTCCCGTGCTCGACGAGCTCCGACCCCTCGACCGCTGGCTCCTCGCGCGGACGCAGCAGCTCGTGCAGGAGGCGACCGACGCGTACGAGCGCTTCTGGACCCCGGATGTCACGGACGCATGGGAACGCTTCACCGACGATCTCTCCAACTGGTACATCCGCCGCTCGCGCAAGCGCTTCTACACCCTCGACGAGTCGGCGTTCAGAACGCTCTGGTACGCCCTCGTCCAGGCGGTGCGCGTGATCGCGCCGGTGATGCCCTTCCTCGCCGAGCACATGTGGCGGAACCTCGCGGCGCCGGTCCGGCAGGCGCCGCAAAGCGCCTTTCTCGCGGGTTGGCCTCGATCGGCGGCGCGCTACGAGGATCCCGAGCTGCTCGCGGAGGTGGCGGACGCGCGCCGGGTCGCCGAGCTCGCCCGCGCGGCGCGAGACTCAGCCGGGATCAAGCTTCGCCAACCGCTTCGGCGCCTCGTCGTCGCGTCGTCGGACCCCGGCCGGCGGATGCTCATCTCGAGGCAGGTGGAGGAGCTCGCGGCGGAGCTCCGCGTGAAGGAAGTCGCGATCCTCGAGAGCCCCGGCGAGGTCGCCGAGATGCGCGCGAAGCCGCGCCTCGACCTCGTCGGCCCGCGCTACGGGCCCAACCTTCCCGAGCTTAGGCGACTTCTCGAGGAGGGCAATTTCGAGGTTGGGAACGGGACGCTACGCGCTGGCGGTTACATCCTGTCCAGGGGCGAGTTCATGCTCGAATACACGCCGCGCGAAGGGTGGGAGGTCAAGCACGAGGACGAATACCTCGTCGGCGTCGACACGCGGCTCGACGACGAGCTCGTGACGGAAGGCCGCGTGTACGACCTGATCCACTCGGTGCAGCGACTCCGGCGCGAGGCGGGACTCGAGGTGACGGATCGCATCGTGCTCACGATCCCCCAGGGGGACGAGGCTTTGCTCGGCTACCGCGACTGGATCGCGGGCGAGACGCTTGCCGAGGACGTCCAGATCGGTGACAAGCTGGCGGTCCGCAAGGCGGGATGACCCGCCTCCTCCTGGCCGCGGTCGTCGTCCTCGTCGCGGTGGCGGCGGCCGACGCGATCAGGCCGGAGGGCAGGGAGCGGACGGTCTCGGCGGCGCCGGCCCGCTCCGCCGCGCAGTCGGCCGTTCAGAGGTCCTCCTCTGGGTACGTCGCCGTCGGGGCGTTCACCCGCAAGCGCGTACTCCACCACGGCCGCGAGTACCTGAGCACGGCGGCGATCGACGCCGCTTTCCCGAGCCTCGAGAGCGGCGAGCCCTTCGACATCTCCCATCTCGCCACCGCGCCGGACGGCACGGTGGCGCTCGCGATCTACCGGTTCCCGGCCAAGCAGCCGGTCGAGGCCGCGGTCGAGCTCTGGCGCAAGGGCCGGCTCCTGGCCGCCTTCGAGGTCCCGGCGGGGAGCTTCGGCGGCGGGCTCGGGTTCGCCGACGAGGGCCGGCTCATTGCCACGTTGCTTTCCGACGGCCACTCGGTCGTTCTCTTCACCCGTACCGGCAAGCGGGTGGGCAGCGTGTCCGCTACGTCCTGGTGACCGCGTCCGCGCGGACTCGCGCGGGAGCTTGAAGAAGACGTCCTCGAACGCGTCGTCGAGCGACTCGATCTGGGAGACGCCACGTTCCCGGAACCACCCGACGACACGGCGGACCAGAGACTCGGGAGCCGACGCGCCGGAGGTGAGGCCGACGCTCTCCACACCGTCGAGCCAGGCCTCGTCGATCTCGCTCTCGTCGTCGATCAGGTAGGCGTCCACGCCGCCGGCGCGGGCGACGTCGACGAGCCGGTTCGAGTTCGAGCTGTTGCGCGAGCCGATGACGAGAGAATTCGTTTCACGGCACGCTGCCGGTTCGTCGTCGCGTAACAGATGTCGTCCTTCTTGGGCGCCTCGACGGCCGGGAAACGGCGGCGGAGGATCACGACGATCTCGTCGGTATCGTCCCACGGAGAGAGTCGTCTGCGTCAGGTAGACGAGCTTCTCGGTCTGGGGCGGGACGACGGTCTCCGCCTGCTTGGCGGTCTCGACGAGGAGAATCGACTGCGGCGCCTCGCCGGTCGTCCCCTCGACCTCCTCGTGGCCCGCATGGCCGATTAGGAAGATCGTGTAGCCGAGCCGCGCGAAGTGCCGTGCTTCGACATGCACCTTCGAGACGAGCGGACAGGTGGCGTCGATCGCGCGGAGCCCCCGGAAGCGGGCGCTGTGGCGCACCGCCGGGGAGACGCCGTGCGCCGAGAAGACGACGTTGCTCCCGGCCGGTACCTCTCCGACGGTGTCGACGAACACCGCTCCACGGCGTTCTAGGTCGCGGACGACGTGCGCGTTGTGGACGATCTGCTTGCGTACGTAGACCGGCGCCCCGTGCAGCTCGAGGGCCCGCTCCACGGTCTCGACTGCCCGCTCGACGCCGGCGCAATAGCCCCTTGGCGAGGCGAGGACCAGCCGTTTGACCACCGTCTTCCAGTGTAGTTGCAGGCCGGGCGCGGCAAAGGGGAACCCCTCTTCTCGTCGCCTGAAAGCGGAAAAGCCCGCCGCTCGGGGGGTAAGCGCGGCGGGCCTTCCCACAGTTGCTCACCGCGGCTTTACATGGCCAGGGACACATGCCGCGGTTCGCATCGCCCAGTGGCGGGGACGGTACAGCGGCGCCTAGAGCCTGCCAATAGGTCCTTTGGCCCATCTTTGCAATCGTGATTTCCTGCCCGCGTGCTTCTCGACGGGCGCGCGAGCCGTCCCTATCATCACGGTGCCCAGTGAGTCATCACAGTCGAGTCATCCTGCTCGAGGTCGTTCCGCTTTTCGTCCTCGCGGCGCTGTACCTCGGCGTCGCGCTCGCGCTTGCGCCTGAGCTTCTGCGCCGCCGCAGGCGGTTCTCCTGGCTCGGCCTCGGCATCTGGCTGGTCTTCGTCCTCATCGGCGGGACCGCCGCAGTGATCGCGGGGGAGAAGCTGACCAACGACGATTTCCTCAGGTCCGTCGATCCATGGGCCGTCCTCGGTCTCACCGTGCTCGCTTACCTGCCGGCTGCGATCTTCGTCTGGCGCTGGGAAGAACGGCATCTCCTCATCTCGGCGGCGCCGCGCGTTGTCGAGGCGGAGATGGAGGCGTCGGAGCGCCGCCGTGACGCCGAGTCGATCTCCCGGCTCTCGACCGCACTCGCCCAGGCGGGGAGCGGGCGCGAGGCTGCGAACCGGCTCTTCGACGAGCTGGAGAGCGTTCTCGAGGTGACCAGGATGATGATCGCGACCGTGGACGAAGAGGCGGGCGTGGCGGCCGGCTACGCCGCGCGCGGGATCGACGAGGCCTGGTGGCAGACCGTCGTCCTCGACCTCGAAACGGCTCGGAGCGCGGTCGTGGCGGTCGCGCGCGAGCGGAGTTCCATTGTCGTCTTCGACGTCAAGAGCTCCCCGCAGGTGAACCAGGAGCTCGCCGCGCACGTGGGCGCGCACAGCGCAGCCTTCGTCCCGCTCCTCGCTGACGGCCGGGTGACCGCCGTCCTCGCGGTCGCGAGCGAGAAGCCGCGCCTCTTCACGCCGTCCGAGACCGAGCTCATGCAGGACCTCGCCAACGAGACCGCGCTCGCCCTCGGTCACGCTTCCTCGCGCGACGCGCTGGAGGAGGCTCTTGCGCGGGAGCGCCTCGTCGGGGAGATCTCGAGGCGCGTGCGCTCCGAGCTCGACCTCGATGCGGTACTCAGTGTCGCAGTCAAGGAGGTCGGGATGGCCCTAGATCTCTCGCGGGCGTTCATCCGGCTCGGCGATCAGATCGAAGAGGCGCCTATTCGCGCCGAGTGGGACGCGCCCGGGGTCGAGACCGTCGGCAACGCCGCCGGCCGGCTGCCCGTCTCCAACCTCGCCTCGCGCGAGCGGCGGACGGTGGCGATCGCAGACATCCTCACCGCGTCGGAGCTCGACGACTCGAGCCTCGGCGGGAGGGAGACGCTGGTCGAGCTCGGGACCCGCGCCGTGATCGCGACCCCGATCCTCGTCTTCGACCGGATGATCGGCATCTTCGCCTTCCATCGCGCCGAGCCGTCGGCGTGGAGCCCGCACGACATCTCGGTCGCCGAGGCGGTCGCGCGTGAGATCGGGCTCGCGGTCCACACGGCCCAGCTCCTTCAGCAGAACGAGCGTCGCCTGCAGGAGCAGGCCGCGCTGCTCAAGGCAGGCCAGGTGCTCACCTCGGATCTCCGCTTCTCCTCGGTCATCCAGCGTCTCGTCACCGAGGTCGTGCAGCTGCTCGGCGCCGACGCCGCCGACTGCTGGGTCTTCGACGAGCGCCGGACGATGCTCCGCTGCGAGGCCGTGCTCGGCGTGCCGGAACGGAACGTCGGCCGCGAGATCGTCCCGCAGGGCACCTTCCAGCAGCTGCTCTCAACCGGGCGCCCGGTCCTGAAGCGCGATTTCGCACGCTCCGAGTCGCCGACGCCGACCGAGGACTACCACGTGTTCGCCGAGGTCATGGACGCGCCGATCACGTGGCTCGGCGAGGTTCGCGGCGTGCTCGGCGTCTGCGCGCGGGAGGACGGCCGCTTTGACGAGAAGGACCTCGAGCTTCTCGACACCTTCGCCCGCCTCGCCTCCCTCGCGCTCCACAATGCGGAGAGCTTCGGGGAGCGCGAGCGCCAGGCCCAGGTGCAGCGGGGCTTCTACCGGATCGCGGAGGTGCTCGGCTCGACGCTCTCCCTCGGGGAGACCCTCGACGCGCTCGCCCAGGCCGCGTGCGACGCGCTCGGGGGCACGTCGGCTCTCGTGCTCGAACCGAGCGGCGACCGGCTCATGCTCTCGGGCTCGCACGAGCTTCCTCCGGATCTCCGACAAGGGCTGGCCCCCGGCATCGCCGGCGATGTCTCGCCGCTTCGCGCCGCCGCCGAGGAGGGCCGCATCCTCTCGGCGTCCTCGCTCGAGAGTGACGACCGATTCAAGGAGAGCGCTCGAAAGCTCCTGACCGACGAGGGATACCGCTCGCTGATCGCCGCACCGGTCATCGGCGCGCAGGGGCAGAAGCACGCCGTCGTCGTCCTCTTCCGCGAGGAGCGGACCTTCTCCGACGAGGACCTCGCGCTCGCGCGGCACCTGACCGGCGCGGCGCGCGGGGCTCTCGAGCGCGCCGAGCTCTTCGAGGGCGAGCGGCGTGCGCACACCTTCTCGCAGCGCCTCGCCGACATCGGCGGCCTCCTCGCCACCAAGCTCGACCCCGTTGCAGCGTTCGAGGAGGTCGTCCGAGAGGCACCGGCTCTCCTCGACGCCGACGCCGCAGTCCTGCGCCTGCTCGAGAACCACGACCTCGTCGTCCGCGCAGCGTGGGGCCCGGGTACGCAGGGGGTCCGCAATACGCGCTCGGGCTCGGCCGGGGGAGCGGTCGGGATCGCGGCGCAGTCACGGGCTCCGCACGCCGTCTCGGATGCGCGCGAGACACCGCGCTTTGCGCACGAAGATCCGCTGCTCGCCAACGGGATGATCTCCTGCGTCGCCGTGCCGATGCTCCTCCACGGTGGCGGGCTCAGCGGCGTGCTCACGGTCTACGACTCCGCAGTGCGAACCTGGCGCGAGGACGAGGTGCAGGCGCTCTCGGCGCTCGCCGCGACGGCGTCCGCGGTCTTCTCGAGCGCCGAGCTCTACCAGCGCGTCGCCGAGGAGAAGGAGCGGAGTGAGGCGATCCTCGCCAACATCGCCGACGGCATCGTCGCCGTCGACCGCGACGGCAACATCGTCCTCTGGAACGCGACCGCCGAGCAGATCAGCGGCGTGCCTGCCGAGGAAGCGCTCGGCCGCCGAGTGTCGAAGGTCCTGCAGCGCGATCTCACGGCGGAGGACGGGGCTCCTCCCGGCGAGCGCGCGCTCTCGATCCAGCGCGGAGACAAGGAGATCTGGCTCTCGCTCAGCGAGGCGGTCATGCTCGACGCGACCGGGGCCATCGCCGGCCGCGTCTTCGCGTTCCGCGATGTCTCCAGCGAGCGCGTGGTCGAACAGATGAAGTCGGACTTCGTCGCCACGGTCTCGCACGAGCTCCGCACCCCGCTCACCTCGATCTATGGCTTCGCGGAGACGCTGATGCGCGGTGACGTCGAGTTCTCGGACACCGAGCGTGGGACCTTCCTGGGCTACATCGCCTCCGAGTCGGGGCGGCTCATCAACATCGTGGACGACCTCCTGAGCGTCGCCCGCCTCGAGACCGGCACGCTACGGCTGAACATCGAGGAGATCGATGTCGGCGCGGTCGTGGGCGAGGTCGTCGCGCGCGTGCAGGAGCTCGGCGAGCGCTGGGAGTTCGATCTCGACGTGCCGAGCACCGGCGTCGTCGTCGAGGCGGACCGCGAGAAGCTCTCACAGGTCCTGCTCAACCTCGTCGACAACGCGGTCAAGTTCTCACCGGAGGGAGGCAGGATCTCGATCTCGGCGCGGCGCCGTCCGGAGAGCGCGGAGGTGCGCGTGTCCGATCAGGGCGTCGGCATTCCCCGCGCAGACCAACAGCGCATCTTCTCGAAGTTCTACCGCGCCGAGAGCACGGGGCCGGGCGTGCATGGGACGGGGCTCGGCCTCTTTCTGGCGCGGGGTCTGCTCGTGGCGATGGGCGGCAGGATCTGGGTCGAGTCGAAGGAGGGCCAAGGCTCCACGTTCGTTTTCGAGCTTCCCGCGGCGGCGAAGGGCGTCGCCGAGCCGACTCCGGAGAAGGTGACAGCCTGATGTCGCTGACCGTGCTCGTGATCGACGACGAAGATCCCATCCGGCTCCTCTGCCGGGTGAACCTCGAGGCAGAGGGCATGAGGGTGTTGGAGGCGGAGAACGGCCACGTCGGGCTGGAGCTGGCGAGAGAGGAGCGGCCGGACGCGATCCTCCTCGACGTGATGATGCCCGGCCTCGACGGCTGGACGGTGGCCGAGCGGCTCCTCGAGGACGAGGCGACGCGCCGCATCCCGATCATCTTCCTGACCGCCCGCGCAGACGTGCGTGACCGGGCTCGCGGCCTCGGCACAGGCGGGCTCGACTACATCACGAAGCCCTTCAACCCGGTGGACCTCGCGGATCACGTCGAGGAGGTCGTAGGCGCGGTCAAGCGCGGCGAGCGCGAGGAGCTCCGCGCCGAGAAGCTTTCCGAGCTTCGCGACCTTCTCGGCATGACTTAGGGCCCTCGGGCCGTCTGGGCGAGCACGATGGCGGCGAGCACCATGAGGCCGCCGACCAGCTGCTCCGGCGAGATCTCCTCGCCGAGCCAGGCATAGGCGACGAGACCGGCGAGCACGGGCTCCACCATCGCGACGATGGTTGCGCGCGTGGCGGGGATGTGGCGGAGCGCCGTGATCATGCAGATAAACGGCACGACCGTTCCGAGCACGACGATGTAGGCGATCAGAAGCCAGACCGAGAGGCTGTGTTCCTCCAGCCGCCCGAGGAGCGAGGCATCGCTCGTGAGGACGTCGTCCGGGAAGCTCCACCATGGCTGGACCACCGCCCAGAACAGCGCAGCGAAGAGGAATCCCCACGCGAGGAGCGAGTAGACGTCTCGTCCGCCGCGCACGCTGTGCTCGGCCATGAGGATGTAGAGGGCGTAGGCGAAGGCGCCCGCGAGCGCCGCGGCGACTCCCACACCGTCGAGCGTGCCGCCGCCGCCCCAGATCTCGGCGACGAGAGTCAGCCCGCCGAAGGCCAGCGCGAGCGCGTACCAGAGCCTCCGTCGTACGGGCTCGTGGACGAAGAAGCGCGCCCACAGAGCGACCAGCACCGGGGCGAGGTACTGGATGACGAGCGCGATCCCGATGTCGAGGTGCGTGATCGCCGTGAAGTAGAAGAAATGGACGAAGGCGAGGCCGCAGATCCCGAAGATGGCGAGGTAGCCGAGCTCCCGGCGCGTGACGCGGAGCGTGCGGGGCGCGAAGATCGCCACGCCTGCGAAGAGGAGGATGGCGGCGCCGGTCCCGCGCACCTCGGCCAGCCGGAGCGCCGAGAGCCCGCCGGAGTCGACGACGATCTTGGCCACGGTGGCGTTCACCGACCAGAGCGCGATGGCCGCGAGGACAAGCGCGTATCCGAGCGCGGGGCGGCGGGGTGCGGTGGGCTCCTCGGAGCGTTCCGGGACGTTGAAAGGCGCGTCGACCACGGCGCGGGAGGTTATCCGGGCGGCAGGCGCTCTACACTTGGGAGGCGCGGGACGTGGCGCAGCCTGGTAGCGCGCCTGCTTTGGGAGCAGGAGGCCGCCGGTTCGAATCCGGCCGTCCCGACTGAATCATGCGGCACGCGAACCGCCGAAAGGACGGCGGGCTGGGGAGAGGCGTAACGATGGATGGACGATGTCCACTCGGCGCGGGCTGAGCTGGTGGAGGCCGGCATAGAGATCGTCGGCCCGCTCGGGCAAGCAGTTGGGAATGGATCCACTTCCGAGCGCCGGACGGGAACCTGTACGAGCTCGCCAGTCGGCTCAACTCCGAGGCTTAGCCTTGCCGCGCTTCTGGTAGACCTCCGGTCATGCGCTACCGCAAGCTCGGCGACTTCGGTGTCAAGGTCTCGGAGATCTCCCTCGGCTCGTGGCTCACGTACGGGGGCTCTGTCGAGGACGAGCGGGCGATCGCCTGCATCCACCGAGCCTTCGAGCTCGGGGTCAACTTCTTCGACACGGCGAACGTCTACCGGCGCGGTGCCGCGGAGGAGGTCACCGGGCGTGCCCTCAAGGGCATCGACCGCGACGACTACTTCCTCGCCACGAAGGTGTACTTCCCGATGGGCGACGGCCCCAACGACCGCGGGCTGTCGCGCAAGCACATCATGGAGCAGTGCCACGCCTCCCTGAAGCGGCTCGGCACGGACTACATCGATCTGTACCAGTGCCACCGCGCAGATGCGGACACGCCGCTCGAGGAGACCCTGCGCGCGCTCGACGATCTCGTCACGCAGGGCAAGGTGCTCTACGTCGGCGTCTCCGAATGGTCGGCGCAGCGGATTCAGGAGGCCAGGCGCATCCAGGCCGCGCTCAACCTCGACCCGCTCGCCTCGAACCAGCCGGAGTACTCGATGCTGCAGCGGAAGATCGAGGAGGATGTGCTCCCGGTCTCCAAGGGCCTCGGGATCGGCCAGGTCGTGTGGTCGCCGCTCGCGCAGGGCGTGCTCGCGGGGAAGTACAAGCCCGGTGAGCAGCCGGCCGAAGGCACCCGGGCCGCGACTCCCGGCGACCAGGACATGATGTCGCGCTTCATGCGCGACGATGTCCTGGAGGCGGTGCAGAACCTGCGCCCGGTCGCGGACGACCTCGGAATCACGATGGCCCAGCTCGCGCTCGCCTGGGTCGTGCGGGAGCCCGGCGTGTCGAGTGCTATCGTCGGTGCGTCGCGTCCCGAGCAGGTGGAGGACAACGTCGCGGCGAGCGGCATCGAGCTCGGCGACGACGTCCTGCAGCGGATCGACGAGATCCTCGGCGGCGTCCTGGTCGCAGCGCCGAGCGGCGACTAGCTAGAAGAGCCGAAGAAGCAGCGAGCCGAGCAGGAAGAGCCAGAGCACGGCGAGAACGACCGCGAGCGCGGTGGCGACGAAGTTCGTCGCCTCACGCGGGTTCCCGTGCTTGGTCGCCCGCCACCCGACGAAGCCGAAGACCAGCGCGCCGAGCGCAGTGATGGTCGTGATCGGGAGGAGCGAATCGGCGAGGACGATGGAGGCGAGCCAGGTGAAGGCTCCGGCCGCTCCGAGCCATGCGAACAGGCTCGCGGCGCGAGTGTCGTCCTCAAGCGCACGGTCCAGCTCCCACACGCTCTGACTGTAGGCCGGGGTTTGCCCTCATCAGGTCCCCCGAAAGGGGGAGCTACAAGTCCTTCCGATTGAAGGCCCAGAGCCCGCCCGCGGCGAGAACGGCGAAATATCCGACGACGTAGGGGTACAGCCACGCGCCGGCCGGCTGCGCGCCGCCGAACGGCCCCAGCGACAGCGCGACCTTCGTGAAGCCGGCCGTGTCGGCCGTGATCCGGTTGAGCGCGTCCTGGTAGAGCGCCTCGAAGGGGAGAGCCCAGGAGGCCACGTTCGCGATCGTGTTGAGGCTGTCCGAGTTCAGGGCCTCGCCGATCTGACCCAGCAGGCCGGCGACGAGGCCGGCCCCGAAGACCATGAAGATGGCGATGCCGTTCGCGATCGCCGAGAGCACGATCGAGCCGAAGAGCGAGATGGCGACGATGACCGCGATCGCCACCGCGAGCTCGATCGCCGGGAGGAAAATCTGGTCGGGCCACCAGCCCGTCACCCAGTGGGTGATGAGGAGCGAGACGGTGTACACGAGGATGACGTAGATCGCGCAGACGACGGCCGCGGCTCCGAATCGACCCGCCAGGAGCGCTGCACGGCCGACGGGGCGAACGACGAGCGGCTGCAGCAGACCGCGCTCCGCGTCTCCCCTGACGACGGCATGCGTCAGGAAGATCGCCAGCACCGTCCCGAGGAAGAGAACCGCGAAGATCGAGAGCCCGAAGAGCGTCGCGCTGAAGAGAACCTGCGTGTCGACGAGCGCGTTCTCGGCGCCGTTGCCGATGGACTCGGTCGCGTTGGGATCGATCGACTCGTAGGCCTTGTAGACGCCGAATCCGTACAGTCCGAGGAAGGCCACGGTGAGGACGAGGACGACCGGGAAGACGCGGCGGCGGACGCTCTCCCGCATCGCATAGCCCGCGACGATCACCGCGCCCCTCAAGTCGTCTCCCCCTCGACCGCCTCGAGGTAGATCTCCTCGAGCGTCGTCTCGAGAACGCGGACGCCGTACACTTTTTGCCCCGCGCTGACGAGCTCGCCCACGATTCGGGGAGCGTCCTCCCGCCGGGCGGACTCGAAGAGCTGGGTGCCCTGATCGGTGTCCACCTCGACGCCCCGCGGCCGCGCCAGCTCCTCCGTGCGGCCTGCGGCGACGACCACGCCCTTCGAGAGGATGACGACGCGGTCACAGACGAGCTCGACCTCGCTCAGAAGATGGGAGTTGAGGAGGACCGACACGCCGCGACGCCGGAGCTCTTCGAGGAGGCGGCGCACGGTTCGCCTGCCGACCGGGTCGAGCGCGCTTGTCGGCTCGTCGAGGAAGAGCAAGCGCGGCTTGCCGACAAGCGACTGCGCGATGCCGAGGCGCTGCTGCATGCCCTTCGACATGTCCTCGACCTTGCGCGATCTCGCCTCGGTCAGGCCTACGAGGTCGAGGAGCTCGGCGCGCTCGGCCTCTCCGCCGTCCGAGCCCGCCAGCCGCTGGTGGAGCGCTAGAAGCTCGTCAGCCTTGTACCACCCCGGGAAGCGGAAGAGCTCCGCGAGGTAGCCGAGGGCAGCGCGCGCGGCGGGCGACCCGGCCGGGGAACCGGCAACTTCGGCCGTGCCTGCGCTCGCCCGCACGAGCCCGCAGGCGATCTTGACGAGGGTGGACTTGCCTGCGCCGTTCGGGCCGAGGAGCCCGACGAGTTCCCCCTCGCCGACCTCGAGGTCGACGCCGCCGAGCGCGGTCACGTTCCCGTAGCGCTTCGCGAGACCCTGTGCGCGGAACGCGGCCACGCGGCGAGTCTACGCACGACCTTGCGGGGCGCGCCCCGTCAATCCTCGCGCTGAACATCCTCGAGAAGCCGCTCGAAGCCGGGACCTTCGAACTCCACGACCGCGCGGTCGTACTTCTCCATGCCCCAGCCCCAGAAGTCGAAGTCGATGTCGGAGACGCTGTCCTGGATGGACGCCCAGAGCGTCCAGCCGTACTTCGACATGAGGCCCCAGAGGCGAGCGCGGGCGACCTTGTTCGCCAGCGGCCGGCCGTAGTAGTCGGCGACGAGCTCGTCGAGTTGCTCGAACGCGAGGTTCGACTCGCTCCAGACGTTGCCGAGCTCGAAGCAGGCGTCGTTGTTGCCGGAATACTCGTAGTCGATGAGACGGAAACGGTCGCCGACGTCGATGAAGTTCTCGGCGAGGAGGTCGTTGTTGCACGGCACCGTGCCCTCGTCCCTGACCGCCATCGCCTGCTGGATCCGCCGCACGTGCGACTCGTAGTCGAGGTAGCCGTCGGGCAGGCGGAAGCCGCGCTCCTGGACGAGGCCGAGGTAGCGCTTCTGGATCCGGAACATGTTGAAGTCGTCGCGGAACCGGCGCGCTCCGTGCAGCTGCCGGCAGGCGGAGGCGACCCAGTCGAGCCGGTCGCCGCGGCGCAAGTCCTCCGCGGTCTGCGTCTGGCCCTCGATGAACTCGAGCACGAGGACACCCTTTTCGGGCAGGTATGCGACGACTGCGGCGCCGACGCCTGCCTCGGCCGCCGCGACCGTGTTGTGGTGCTCGTTCTCCCGGTCGATTGCGAGGAGGCCCGCGTCCTTTGCGGATACGCGGACGACGTAGGCCCCGCCCTCGGTCTCGACCTTGTAGTTCGTGTTCGTGAGGCCGCCTGCGAGCTCGGACACGGCGTGCGGGCCTTGCAGCTCGGGTACAAGCTCGAGGACTTCGTCGATCTGTGTGCCGCCGCCTTCCACGTGGCGTAGGTTTCTATCGCATGCAGCGGGCGAGGGTGGTTGTCATCGGCGGCGGGATCACCGGGACGAGCGTCGCGTATCACCTCGCCAAGGCGGGCTGGACGGACGTCCTGCTCCTCGAAAAGGGCGAGCTGACGAGCGGCTCGACCTGCCACGCGGCCGGCCTCGTCACACAGTTCAACCCGTCGCCCACGATGATGCGCTTCCGGCGCTACAGCGTGGAGCTCTACCGCGAGCTCGGCGTCTTCGAGACCGTCGGGAGCCTGCGGATCGCGTCCAGCCCCGAAAGCCTCAAGGAGCTCCAGCGGGGGGCGAGCCGGGCCCGCGCGATCGGGCTCGACGTCGAGGTCGTGGGGCCGGAGGAGGCTGTGAGCCTCATGCCCGCGGCGACGAAGGAGTCCCTCTACGGCGCGGTGTGGATCCCCGACGACGGCGCCGTCGACCCGCACACCGCGACACATGCGCTCGCGGCTGCGGCCCGCGAGCTCGGCGTGCACATCCGGACCGGGACGCGGCTGACAGGGATCGAGCTCGGCCCGGGGCGGGAGGTGCGCGCCGTCCACACGGAGGACGGCCGGATCGAGACGGAGTGCGTGGTGAACGCATGCGGGATCTGGGCCCCTCAGGTCGCTGCAATGGTGGGCGCGTTCACGCCTTCGATCCCGGTCGATCACCAGCACATCGCGCTCGCCGCGGTCGACGGCCACGATCTTCCCCGCGAGATGCCCTGCTTCCGGGACCCCGACAACCTGGTCTACGGGCGGAGCGAAGCGGGCGGAATGCTCTTCGGCGGTTACGAAGGCGATCCCGTCTCGCGCTGGGAGGACGGCGTGCCGTGGGAGCACGGGAGCACTTCCCTTCCTCCGGACGAGGAGCGCTTCCGGCCGCTCTGGCAGGGCGCGATCCGCCGCTTCCCCTTCCTGAACGACGCGGGCATGGTGAAGCTCGTCTGCCATCCCGACGCGATGACACCCGACGGCAACCCGCTCCTCGGCCCGATGCCGGGGGTGCCGGGATTCTGGATGGCGGCCGGCCTTTCGCTGAACGGCTTCGGCGGAGCCGGCGGGATAGGGAAGACCGCGGCGGAGCTGATCACCGCCGGCCAGTCCGAGCTCGACGTACAGGGCTACCGGCCCTGGCGCTTTGGCAGCCCGTACCGCGACCCCGGCTTCACGACCGCCTCTGCGCGTGAGGTTTACCGTTACTACTACCGCCTCCGCTATCCGCTCGACACGGATGAGTGGGGGAGGCCGCAGCGCCTCAGCCCGCTGCACGGGCGCCTCCAGGAACTGGGTGCCGTCTTCGGCACGAAGAACGGCTGGGAGCGGGCCGACTACTTCCGTCCCGGCCAGGCCTGGCGGCGCGCGGGCGCCGACCAGCGCGAGTTCGGCTGGACGGCCCCGCCGTACCTGAACCTCCTGGCCGCGGAGCACCGTGCGTTCCGCGAGCGCGTCGGGATCATCGACATGACGTCGTTCGGGAAGATCGAGGTTTCGGGGCCGGGCGCGCTGGCGCTGCTCGAGCACGTGGCCGACAACCGGATCGACCGCCCGGCCGGCGGGGTCGTCTACACGCAGTTCCTGAACGACGAGGGCGGCATCGTTTCCGACCTCACCGTCACGCGCCTGGACGACGAGCGGTTCCGCGTGGTCACGGGAGCGGGCGCCGTCGACTCCGACCTCGGCTGGCTGCGGCTCAACGTCCGCCCCGAGGACGGCCCGGTGGAGATCCGCGACGAGACGGACGAGGTCGCCGTCATCGGCCTCTGGGGGCCCGAAGCGCGCGCCGTTCTGAAGGCCGTCACGGAGGACGACGTTTCCGCCGAGGCTCTGCCGTTTCGACGGGCGAAGCAGATCACGGTCGACGCAATCCCGGTGGTGGCGCAGCGGATCACCTACGTGGGCGAGCTCGGCTTCGAGCTGTACGTGGCCCGTGAGGAGGCCGTGCAGGTCTGGGACCGCCTGATGGCAGCCGGCGAGCCGCACGGGATCGCGCCGGGCGGCTATCGCGTCCTCGACTCGCTTCGCCTCGAAAAGGGCTATCGCTATTTCGGCACCGACCTCACCGCGGGCGACGATCCGCTCGAGGCCGGCCTCGGTTTCTGCGTCTTCTGGGAAAAGGACTTCAACGGGCGCGCCGCCCTCGACGGCAAGGAGCCGGCCCGGCGGTTGCGGACGCTGCTCGTCGGCGGTGAGGACTACGCGACGGTCTACGGCGGCGAGGCGATTCACCTGAACGGCTCCGTGGTCGGACGGGTGCGAAGCGCCGGCTACGGCTTCACGGTCGGCCGCAACGTCGCACTCGGCTACGTTCCCGCCGAGCTCGTGGAGGGAGCGGAGGTGGGCGTCGAGGTCTTCGGGGAGATCGTCCCGGCCGAGCTCGCGCCGGACGTCCTCTACGACCCCGAGAACGAGCGCGTCCGTGCCTAGTTGCGGCAGTCCTGCGCGGCCGGGAGAATCGAAGGCCTGATGGCCTGGGAGCTCGCGACCTTTTCCACGGATCTCCTGCGGGAGCCCGAGGCGATCAAAGGTGTAGACGTCGAGATCGTGCCCTCCGGCTCATCCGTGCGCGTGACGCACGTGCTCGATGCGGTCGAGCCGCGGATCCGGCCCGACGGCCGCGCCGCGTTTCCCAGCGAGGGTCGCGCCGGTGAAGGGCGGACGAACCGGCTCGACAGCGTCGTCGTCCTCTCGTGCCTCGACTTTCCCGGCGAGGAGCGGCCCCTCCACGAGCAGGAGTCGATCGTCGATCTCGGCGGGCCGGCTGCCGAGCTCACACCATTCGCCGACATGACCGCGGTTGTCCTCACGTTCGCTCCGGGCGAAGGAGGCCACGTGGAGATCGACGCGCGGGCGCGCCAGACGGCGCTTTCCGTCGCGGAGGACATCGCACGCGGGACCCTGGACGGCGAGCCCGAGGAGCTCGAGCGCTTCGAACTCCGCGCGGCCGAGGAGAGCCTGCCGGCAGTCGCGGCTCTGATCCAGCTCTCCGACCTGGGCGCCCTCTACATCCAGTACGTCTACGGCACGCCGGCAGGCGAGGCGGGCCTGCCCCGCGCGGTCGATCCCGCCGAGGTGCTCGACGGCGCGATCACTTGCGGCGAATACCACTGGGCCGCCATGCGGAACCCGACGTGGTTCTTCCAGCGCAACGGGCTCATTCACACGCTCTACCGTGAGCACGGGAGGACGCTGCGCTTCGCCGGCGTCGTCCTCATGCGCGGCTACGAGCAGAGCGCGGCCGACAAGCAGAGTGCGGCCGAGCGTGCTGCGGCGGTTGCGGGGGAGCTGGGCGCCGACGGCGTCGTCATCACGACCGACGCCGGCGGCAATTCGCACACCGACGTGATGCTCACGTGCCGCGCCTGCGAGCAGGCCGGGATCCGCACGACCGTCGTCCTCGCCGAGGAGACCGATCCCCAGTCGACGAAGCCCATCCTGACGGACTGGGTGCCCGAGGCGGACTCGATCGTCTCGACCGGGAACGTCGAAGAGCTCGTCGAAGCGTGGAGGCCCGAGCGCGTGCTTGGCGGCGACCTGCTCTTGGACGGCACGCGCGCGGCCGAGGCGGGGCCGATCCCCGTGAGGAACTACCTCGGTTCTGCCAACCAGATGGGGCAGCTGGCTCTGAGCGCGAGGACCGAATGAAGACCGTCCACTACCTGAACCAGTTCTTCGCCGGCATGGGCGGGGAAGAGCAGGCCGAGACGCCGCCGACCCGGCTCGAGGGCGCGGTCGGGCCCGGGAAAGGGCTGGCCGCAGTGCTCGAGGGCGTGGAGATCGCGGCGACGCTCGCCTGCGGCGACGACTACTTCGCCGAGCACGAAGACGACGCGCTCGCGGCGCTCCTCGAGATGCTGGCCGAGATCGGGCCGGACGTGCTCGTCGCAGGGCCTGCGTTCGGGTCGGGGCGGTACGGCTACGCGTGCGCGCGCTTCGCGGCAGCGGCCGCCGAGCGCGGGGTCCCCGCCGTCGCCGCCATGCACGAGGACAACCCTGGGGTGGGGGAGGCGGGCGCGGCCTACGTGGTTCCGACCGCCGTAAACGTGGCGGGGATGCGCGATGCGCTCCCGCGGCTCGGCGCGCTTGCCTCCGCGCTCGCTTCGGGGCGGGAGATCGGGTCGGCCGAGGACGAGGGCTATCTCGTCCGGGGCTTCCGGCGGAACTACGTCGCCGAGAAGACGGGCGCCGAGCGCGCGGTCGAGTTCCTGCTCGCGAAGCTCGGAGGCGAGGCACGCACAGAGGTGGGTGGCGACATGGACCGCGTGGAGCCGCCGCCTCCGGTCGTAGACCTCTCGTCCGCCCTCGTCGCGCTCGTGACCGAGGCCGGCTGCGTGCCGCAGGGGAATCCCGACCACCTGCAGTCGGTGCGCGCGCAGGGCTGGTTCCGCTACGACCTCGGTGGCGCCGACACGCTCGCCTCCGGACGCTACGAATCGGTGCACGGCGGCTTCGACGTCAGTTTGGCGAATGAGGATCCGAACCGGCTCGTCCCGCTGGACACCGTTCGCGGTCTCGAGCGGGACGGTCGCGTGGGCCGCGTCCACGAGTCGCTCTACACCACGACGGGGAACGGGACGCCGGTCGTCGTCGCGACGAGGTTCGGCCAGGAGATCGCCGGCGAGCTGCGGGACGCAGGGGTGCAGGCCGTCCTTCTGTCCGGAACCTGAGGAACCGGAACGCGCTGCGGAGCAGTGCTGGCGAAGGAGATCGAGCGGGCGGGAATACCGGCGGTCTACGTGACGTCTTTGCCGACAGTGGCGACGATGATCGGAGCGAACCGGATCGTGCGCGGCCCGGCGATCACGCACCCGTTCGGTCTCGAAGAGGACGACCGCAAGCGAATCGTGGAGCGGGCGCTCGCGATGCTCGAGACCGACGTCGAGCCGAACACGGTCTGGGAGGTCGAGTGACCGCCGCCATTCACGGCTGCAGCCTCGCCCTCGCCCACGCACCCGATCTCGTCCGTCACGGCTCGAAGCCGACGCGCGAAGACGCCGCCGACGAGATCAAGCCCGCGCTTCGCACCTTCGAGGAGGCGCTCGGCTACCCGCCGCACCAGGTCTTCATCGGCAACCTCGCGCCCGGCGCGCTCTGGGAGATCGAGCGCCCCTGGTGGAAGAGCGCCGCGGAGCCGAAAGCCGAGGGGCCCTTCGGCGTCTTCGTCGCCCAGGAGGAGCTCTACTCCCGGATGGCGGCGGCCGACCAGTTCCAGCTCCTCCACCTCGACGGGCGCGAGGCCACGAACGGTGCGCTGCCGGTCTACAGAAACGGCAGGCGGGCCGGCGTCATGGACCGGGCACACGAGCTGGACGAGAGCCTCTCGGCGGGCGTTCTGCTCGAGAACCTCGCCTGCAAGGCGACCGGCGCGCTCGCGCTCGAGCACCTCCTCGGCCGCACCGGCTTACCGGCCGAGGACCTCCCATACGCGATCGGCTGCGGCGAGGAAGCCGTGGGCGACCGCTACCAGCGCGGCGGCGGCAACCTCGGCAAGGCGATCGCCGAGCAGGCCGGCTGCGTGAACGCCTCCGGGTCCGACGTCAAGGCGTTCTGCGCGGGACCCATCCACGCGCTCGTCGTCGCGGCCTCCCTCGTCAGCTCGGGCGTCTACGAGCACGTCGCGGTCGTCGCCGGCGGGTCGCTCGCCAAGCTGGGGATGAAGTTCGCCGGCGCCCTGCGCAACGACGTGCCGGTGCTCGAGGACGTCCTTGCCGGGCTCGCCATCCTCGTCGGCCCGGCCGGGACGGGCGCCGCGACCATCCGCCTCGACGCGGTCGGCCGCCACCGCGTCGGCTCCGGGTCGGCCCAGCAGGCCGTCCTCGAAGACCTCGTCGTCGAGCCGCTCGGGCGCGTCGGCCGAGCGATTCTCGACGTCGACCGCTATGCGACCGAGCTGCACGACCCCGAGATCACCGAGCCGGCGGGCGCCGGCAATGTGCCGCAGCGGAACTACAGGCTCATCGGTGCGCTCGCGGTCAAGCGCGGCGAGCTCGAGCGCGAGAAGCTCGACGACTTCGAGCGCGACCGCGGCCTGCCGGGCTTCTCACCGACGCAGGGACACGTCGCCTCGGCCGTGCCATGGCTTCCACACGGGATCGAGGCGCTCCGCTCGGGCGAGATCGGCTCGACGATGCTCGTTGCCAAGGGGTCGCTCTTCCTCGGCCGCATGACAGAGTTGGCCGACGGCATGTCAGTCTTACTTGAGCCAGATGCTTGATCGAAAATTGACCGGAAACCGTGGCACCGCTGATGGCGCCCATGACGCGTCGCGTACCGCCACGCTCGTTCCTCGCCCGTACCTCCGGTACGAACTCGGAATGATCGCGGCGCCACCCTCGGTCATGGCCGTCCCCACCGGCACCACACTTTCCGATCAACCATCAGGAAAGGAGTGAGGATGCCGGTCGACGCGACAGCCGAGACCTTCAAGGAGCTCACGAGCGAGGGAAGCGTCTTCGTCGACTTCTGGGGCCCGCGCTGCCAGCCGTGTCTCGCGATGATGCCGACCATCAAGGACCTGGAGGAGGGGGCCGGCGGCGCCGTTCGGGTCGTCAAGGTCGACTCGACCCAGAACCGCGACGTCTGCCGCGAGCTCCGCGTCTTCGGGCTGCCCACGTACATTTTGATGCGCGACGGCAAGGAGCTCGAGCGACTTTCCGGCGAGGTGTCGAAGCAGCAGGTGCAGGAGGCATTCGCGACGCTGAAAGGAGGTGGCGCTGCATGAAGCTCGACGGCAAGAAGGTGATTGCGCTCGGCGAGCGGGACGGTGTGCCCGGCCCCGCGATCGCGGAGTGCGTGCGCTCGGCGGGAGCCGAGCCGATCTTCGTCGAGACGGAATGCTTCGTCTGAACGGCTGCAGGAGCCATGGACCCGGAGAACCAGGATCGGATCAAAGGCCTGGTCGACGAGCATGGGGCCGACGACGTGGTGGTGGTGCTCGGCGCCGCCGATCTCGAGGCGCTCGAGGTCGCGGCCGAGACCCTCACCCTCGGAGACCCGGCCTACGTGGGTTCACTGGCAGGAGTCCAGTTGGGGCTCCCCGTCGTTCACATCCTCGAAGAGGACGTCAAGGAGCAGGTCGACCCGGAGGTCTACGACCAACAGGTCGGGTTGCTCGAGATGACCCTCGACGTCGACCAGGTCAGGCGCGCGGCCGAGAAGTTCCCCGGGCGGAACGGAGGCTGACCTGTCGGCGGGTGTCAGCGGGTGCCCTCATGTTCACTGGAGTGGTAGCTGCCGTAGTGGCGGCGGTGCTCCTCTACATCGGGATCTTTAGCGACAACGGACTCAGCGGCTGGGGCTGGACGGTCGCAATCGTGCTCGCCGCGGGTGGAGGGGCCTCGCTCGTCTGGGGTGCACGCATCTGGCGGCGAAGGCACTACTAGGCGTAGCGGAAGCAGTCCGTCGTGTGGTCGTTCACGAGGCCGCACGCCTGCATGAACGCGTAGCAGACGGTCGGTCCCACGAAGCGAAAGCCGCGGCGCTTCAGCTCCTTGCTCATCGCCTTCGACTCGTCGGTCTCTGCGGGAATCTCGGCCACCGACTTCCAGCGGTTCACCCGGGGCGCGCCGCCGACAAAGGTCCAGACAAGATCGCCGAGGCTCCCGACATCGAGCACGGCCTTCGCGTTCGCAATCGCCGACTCGATCTTCAGCCGGTTTCGCACGATGGCCGCGTCGCCCATCAGTCGCTCGACGTCGCGCGGCCCAAAGCGTGCAACCTTTTCGGCCTCGAAGCCGGCGAACGCGCGGCGGTAGCCCTCCCGCTTGTGCAGGATCGTCGACCACGAGAGACCCGCCTGCGCGCCTTCGAGTACGAGCATCTCGAAGAGATGCCGCTCGTCCCGCGAAGGCACTCCCCATTCCTCGTCGTGGTAGGCGACGTAGAGCGGGTCGCCTTCGGGCACCCACGCGCAGCGCGCATCAAGCATCGCCGTGACTGTATCCCGTGTCCTCCTCGGCCATGAAGCGGACGAAGAAGAACGCGAGCAGCCCGAAGAAGACGATCGCCTCGCTCACGGCCATGAGCGTGCCGCCGATCTGCTGGTCCTCGAGCGGCTGGAGGCCCCACAAACGGGGTGCCTCGACGTACGTGTCGTAGAGCGGGGAGGGGAGGAGCGCGAACAGCAGCCCGAGCGGGCTCGCGAGCACGAACGCGGCGAAGAGATATGCCGCCTTGCCGCCGGACGGGAGATGCCAAGGCTCGTGCTGGAACACGCACCACCACAGGCAGATGCCGACGAGCACATAGCTCAGGTGCTCCAGGTCGAGGAGGAGGCGGTTGTCGAGCGCGGCCTCGTAGGCGAACGGAACGTGCCAGAAGGCGTAGGTCGCGAGCCAGAGCGGCAGGGCGACGAGCGGACGCGTCAGCGTGCGCGCGATGCTGTTCCGTGCGACCCACTCGGCAACCCAGGGGCCGAGCCCGAGCACGAGGAGCGCGGGCGTCCACTCGGCGAGGACGACGTTCTGGAGGAGGTGGGCCGAGACGAGGTAGTGGACCGCGACCGTGGCCACTGGGCTGGCCACCGCGACGAAGGCGAGGACGAGCCCGGAGAAGAAGAGCGCGGACCGAAGGACGGAGGGCCGGTCCTTCCGCGCCGCGAGGATGTAGGCGACGCCGAGCCCCAAGAGCACGGCGACCTCCTCCCAGGCCGGGTACCAGCTCGAGGCGGGCGGCGTCGTGGCCAGGAGCACCGCTTCAGGCTAACGGGCGTTGGGCTGGTTTCAGCCACTTCGGGATGAGATAGTCGCCCGATGCGGAAAGTCGGAGTCGACGAGCTCATCTTCGGTGCGAGGCCCCGGGCGGGCAATGAGCCGCTCGGCTCGGAATGGGTCGATGTCCTTCGCGGGATTCCCCTTTTCGCGCCGCTCTCGAAGCGGCACGTGAAGCGGATCGCGAAGCTCGCGCGCCCCCGCCGCTTCGCCGCGAGTTCGGCCATCGTTCGCAAGGGCCAGCGGGGAGAGACCTTCTTCGTCATTCTCGACGGAGAGGCGACGCTCAACCTTCCGGGAGGAAGGAACGCCACGCTCGGGGCGGGAGACTTCTTCGGAGAGCTCGCGCTTCTCGATGGCGGCCCCCGCACGGCCACGATTCTCGCCAAGACCTCCGTGCTGACGATGGCGATCGCGCGACGGTCCTTCCTCAAGCTCGTCAAGGGCGATTCCGAACTCGCCCTCGGTCTGCTCAAGGTCATGGCGGAGCGCCTGCGCGAAGCCGACCAACCACGCGTCGCCTAGAAGAGTCCTTCGCTACGCTGGCCTGGCCAGCGGGCGTAGCTCAACGGTAGAGCCCCAGCCTTCCAAGCTGGTGACGAGGGTTCGATTCCCTTCGCCCGCTCCATGTGAAAGGCCCCGTAAACCGGGGCCTTTCACTCTTCGGGCTCCGCGTGCCGCTTCTTAGCCCAGCGATGAGTAGGGCGGAACGTCCCCTCATGATCCGTCCTTGGTGGACCCCTCTACCTTGGTGGACCCACAGCCGGCCGGACCATACTCCTGAACGGGCTCGATTCCCACCACCCGCTTTCGCCTTGACCGCCGTGTACGTTAGGTTGCCTCCGTGTCCCGCTACGACTGGCTTCTCTTCCTCCACGTCGCATCAGCGTTCGCGCTCATCTCGGCCGTGGTTCTCGCGAGCGTCCTACTGGTGGTCGTGCGGAACAGAGACGTGCCCAGCGAGGTCGCGCGGCTCTTCCGCCTGACGCGCCTCGGGGACGTCCTCGGAGGCGTTGGCTCGGTGGGCGCGCTCGTCTTCGGGATCTGGCTCGCGATCGACGTGAAGGGCTACGAGCTCTGGGACGGGTGGATCATCGCCGCGTTCGTCTTGTGGCTCATGATGGGGGCCTTTGGCGGGCGAACCACGAAGAGCATCAATGCGATTCGGGATCGCTCGCGCGCGCTCGCGGCCGAGAGTGGTGACGCGCCGAACCCGGAGCTCCGCTCGCTCGTGCGCGACCCCCGCGGGCTCTGGCTCCACGCCGCCACCGCCGTCGCCGTCCTCCTCCTCCTGGTGGACATGATCTTCAAGCCGGGTGCCTGACGTGCTCGCCGCGATCCGACCCGACAGCTGGAACTACGCGCTCTTCCTGCACGTGCTCGGGGCCTCCGTCCTTGTCGGGGCGCTTGTCACGGCAGGCGCGATGCAGGTCGTAGGCTGGAAGCGTGACGCGGGCCAGGGCGCCGCCATGTTCGCGCGCCTCGCCTTCCGGACTCTCCTCTTTGTCGCCGTCCCGGCCTGGTTTGCGATGCGGATCGGGGCGGAGTGGATCTACTCCAAGGAAGGGTGGGCCGACGTCACCAGCGAGCCGGACTGGCTCGGCGTCGGCTACATCACGGCCGACCTCGGCGGGATCCTCCTGCTCATCTCGGTCGTGCTGGCCGGGTTCGGCGCCCGCCGTCTCGCCCGCTCCGACGGCGGCTCCACGATCCTCGCCAGGTCGGCCGGGGTCATCGCGCTGATCGTCCTCCTGCTGTACCTCGTCGCCCTGTGGGCGATGACCGCGAAGCCCGGCTAGGGACTGTTACGCTTGATGAAGGCCCCCGCGGACGCAATCTCGCCGGGCTGAGGCTGCGTATCTCTCCCTGAACAAACGAGCGCAGTACCGGCCGGGCCTGCGTCTCCCTTGGAGACAGGAGGCCAACATGAAGATCCCCAGGTTCGCGCAAATCGCACTGGCCGCAGTCGCCCTCGGCATCGCTGCCGCGGGATGCGGTGGGAGCACCTCGTCCGGCGCGGCGCCCGCGAGCGGCACGAACGCGTCGACCGGCGCGTCGGGTCATCACCGCTACGGAGGCTCGTCGAGCTCGTCGTCGTCCGCGGACACGGTCAAGACCGCGAGCTCGCCGCTCGGGACGATCCTCGTCGACCAGGACGGGAAGACGCTCTACCTCTTCGAGGCGGACAGCATGAACAAGAGCAACTGCAGCGGCGGCTGCCTCGCCCTCTGGCCGGACGTGATGGCCAACGGCAAGGCGACTCCTGGCAGCGGAGTGTCCGCTGGGATGATCGGGACCGCGACGGGTTCCTCCCAGGTGACATATGCCGGACACCCCCTCTACTGGTTCTCGGGGGACACGGCGGCCGGCGATACGAACGGTGAAGGCCTGGCCGACTTTGGCGGCGCGTGGTACGCGGTCTCCCCGGCGGGCAAGGCCGTCGAGGAGCAGGGCTCCTAGAGAACCGGTGCGAGCGAACGAGCCGGACGTCGCGGAGCGAGGCTTCGTCCGGCTCGTCGGTCACGCTGCCTCCATGGCGACCTCGCCCACGACCGAACGGGTCGTATACATCAGGCCGCGCACGATTCTCCAGGTGCTCGGGATCGTGCTCGCGACGATCGCGATTCTCGCGTTCGTCTACCTGGCCTGGCACATCATCACGTGGGTCCTGGTCGCGATCTTCCTCGCGCTCGCGCTCAACCCGGCGGTGGAGAAGTTCGAGCGACGCGGAATGCGGCGGGGCTATGCCTCGGCGACGGTCTTCCTGCTCGCGCTCGCCGCAATCGTCGGCCTGGGCTTCCTCGTCCTGCCCCCGCTCGTCAGGCAGGTGACCGATTTCATCCAGGCGGTTCCGGACCTCGTCGACGACCTGGTTGCCGGTCGCGGCCCGCTCGGATTCCTCCAGCGCGACTACCACATCGTCGACCGCATCCGAACTGCGATCGAGGACAACGGGGTGGGCGGCGTGCTCGGCGTCACCGAGCCGGCCATCGCGGTCGCCCAGAGCCTCTTCTCGGTGATCATCGGCTCGGTCGCGATCGCCTTTCTGACGTATTTCATGCTCCTGGACGGGCCGAGAATGGTGGAGCGGTTCTACGCCTTTCTGCCCGAGAGCGCGCGGCCTCGCTGGCAGCGGGTCGGCCACGAGATCTACCGCACAGTCGGGGGCTACGTAACGGGCAACATCCTGATCAGCGTCATCGCCGGAGTCGCCGCGATGGTCGCGCTCTTCGCCGTCGGAAGCTCGTACTCCGTCGCGCTCGCGGTCGTCGTGGCGATCCTCGACCTCGTCCCGCTTGCCGGAGCAACCATGGCCGCGGTGATCGTCTCGACCGTCGTCTTTGTCGAGCTCGGCTGGGTGAGGGGCGTGATCATCATCGCGTTCTTCCTGCTCTACCAGCAGCTCGAAAACCACGTCCTCCAGCCGATCATCTACGGGCGCACGGTGCAGCTCTCCCCGCTCATCGTCCTGATCTCGGTCCTGATCGGGGCGGAGCTGGCTGGAATCCTCGGTGCGCTGGCCGCGATACCGGTCGCGGGCATCGTCCAGGCCGTGGGCCGCGAGCTTCTCCGCTACCGCTCCGAAGCCGCGCCGACCCCTCCCTAAACAGGGGGATTTGCACGGGGTTTCCGCGTGCCTACGCTTCGTGCGAAAGGAGCGACAGCATGGCAGCAACCCTCAGCCATGCGGCCGGGCAAGAGCGATATGAAGTGCGCGAGATCCTCGAGGGCCAGGCGTTGGGCCACGAGGTTCGCCACGACTGCCGGGACTACGTCCAGGCAGTCGAGTTTGCGTTCGAATTTCTGCAGCGGCGCGATCCAGCCCGCGAGGGACTCGTTCACGCGCTCGAGGTGGTGAAGGTAGACGGACGGCACCGCGAAACGGTCTGGTCTTACGACCACGAACGCGAGCGGGGCCGCCTTGATCCCGTGCGCAAGTGGGGCTACGACGTCACGCGGACATGGAGTGGACCGGCGCGCCCTGTGGCGCGACCCACGTTCGGCCGCCTGCAGCAACGACGCGCCTACGTCTGGGGATCCGCGGGTAATTGGGCTCTACACTCCGCGGATCCCTAAGGCCTTGAGCGCTAGCCCCGAGACATACGAGTCCCCTCTGCGCGTGCTTGTCGCCGACGACGAGCCGCCGATTCGGCTGCTCTGCCAGGTGAACCTCGCAGTGGCCGGCATGGAGGTGCTGCAGGCTGCCGACGGCGAGGAGGCGCTGAGACTTGCACGCTCGGAGAAGCCTGACCTCGTCCTCCTCGACCTGATGATGCCGAACGTGGGCGGCTGGACGGTCGCCCAGGAGCTCGCGGCCGACGAGCGTACGCGCGACATCCCCATCGTCTTCCTGACGGCGCGGGCGACGACGGGCGACCGCCGCCGGGCCGAAAAGCTCGGCGCGCTCGGCTATGTGTTGAAGCCCTTCGACCCGGTACGGCTTGCGCCGCTCGTCGCCGGTGTCGTCGCGCGCTGCTCGCGAGGCGAGGCGGAAGACCTTCGCCGCGAGCGCCCACCGGAGCTTTGGCCGGCGGATCTCGACGAATGAGACCGTTGCCGCGGCGTTCGCGGCGACGTACCATGCAGCCCCCAGGGGCTGGCGAGCAAAGGAGCCGACACGAGGGGGCGTAGCTTCTCATCGGTGTTGCGGTCATCGACCGCTCTCGGCTGGGCTGCTGCATTCCTCGCCCCGGCACTCATCTCGTCCCTGGACGCCCTGTCGAACCGGCCGAGCTATCAGCTCGCGGGCTTCCTTTACCTGCTCGCGGTGTCGCTCGCGGCGTACCTCGGCGGCTTCGCGGCGGGCCTGGTCGCGACGGTGCTCGCCACGCTGGGACTCGACTACTTCTTCACGCCCCCGCGGCACGACTTCGTCCCCGCGAGTACCGACCAGGCGGCCGGCGTCGCGCTCTTCTTCGTCGTCGCGATCCTCATCTCGCAGCTCTTCGGGCGTCGTCGCCAGGTGCAGCGGCAGGCGGAGGCGGCCTCCGCCCGGGCGAACCGGCTTCAGGCGGTCACCGCGCGCCTCGCGGAGGCGGTCACGCCGCAGCAGGTGCTCGACGCGATCGTTACCGAGGGAGTCGAGGCAGCCGAGGCGCGGGCGGGTGCCATCGGGCTCGTGACGGCAGACGGACAGATGATCGAAATCGTCGCCCAGCGCGGTTACGAGCGGAACCTCTTCGTGGGCTGGGAATCGTTTCCGCTGGCGAGCGACACACCGATGGGCAAGGCGATCCGCGATGAGTCGCCGTTCTTTTTCAGCACATCGGCCGAACGCGACGCGGCGTTCTCGACGATGTCAACGCTTGGTGGCCCGAGCCATGCGCTCGCGATCCTCCCGCTCGTCGTCGAGGGCCGTGCGATCGGGGCTATCGCGTTCACCTTCCCGACGGAGATCGAGTTCGACGCCGAGCGCCGCGCGCTGAAAGCGACTCTGGCTCAACAGGCAGCGCAGGCGATCGACCGTGTCCGCCTCTACGAGGCCGAGCGTGCGCTACGGCAGCGGATGACCTTTCTTGCGGACGCGAGCGAGCTCCTGGGCTCGTCGCTCGACTACGAGGCGACACTCGCCCAGCTCGCACGCCTCGCTGTGCCGGAGATGGCGACCTGGTGCTCGGTCGACATGGTCGGACCGGACCGCTCGATCCAGCGGCTCGCCGTCGCGCACGAGGACCCTGAGCGCGCCGCCTGGGCCGAGCGCCTCGGGGAGGAGTACCCGCCCGACCCCGACCAGCCGATGGGCGTCCCGAACGTCATCCGGACGATGACAGCCGAGTTCGTCCCGGAGATCACCGACGAGCTCCTGGTCGAGGCGGCGCAGGGTGACGAGCGCCTGCTCGAGATCGTCCGCGAGCTCGGACTGCGCTCAGCGATCACCGTCCCTCTCATCGCGCGCGGCCGGGCTCTCGGCGCGCTGTCCCTCATCCGGGACGACTCCGCGCCGCGGTACACAGAGCTCGATCTCGATCTTGCCTCCGAGCTCGCGCGACGGGCTGCCTCGGCCGTGGACAACGCGGGTCTCTACCGCGAGGCCGAGCGCCGCGGCGACGCCTCGCGGGCGCTCGCCCACGTGGATGACGGCGTGGTCCTCCTCGACGAAGAGGGCGCAGTCGTCTCGATCAATCCGGCGGCGGCTCGGATATTGGCGGTGGACGAAGCCACGGTCGTGGGCGAGACAGCCGTCGGCTCGATCGGGGGTTGGAGCGAGATCGAGGACAACGCACGGCCCGAGCGGGGAGGGACACGCGGCCCGGTGACGCTCCCGCTCGTCCTGAGCAACGGCAACGAGCGCTGGATCTCGGTCTCGGGAGTGGATTTCGGCGACGGCGCTGTCTACGCCCTGCGCGATGTGACAGAGGAGCGGCTCCTCGAGCGGACGCGCAGTGATTTCGTCGCCACCGCCTCCCATGAGCTGAGGACGCCGCTCGCGGCCGTGCTCGGCGCCGTCAAGACGCTGCGGCGCGAGGACGTTTCCTTCGACCCCGATCAGCGCGAGATGCTCATGGACATGATCGACCGCGAGGCCGAGCGCCTCTCCGGGATCGTCGGGCAGATCCTCCTCACCGGCCAACTCGACGCCGGTCGCCTGCGGCTCGAACACGAACGGTTCGACCCGGTCGCGCTGACGAAGAGCGTCGTCGACTCGGCCGAGCTTCACCTGCCGACCGGCATCGAGCTCCGCGTGCAGGCCGAAAAGGACGTTCCGGCCGTGGCCGGCGACGAAAACCAGCTTCGCCAGGTGATCTCGAACCTGGTCGACAACGCGATCAAGTACTCGCCACAGGGCGGGGACGTTGAGCTGCGCCTCAACCGGAACGGCCAATTCGCGCGGATCGAGGTCGCCGACTCGGGCCTCGGCATCCCGCGGGACGAGCACGACCGGATCTTCGAGAAGTTCTACCGCCTCGACCCCGCGCTCACCCGCGGGGTGAACGGCACGGGCCTCGGCCTCTACATCAGCAAAGAGCTCGTCGAGCGCATGAACGGCCGCATCTCCGTCGACTCCGAGCCCGGGCGCGGCTCGACGTTCGTCGTCGAGGTGCCGCTGGCCATCTGAGCAGCGGCCAGGACGGCCGCGATCGCCATCCCGGTGAGCGGCCAGAGCAGGTAGGACGGCTGGAAGACCCGGCCGAGGAAGAGCAGCACGAAAATCGAGGCGGCGAACCCGGCGGCCCCGACCCAGGGCTGGCGTGAACGGAGCTGGCTGCGGACGAGACAGAGCGTGACGGGCAGCCAGACGAGCAGCGCGAGAAGCCCGAAGGGATAGGCGGCGTTTCGGTTGTCCAGCACGTCGAGGCGCACGAGGAGCGATGCGAGCCCGTAGCCCACGATTCGATAGTCGCCGGTCCCGTAGCCGATGGTGTCAGCCCAGAGCGCGCGGGGGGACGCGATGAGAAACGGGAGTGCGCCTACGACCACGACTCCGGCGAACGCAGCCGCTGCCCGGCCGAAGCTCTGGCGGCCGCCGCGGCTCGTGATCAGCATCGCGGCGAAGAACGGAATCGCCACGAGCGCGAACTGCTTCAGCAGCACCGCGGCCGCGAGGCAAGCCGCCGCCCAGACGAACCGCGAGCGGCTCGCGAGCCCGAACGCGAGGACAAGGAAGAAGAGGCTCGGCGCATCCGCAGTCCCGAACCACGCCGCTTGTACGACGAGCGGGTTCGCCGCAAGTGCGGCGCCGACCGCCAGGCGCAGGGTCAGCGGCCCGGCGAAGGAGAGCGCTGCGGGGATCAGCCCAAGTGTCGCGAGCAGGACGAGGAAGCGGTAGTCGTCGAAGGGTGCGGGGAGGAGCCGCCACCCTGCCGAGGTGATCGCCGTCCCGGGGAAGTAGGCGAAGTGGTCGAGCGCCTTGTGGTCGAGCTGGGGGCTGCCGTTACGGCTGTAGAACCGCTCGACCCCCGTGCCCCGGTAGTCGTGGCCGTACGGCGTCTGGCCGTCGAGGACGAGGTCGCCCGCGACCTCGATCTGGTAGGTGGAGTCATTCGTGAAGAACCACTGCGCCGTCGAGTCGCGGAGCCCGGCCTGGACCAGCACGCCCGGGGCGACGAGTAATCCGATGACCAGGAACGTGACGAGGAGGGCGCGCCGCGCGGTCCAGCGCTCCCGCGCGTACGCGACGGCGACTACGAGGACGAGGCCGGCGACGACGGCCGCGAACTTGAGGAGCGCCGGGTTCCAGTGCCCCCGTGCGAGCGTCACGAAGGAACCGAGCACACCGTGCGGCTCGACTTTCCCCCCTGTCCGGAAGACCCAGCCGTCCTCGCCGATCCTCGCGATGTTGACGAGGACTATCAGTCCGAGCGCTGCGAGCAGGGGTGCCGGATGGATGATGCGGGCTCGTGGCAGCCGGAGGACTTCCGCAGCACCCAGGGGAGCCACGGCGGGGACCGACGAGCGGGGGATTGGCGCCAGTTCCACGGAGTTTCGAATCAAGGTACGACGCGGTCCGGCCGGAACCTTCCTGGCTTGCGAGCCTGTCGTCTACGTATCGTTCGACACCGACTTGGCACTGGAGCCGCTCGCGGCCGAACATCACGTCGGAGGAGAAGGCGAACCGCGAGGCGCACTACATTAAGGGCACCGCTCACCCCGATCCGGGCTGGACGGGCAAGCTCAGCTTCGCAAAGCAGCACGACCAGGGCGTCGTGGTGCTCAACGCGCCAGCCACGTCCAAGTGGCCTGACATCGTGCCTGCCCAGCTTCCGCCGGTCGGCTTCCTGAGCCGGAACCAGGGGCGGCTGAAGAACGAGACATTCACGCTCGTGGGCTATGGCGTGGACATCGGTGCCAAGAAGGCGCAGATCGTGATCCGCGAGCGCCGCTCCACGACCTCCTTCCTCAAGAACGTCGGGAGTGAGGTCGTAACGTTCCAATCAACGACCGCGACTCGAAGGCCGGAGGTGGCTCGTGCTTCGGCGATTCGGGCGGCGCAGTCTTCTGGGGCCCCGTATGTCCTCGGCGACGCGTCGTACGTCAACTCCCTGACCTGCAACGCGACGGGGAGTTACCAGCGGGACGACACGACGTACTCCAGGAACTTCTTCAACCAGTTCCTGCCGTAGGCAACCGCAAGACCGGTGCATCGAAAAGCCCCCGCAACTCGCGGGGGCTTTTTCTGGTCGACCTAGGCCAAGGCTTTCGCTTAGGCCCGAGGGTCGGTCGCCCGAGCGATCTCCTGCTCCTCAGCGTGCTTGCGCACGACCTGGAAGCGATCGCTCTCGAACACGACGTCCTCGACCTCGGGAAGTACGTGACCCGGCAGCACCGCGAAGTGCACCGGGTCGGCGCGGACCTGCTCGTACTCGGACTCCGTGAGCGAGACCGCCGCGGTGCAGTTGGCGTCCCCGCATTCGCAGATGAAGTCGAGCATGTCGAGGCCTGCACGTTCGCCGACCTCTTCGACGCGCTCGTTGACTTCGCGGAAGAGAGCTTCGTTCCGCGCAAGCCGGTCTTTGCGCCTCTCGCTTCGCTCCTCCCCGGTCAATCGACGTCCTCCTTGGTGACGATCAAGAACCGGTCTGCCTCCTCAACGATGCGTTCCCCATCGAGGCGGGGATGCCCGGGGGCGATCATGAAGTGCTCGTCATCGGAGCGAGCCTCCTCATACTCCTCGGACGTGAGCTCGATCCGCGCCATGCACGTGTCGTCGATGCACTCGCACAGGAACGGAGTGAACTG
>Ga0126307_10000221_pt1 | contig 36616 bp, 39 predicted proteins | sample Plot28_FD_89955 | JGI IMG/M metagenome (GOLD analysis project Ga0126307, IMG submission 89955) | Serpentine soil microbial communities from UC McLaughlin Reserve, CA, USA - Plot28 | ecosystem: Environmental > Terrestrial > Soil > Grasslands | place: USA: UC McLaughlin Reserve, Lake County... | reverse complement strand
TCGGTCTCGTCGGCGCCGCCCATGAGCACCGCCTCCGCGTCCTCGCCGACGAGCTGGATCCCGTCCAGGTCCTCGACGACGGCAGCCATCGTCAGCGCGAGCACGCGCTTCCCTTTCAGCACGCGGGCCGCAACGGTCGGCGTCGTCTGCAACTCGTCGTCCTCGAGCTCGAACCCGAGGCGGCGCAGGTCGGCGACGAGACCCGATCGCGCGCGCGTCGTGTTGTTGGTGACGAACCGGATGCGATGGCCGACCGCGCGCAGCCGGCCGATCGCCGCGACCGCGCCGCTGATCGGCTCGCCGGAGACGTGGAGGACGCCGTCGACGTCGAGCAGAATGGCCGCCATATGCCGCGCGAGTCTATTCGGGTGACGCGCAGCGTCGTCCTCCCGCTGGCGGACGTCGAGCTGCGGACGTCGCGCTCGAGCGGCCCCGGCGGGCAGCACGCGCAGAAGACGGAGACGCGCGTCGAGGCGGTGCTCGACGTCGAGCGCACCGATGCGCTGACGGACGCTCAGAAGCGGCGCGTCGTCGCGCGCGCGGGCGGGGTGATTCGCGCCGTCGCGCAGGACGAGCGGAGCCAGGCGCGGAATCGGCAGCTCGCACTCGACCGTCTCGTCGTCACGCTGCGCGAGGCGCTCCGCGTCGAGCGTCGCCGCCTTCCGACGGCGCCGACCGCCGCGTCCGTCGAGCGCCGCCTCGAGGCCAAGCGTCAACGCTCGACGAAGAAGCGACTCCGCGCGACGACGGACGACTGACGCCGTTCCATTCGGCCTGGTCTGTTCCGAACAGGTCGAGGGTCAGACCCCCGGACACGTCCGATTCGCGCGGCCCGACGATTTCACGCCAACGTGCCCGCACCATCACGCGAAGGCGCCACCGCGCCCGGGGATAAGTCGGCACAGAACCGGCACTTCTTCATGCCCGTTCGGGACACGGCCTGGGGTCAGACCCTCGGCCGCGTCCGAAGCGGTCACGGATCGAAAGCAGCGGTCCGTTCCGGCGGTGCGGCCTGAGGGAATCAACGCGAGACGCGGTTCCAGCGACGAGGGCCGACGACGGAGCGACGCCCGCGGGTCGGTACGCTCTCGCGGCCGATGCGAACACGTGCGAGATCCGTAAGCGCCGCGACGGTGCTGCTCGTACTCGCGCTTGTCGCCTTGCCGGCGGCGAGCGTCGCGGCGCAGGCGAAACGGCCGGCGCTTGCCGGCCACGACCCGGTCACCGGACACCGTGTTGCGCTGTCGCAGTACCGCGGGAAGCCGGTGTTCCTCAACGCGTGGGGCTCCTGGTGCTACGGCTGCCGGACCGAGGCGCCGGTGCTCTGCGCGTTCGCGCGCAAGCATCGCGGCGACGTCGCCGTCATCGGCCTCGACGTGAACGACTCGAAGGCCGGTGCCCGAAAGTTCGTCGCGCGTTACCGGGTCCCGTACCCGTCGATCTTCGACGCCCGGGGCGCGATCGCCGGCTGGTGGGTCCGCGGCGTCCCGTCCACGCTCGTGTTCGACGAGAGGCACGTGCTCGTCCAGCGGCTCGAGGGCACCGTCACGCGCGCGAAGCTCGAGCGGGCGCTCCGCCGCGTGCGCACGCTCTAGTCGTCGTTCGGCGCGGAGCTAATACGCCTGCGACCCGGCCGGCCGCATCACCGCGCCGATCAGCCAGAGGAGCGGCACGAAGAGTCCGAAGAAGAACATCCACCCGTGTCCGTTCCTGAGCGTCTTGACGCCCAGAACGACCAGCAGGACCAGGTACAGGATCGCGCCGCCAACCCACCACATGTCGCCCTCCCTCACTAAGGGACCCCGCCCGCAAGTATGCACCGGCGCGCGGACGCGCACTCGAGATCGGACGATTCAGGGCGGCCCGCAGTCGTCAGGACGGACTCAGCCTTGCCGGCTGCTCGACCGCCGCCGCGTCTCCGGCCGGTCCCACGCGCACACGCGAATCGGCGTAGGCAGTCATTCCCTCACTCGCGATGTACGCGACAACGACACCCACGACGATCAGTGGCGTTACGCCGAGTCCCGCCTTGACCGTCAGAAGCGTGGCGATCATGACGGAGGAAAGCGGGAGCCGAAGGATCGACACGCACGCGGCTCCGGCGAGAGCCGCGACCGCCTGCGTCTGGCCATACCCGGGCAGGTGCGCCGCGAGCAGGCCCGCGGCCACGCCGAGGAACAGGGCTGGGAAGGTCGGGCCCCCGCGGAAGCTGCCGAGCGAGACGCTCCATGCGAGCCCCTTGAAGACGAGCAGCAGCGTCAGGGTCGACAGGGAGATCGTGGCGGCCGAGTCGAAAAGGGCGTTGAAGGCGTCCTGGCCGGAGAAAAGGACTGCGCTGCTCGAGACGTCCGTCGCCTGCTCGAACGCGATTGCCAGCGCGCCGACGGCGAGTCCTGCCACGACCGTCAGCAGGAACGGACGCGTCTCGACGACGTCCTTACTCCACCGCGCCAGCTGGACGATGGCAAACGTCGTGACCGCAACCGCAAGGCTGAGCAGGATCGTCCACGCGAAGTCGCCCCAGCCCGGGCCGGCGAAAGCGGGCAATGGAAACGCGTTCAGCGCCCACGCGCTCGTGCTGAGACCCGTCCAGTTGCCCAGGCCGATGAAGACGAGCGAGCCGATTCCAGCGGCGAGCAGCCCGGGTAGCAGGAGGAGTGGAAGGGTCGCGCCGCCGAGACCCGTCGCTTCGATGATGACGACGGCGCCAATGGCGGGCGAGCCGAAGATCGCGGAGACGGCTGCGAAGCTTCCAGCGGCGGCCATCAGCCCGAGTGCCTGCTGCGGCGCATCGGCGTTGATCAAACGCATCGCGAGGGTCCCGAGGCCGAGACCGAGCGCGATCAGCGGCGCCTCCGGACCCAGGACGAGGCCGAGACCGAGGGTCGCCAGCGCCGCCAGCAGCACACCCGACAGCTCGATCGGGGCGGTCGGAGCGCCGCCACTCCTGAGCCCTTCGGCGGGAACATGTCCGCCCCGTCCGGGCAGGCGCTCAATGGCGAAGGCGGTCACGAGCCCGGCGATCGCGAGCCACGGCAGCGGCCACCACAACGGCGCGGTCTCGTAGCCGAGCCGACCTGGGAGGTTCTCGTACACCGCCTCCTGAAGCTTGTCCACCACCTCGAGGAAGCACCACGAGGCAGCCGAGACGAGCAGGCCGATCAGCGACGCGATGACGAGAAGGATGCGGTACTGCCCGCGCCGGATCAACGCAGCGGGATCGACGGGAAGCGACGCGCTGCTCATCCTCGCGCGACCCTACCGCCATCTCGACGCGACACCGGACCGCGGCCTGGCCCGGCGCCGGGTCAGCCGTCGCGAGCGCTACTCGACCGTGACGGTCTTCGCCAGGTTGCGCGGCTGGTCGACGTTGAGCCCTCGCAGCCGCGCGATCCGGTAGGCGAGGAGCTGCAACGGCAGCACCGCGAGCGCAGCCTGGAGGAAGTTCGGCGTTCGCGGCACGTAGATCACGTCGTCTGCGTGATGCTGGATGTCCTCGTTGCCGTCGGTCGCGATCGCGATCACGTGGGCGCCTCGGGCACGCGTCTCCTGGATGTTCGAGACGATCTTGTCGTAGACGTGGATATTCGTCGCGACGACGACGACCGGCGTTCCCGGCTCGAGGAGCGCGATCGGGCCGTGCTTCATCTCACCCGCGGAATATGCCTCGGTCGGGATGTACGAGATCTCCTTCAGCTTCAACGCGCCTTCGAGCGCGACGGGCAGGCCGATGTGGCGGCCGAGGTACAGGAAGAACGGGCGCTCGTAGAAGCGCTCGGCGATCTCCTCGATCGGATGATCGCCGTCCAGGAACTGCTCGATCTTCTCGGGCAGCTCGTACAGCCGGTCGAGGATGAACTCGATTTCCTCGGCCGGCAGCGTCCTCCGAACCTGCGCGAGCTTCAGCGCGACGAGCGACAGGAGCGCGACCTGCGAGGTGAAGGTCTTCGAAGCGGCGACGCCGACCTCGAGCCCGCACCGGGTGTAGAGCACCGACTCGGCCTCGTGCGTGATCTGCGTGCCCATCAGGTTCGTGATCGCGAGCGTCCGCGCGCCCTTCTCGCGCGCGAGCTTCATGGCGTTGACCGTGTCGCGCGTCTCGCCCGATTGCGAGATCCCGATCACGAGCGTGTCCTTCGAGAGCACCGGCCTGCGGTAGATCCACTCGCTCGCGATATCCGGCTCGACCGGGATCCGCGCCCATTCCTCCAGGATGTACCTCCCGACAACGCCTGCGTGGTACGCCGTGCCGCACGCCACGAGCACGATCCGGCGCAGGTTTCGCACCTCCATCTCGGTCAGTCCGAGCGACTCGAGCACGAGCGTGCCGTGGCGTACGCGGTCCCCGATCGTTTCGCGCACCGCCTCCGGCTGCTCGTAGATCTCCTTGAGCATGAACGTCTCGTAGCCGCCTTTCTCCGCGCTCGTCTCGTCCCAGTCGACCTCGATCACGTCGGGCTCGTGCGGGCCGTTTCGTCCGTGGAAGCTCGCGCCCGCGGGGGTGATCGCGACCACGTCGCCGTCCTCGACGAGCTGGACGCGCCGCGTCTCGGACAGGAACGCCGCGATCGAGGAGGCGAGGAACATCTCGCCGTCACCCACGCCGACGACGAGCGGCGTCTGGCAGCGCGCGGCGACGAGGAGGTCGGGGTGGTCGTGGTGGATGACGACGAACGTGAAGTGACCCTCGAGCCGGTCGAACGTCGCACGGACGGCGCCGACGAGGTCACCCTCGTAGCACTCCTCGACGAGGTGCACGACGACCTCTGCATCGGTGTCGGACGTGAATTCGTGGCCGGCGGCGATCAGCGAGTCGCGCAGCTCGCGGTAGTTCTCGACGATGCCGTTGAGGACGATCGCGACGCGCCGCTCGTCGCAGCCCGTGAGCGGGTGGGCGTTCCGTTCGTTTACGGCGCCGTGCGTGGCCCAGCGCGTGTGGCCGACGCCTTGCGTCGCGTCGGAGCCGTTGTCGCCGGCGGCGCGCTTCAGGTTCTGGAGGTTGCCGACGGCGCGGACGTAGTCGAGCGCCTCGTCCTCGCGCAGCACGATTCCGGCCGAGTCGTAGCCGCGGTATTCGAGCCGCTCGAGGCCCTGGATGAGGAGTGGCTTTGCCGCTCTTTGGCCGACGTATCCGATGATCCCGCACATTCGCGCTCCCTCCGTGGTTCGGGGCGAACCGCCTCTGAAACGCGGAAAGCCCGGCTTGTCTCGTCGGCGTCGTCGCCAGCGGTTCAGCCGAGCTCTCGTGTTACGAGCGCGGCGATCCTAGCACAGAGATTCCGCGCCTCTGCCTCCGTCGGAGCTTCCGCAAGGACCCTGACGACGGGCTCGGTACCGGACGCGCGGACGAGTACACGCGCGTCACCGTTCAGCTCCTCGTTGAGCCGCGCGACCTCGTCCTCGGCGGCCGCAGAAAGTCCGTTCGGCGGCATCGCGACGTTCTCCTTCACCTGCGGGAATCTCGGCATCACGGCAGCCGCGTCGGCCAGCGTCCGGCCGCGCACCGCGTCGCAGAGCAGCAGCGCCGCCGCGAGCCCGTCCCCCGTCACATGGCCGCGGAGGTAGATCAGGTGCCCCGACTGCTCGCCACCGAGGAGGCCGCCGTGCTCACGCAGAGCTTCGAGCACGTAACGGTCGCCGACAGGCGTCGTGATCACCTTTGCGCCGTGCTGCTCGAGCAGCTTCTTCAGCCCGAGGTTCGACATCACCGTCACCGCGACGAGGTCGACGCCGAGGTGCAGCGCGAGGATCGCGACGATCTGGTCGCCGTCGATCTCGTTGCCGTCGGCATCCACAGCGAGGATGCGGTCGCCGTCGCCGTCGAACGCAACGCCGAAGTCGAGGCGCTCGGCGACGACCGTCTCGCGCAGCAGGCGAAGGTCGGTCGCCCCGCAGCCGAGGTTGATGTTCGAGCCGTCCGGAGCGACCCCGAGGCGGTGCACGCGCGCGCCGAGCTGCTCGAACGCCTTCGGCGCGATCTCCCAGTAGGCGCCGTTCGCGCAGTCGACGGCGATGTCGAGGTGCGAGAGATCGGAGCCGAAGCGTTCGACGAGGTGCTCGAGGTAGCTGTCCGGCGCGACGGAGACGTGGTCGACCTCGCCGCCGCCGGCCCCAGCCGCGTCCAGCAGCGCCTCGATCTCCTCCTCCTGGGCGTCGGTCAGCTTGCGGCCGTCACGGTCGAAGAACTTGACGCCGTTGTACTGCGGCGGGTTATGCGAGGCGGTGATCACGGCCCCCAGGTCGAGCGCAAGGAGCGCGACCGCGGGCGTCGGCAAGATGCCGCCGAGCACGGCCGATCCGCCCGCCGCGACGACGCCGCGCGCCAGTGCCTCCTCGAGCTCGGGGCCTGAGCCGCGCGTATCGCGCCCGACGAAGACCCGACCCCGTCCCGACCACAGCGCCGCCGCCTTGCCGAGGCGCTCGACGAGCGCGGGCGTGAGGTCGCGGCCGACGACTCCGCGGACACCGTCGGTGCCGAAGTGGACGCGCGCCACGCGCGAACCCTATGCCGCGACGATGCGGGTTCGGCGGAGCTTCGCGAGACACTCCTGGAGCTCGGCCTCGTCCTCGTACGCGATCGACGAGCCGACGCCGCTGGCGACCTCGCGTAGCGGCTCGACGTCGAGGTTCTGAGACGCGCGCGCGTTGCCGCGCGTGGCACGATCGCGCGTCAGCGCTTCGAGAACTGCGGGGCCTTGCGGGCCTTGTGGAGTCCGGCCTTCTTGCGTTCCACGATCCGCGCGTCACGCGTGAGGAAGCCCGCACGCTTCAGCGGCACGCGAAGCTCCGGATCCGCGTCGACGAGCGCCCGCGCGACGCCGTGGCGAACCGCCCCTGCTTGGCCGCTCGGGCCGCCGCCGTGCACGCGCACGCGGATGTCGTAGCGGCCCTCGAGACCGGCGACGCCGAGCGGCGCCAGCGCGGTCTGCCGGTGGACGGCGCGAGGGAAGTACTCCTCGATCGGGCGCCCGTTGAACCACGTCGACCCGTCTCCCGGGCGCAGGATCACGCGCGCGACGGACGTCTTGCGCTTGCCCGTTCCCTGGTACTGCGCGATCTCGCTCATGCGCGCTCCTCGAGAGGCAGCGCCTTCGGGGCCTGCGCCTCGTGTGGATGCTCCGGACCCGCGTAGATCTTCAGCTTCGTGATCTGCTGCCGTGCGAGGCGGTTCCGCGGCAGCATCCCCTTGACCGCCTTTCGCAGAACCTCCGTCGGACGCCGGTCGAGTTGCTCGCGGAGCGTCCGCTGCTTCAGCCCGCCCGGGTACCCCGAGTGCCGGTAGTAGATCTTCTCGTCGAGCTTCTTGCCCGTGACCGCGATCTTCTCGGCGTTCACGACCACGACGAAGTCGCCCGTGTCCACGTGCGGCGTGTACTGCGGCTTGTTCTTGCCGCGCAGCGTGTCGGCGATCGTCGTCGCGAGACGGCCGAGCGTCTTGCCGTCGGCGTCGACGACGTACCAGTCGCGCGTGATCTCACCGGGCTTGGCGTTGTAGGTCTTCATGCAGGTAGAGCGGCGGGACGTTTGTCCGCCGCGGCGCGGGAAGGGTAGCAGCCCCGCCGCGGGCCTTCCGACGGTCACGCCGGCTCGCGCGCGGCCGTCGGCTCCGAGCGGCGCCGGCCGAGAATCCACGGGGCCGGCGCGACCACGAGGATGGTCGCACCAACGGCGAGCGCGACGACGCCGAGCTTGTCGAGCGTCAGGCCGCCGACCAGTGCGAGCGACGCCGCGAACATCGCCGCGGCGAAGTCGTTGAAACCGAACAGCCGCCCCCGCTCTGAGGCGCGGGTCAGGTCGGCGAGCTCGGCTGCGGCGGCGACGTACGAGATGTTCCAGCCGATCCCGAGGCCGAACAGCAGCACCGCCGTCGCCGGCACGCTCGCGAACCAACTCATCGAGATCGTCGATGCGCCCATAACGAGCAGACCGGTTGCGAGCGCGGTCGTGCGGCCGACGCGGTCGATCATCGCGCCGACGACGAGTACGAGCGCGTACATCCCGAGGACATGGGCGCCGATGATCGGGAAGACGTTGTGCTGCGCGTGGTGGTGCTCCTCGACGACGACGTAGCCGGTGAGGTTCATCACGGAGACCATCACGCCGAAGCTCGCGAACGCCGCCAACATCGCGGGGAACACGCCCGGCCGCACGAGGATCTCGCGCAGCGGCGCCGCGTCTCGCTCGTCCGGCTCGCCCGCGTGCGTCTGCAACTGCTCGGCGATCTCCTTCGTGTCGGGCCGAACGAGCATCGTGATCCCGGCGGAGATGACGCTGATTCCCGCAGCTGCGAGCCACGGCAGGGTGAGGGTGTCGGCGTCGACCTCCTTGCCGGCGAAGAGCGGGCTGAACACGGTCGGTCCGAGGAGCGCGCCGAAGACGGACCCGAAGAGGACGTACGAGATCCCGCGTGCGCGGCGCTCCGGCCGGTACATGTCCCCGGCGGCGGCGCGCACGAGCAACGCCGCGGCCGAGGACGCGGCGACGAGCACGAACCCCGCCAGCAGGAGTGGCGTCGAGTCGGCATGCGTCGCGAGCGCGGTGAGGGCGGCGCCGACGCCGCCGATCAGAAAGCCGACGGCAAGCACGTGCCTGCGGCCGAACCGATCCAGAGCGCGGCCTCCGAAAGCGCCCATCACGCCGGACGAGACGAGGAAGATCGCGGGACCGAGCCCGAGCAGGCCGCGCTCGCCCGTGACGAGGACGAACGTGAGCGCGGACACGGCCGCGACGAGCTGAACGACGACCGAGTTCACCGCGAGCGTCGCGGCGAGCAGGAGCGTGTTCCGGCGGATCGCGCGGTTCAGGTCGACCACTCGAGGAGCGCCTCCCTGAATGCAGCCGCTCCACCGTGCGACGGATGCCTGACATACGGCGCATCGAGCGCATGCTCGGCAACGCGTCCGACAGCGACGACGCGGCGGCCGCGCGCCAACTCGCGCGCGAACGGAAGCCCCGCCGCGATCTCCGCGCGGGTCGGGCGGCGGTTGGTCTGGGCACTGCCGGGGTGGGTCGGCACGACGTTCCAGAGAAGGACCGTGTGCTCGAGTCCGAATTCGCGTAGCACGCGGTGCACGATCGTCGCGGTCGCCTCAGCCGGCCCGCTCCCGCTGATCTGCCGCTCGGACGTAAACGGCAAGCCGCTGACTCGCGCGCCGCGATAACCGGCCGCCTCGCCCACGAGGAGAATCGGAGCGTCCGTGCGTTCGGCGAGGTAGCGATCGAGCCGTTCCCGCAGATGAGGAGCATGCGCGTACTGGTTGTACGTCTCGCCGATCGCCGTGGCGGCGAGGCGTGCTACCAGCGTTCCCACCGCGTCACCTCGTCGAGGGCGCGGCGCCGCTGAGTCAGGCGCGAGGACGCCCGCGATGCGTTCGGGTCAGGTCGTGTCCTGCCGATCGTGACGCCGGCGACGACGTGCACGTCGTCCGGGATCTCCAGCAGCGACTTGAACGCACGCATCTCGGGGACCGTGACGCCGTAAACGCCGGCCCCGAGGCCCTCATCGATCGCGGCAAGCAGGAGAAGCATCATCGCCGCCCCTGCGTCGACATACCAGAACGGCGCCGGCCACTCGACCTCGACGCCGCCCGTCTGCGCGAGCTTGTCGGACTCGTTGTAACGGTCGTGGTAGTCCTGCTCGCGCGTGCAGACGATGACGTGGACGGGCGCCACCGACAGCCATGGCTCCCGGCCGTGCGCGATCGAGTCGGCTTCGTCGAGCAGCTCGGCGATGTCCGCGCGTGTCGTGGGGTCGGTGACGACGACGAGTCGTTGCCCCTGGGAGAACCCGCCGCTCGGGGCGCGCCGCACCGTCGCGACGATCCGTTCGATCGTTTCGCGCGGGACAGGGGCGGGGTCGTAGTGCCGCACCATCCTCCGCTGCGCCAAGATCTCGCGGAACTCCATCACCGGAGAGCCTATGGTGAAGGCTGTTCGAACTCGACTCGCTCTTGACACACGCGCCTCACTGTGGCTCGGCGAAGGTGCGCTTATGCGGCGCTTCTGGAGACGTTGGTCAAGTCAGACTGATCAGTCCAGCTTGACTAGACCAAGCGGAAACGGACAGCTCGCGACGTACAACACGTACGACGCGAGGACATTCTTCTCCGACCTGCTGCGGCGCGTACGCGACGGCGAAGAGATCGTGATCGCACACGCCGGTCACCCCGTCGCGAAGCTCGTGCCGTACAGGCGGCCCGAGCAAATGCGGCCCGGCGTCGTTCGGATGACCGTCGTGCTGAACGACGGCATCGTCGAGGCGAATGTCGGAACCTCAGCCGCTGGGTCTGCGGCCGAGCGTCCCCGTCGACCCATTACCTCCCCGCCGCCGCCCGAACCACCGGCGAAACGCTCGAGCTGACCCCCCGGGCGGAGCCTCCGCGCCAGCGCGATCTCATTCCCACTCGATCGTCGCCGGCGGCTTGGACGTCACGTCCAACACCACGCGGTTCACCGCGGGGATCTCGTTCACGATCCGCGAGGCGACGATCTCGATCAGGTCGTACGGCAGCCGCGCCCAGTCGGCGGTCATCGCGTCTTCGCTCGTCACCGCCCGCAACACGATCGGGTACCCATACGTCCGGCCGTCCCCCTGCACACCCACCGAACGGATCGCCGGAAGCACGCAGAACGACTGCCAGAGATCGCGGTACAGCCCCGCGCGTCGAATCTCCTCCTGCAGGATCGAGTCCGCCTCGCGCAGTGTCTCGAGCCGCTCTGGAGTAACCGCACCGATGATCCGGATCGCCAACCCAGGCCCGGGGAAGGGCTGCCGCCAGACCATCCGCTCCGCGAGCCCTAGCTCCTCGCCGACGCGACGCACCTCGTCCTTGAACAACAGGCGGAGCGGCTCGACGAGGTGCATTCGCATGTCTGCCGGGAGGCCACCCACGTTGTGGTGCGACTTGATCGTCTCCGCGTTGTCCGTGCCGCCGGATTCGATCACGTCCGAGTAAAGCGTCCCCTGGACGAGGAAACGGACGTCGCCGAGCTTCCGCGCCTCGTCCTCGAAAACCCGGATGAACTCACCGCCGACGATCTTCCGCTTCTCCTCGGGATCGTCGACGCCGTCGAGGCGCTCGAGAAAGCGCTGCTGCGCCTGCACGTGCACGAGCGGCACGTGAAAGTGGCCGCCGAACGTCTCAACCACCTGCTCCGCCTCGTTCTTGCGAAGCAGCCCGTGGTCCACGAACACACAGGTGAGCTGGTCGCCTACGGCACGGTGCACCAGCAGCGCCGCTACGGCAGAGTCGACGCCTCCCGACAGCGCGCACAGCACGCGCTCGCGCCCGACGTGCGCACGGATCCGCTCGACCTGCTCGTGGATCACCGCAGCCGGCGTCCATGCCGGCGGCGCCTTCGCCACGTCGTAGAGGAAGTTCTTCAGCAGATCCTGGCCGTGCGGCGTGTGTACGACCTCCGGGTGGAACTGCACGCCGTACAGGCCGAGCCGCGGCTCCTCGAACGCCGCGATCGGCGTCGAGTCGGAGCCCGCCACGACCTCCGCGCCCTGGGGTGGGGCGACGACGGAGTCGCGGTGGGACATCCAGACGGTCTGCGCAGGCGGCAGGTCTCGGAAAAGCGCCGATTCCTGCGCACGAAGATCCGTCCGCCCGAATTCGCTTTGCCCCGTGCGGTCGACGCGGCCGCCGAGCTCGAGCGCCATGAGCTGCATCCCGTAACAGATCCCGAGCGTGGGCACGCCCAGGCGGAACAGACCCGGATCGACCCGGGGCGCACCTTCCGCATAGACCGACGCGGGCCCGCCGCTGAGGATCAACGCATGCGGGTTCCGGGCGCGAACCTGCTCCGGCGTCACGGAATGCGGAACGAGCTCCGAGTAGACGCGTGCCTCGCGCACCCGGCGCGCGATCAGCTGCGAGTACTGGCCGCCGAGGTCGATCACGAGCACCGGCCGCTCCTCGGGAGCAGCCTCGGGCAGCGGCAGGACTTCAGCGCCGATAGTTCGGCGCCTCCTTCGTGATCGTCACGTCGTGCGGGTGCGACTCGCGCAGGCCCGCGCCGGTGATCCGCACGAACCGGGCGTTCTGCATCTCCTTGATCGTGGCGGCCCCGCAGTACCCCATCGCCTGACGGAGCCCTCCGACGAGCTGGTAGACGATCGGCGCAAGCGGCCCCTTGTAGCCGACGCGGCCTTCGATCCCCTCGGGCACGAGCTTGTCGACCGCCTCGACGTCGCCCTGGAAGTAGCGGTCCTTCGAGAAGCCGGCCCGCATCGCACCTAGCGACGCCATCCCGCGGTACTCCTTGAAGCGTTCGCCGTGGACGACGATCACCTCACCGGGCGCCTCCTCGGTTCCCGCGAGCATCGAGCCGAGCATCACCGCGTCCGCGCCGGCGGCGATCGCCTTCGCGAGGTCGCCCGACGACGTCAAACCGCCGTCTGCGATCAGCGCCACGCCGTGACTCGCGGTCGCACCCGCGCAGTCGTGGATCGCCGTCACCTGCGGAACACCGACGCCTGCGACGACTCGCGTCGTGCAGATCGAGCCCGGACCGACACCCGCCTTGACCGCGTCGGCGCCCGCGTCGATCAGCGCCTCGGCCGCCTCGCGCGTCGCGACGTTGCCGCCGATCAGCTCGATCGAGCGCGCCGACTTGATCCTGCGCACCATCTCGAGCACCCCCGCGGAGTGGCCGTGTGCCGTGTCGACGACGAGGACGTCCGTGCCCGCGTCGGCCAGTGCTTCCGCGCGCTCGAGCGCGTCAGAGCCGACTCCGACCGCGGCGCCGACGCGAAGCCGTCCCTGGTCGTCCTTCGTCGCGTCCGGATACTGGATCTTCTTCTGGATGTCCTTCACCGTGATCAGCCCCTTCAGGCGACCGTCGGCGTCGACGACCGGCAGCTTCTCGATCTTGTTCCGGTGGAGGATCTCCTCCGCCTCCTTCAGCGTCGTGCCGATGGGCGCGGTCACGAGGTTGCGCGCCGTCATCAGCGCAGAGACCGGCTGCGTCATCTCGCTCTCGAACCGCAGGTCGCGGTTCGTGAGGATGCCGACGAGAACACCTCCCGCGTCGGTAATCGGGATCCCGGAGACCTTGTAGCGCGCCATCAGCTCGAGTGCCTCCGACACGAGCGCGTCGCGCGGGAGCGTCACGGGCTCGACGATCATCCCGGCCTCGCTCCGCTTCACCTTGTCGACCTCCGCCACCTGCTCGGCGATCGGCAGGTTGCGCTGAATGATCCCGATCCCGCCCTCGCGTGCGAGCGCGATCGCGAGGCGCGCCTCCGTCACGGTGTCCATCGCCGCGGAGATCACCGGGATCGCGAGGCGGATCGACGGCGTGAGCTGCGTCGTCGTCGAAACGTCGTTCGGAAGCACGCGCGATGCCGCCGGCACCAGGAGGACGTCGTCGAACGTCAGCCCCTCCTTCGAAAACTTGTCCTCCAGCGCGAGGAGACGCTCGACCTGCTGGGGGCTGAGCTCGACGGCCATGGGGGATGATAACCGGCCGGTCCTGACGTACCCTGGAAACGTGCGCCGCCTGTTGATCGCAATCGTGCTCGTCGTGCCCTTCGCGCTCACGGGGGTCGCCGTCTCGGATCTCGGACGCGGCGCCCAGACGATCCTCGTCATCAACGCCACCTGGGGGCCACAGCCGTACACGCTCGATGCGATGCGGCGCGCGGTCTTCGAGGAGTCTGACGCGTACGTTCGCGAGGTCTCATTCGGGGAGGCATACCTCAGTGGGGACTCGACGCCGTGGCTGACGATCCGCCGCTTCGAGTTCTGCGACGTGACGGCGCTGAGCGAGATGGCGCTCGCGGTGAAGCAGGCCGCGACCGCCGCCGGCTACGACCTCAGCCGCTACTCGCGCTTCGTGTTCGGCCTGCCGCGGGGCGACCGCTGCCAGTACGCCGGATACGGCGCCGAGAACCACGTCTGGATGCTCGGCACGGCCGCCACCCGGATCGTGCAGCACGAGCTCGGGCACACGTTCGGCCTCAACCACGCGTGGTCGGTCGCCTGCGCGACGTGCCGCCCGGTCGAGTACGCCGATCCGTACGACGTGATGGGTCGCGGCAGCGGCCACTTCCACGCAGGCGAGAAGGTTCTCGCCGGCTGGATCACCAACTTCACGACCGCGCGGACGAACGGGGAATACGTCGTCGACCAGCTCGAGCGGAAGAGCGATCTGCCGCAGGCGTTTTACGTGCAGACGGCGCGGAACGACTATTGGCTCGACCACCGCGAGCCGATCGGCCGCGACGACGTCTTCCGGGGGACGAAGCTCGTGGAGGGGCTCGAGGTGCATGCCTCGCCGAGCAGGGCGGACGACGGCAGCTCTCGTTACCAGCCGGGCAACGTCCTCGTCGAGAACCCGACCGGCAACGGCGCCGACGTCGTGCTGCCGGGGACGAGCTGGGGCGAGCAGGGCGCGTTCCGGATCAGCGTCCTCGCGCGGGACGACACGGCGGTCAGGTTCCGGTTCGAATGGACGGACCGCACGCCGCCGAGCCGCACGGATGTCTATTCGCCGACCGGAACGGTGCGCTCGCGCCTCGACGTCCAGTGGGACCGCTCCAGCGACAACGGCAGCGGCGTCTCGCTGTACGAGGTGCGCCTCGACGGCAAGGTGCGCGCCCGGGTCAACGCCGCGAGCGGGCAGCGCCGCGCGACGATCGCGAAGCCGAAGCGCGGACGCCACGTCGTAACGGTCGCTGCGGTCGATCGCGCCGGCAACCGCGGCAAGGCCGGCGCGACGCGCTTCACCGTTCGCTGAGCGGCGGGCGCCGCCGGCTCAACCGTCTTGAACGGCGTGCTCGAGCTCCGCGACCGCCACGGCATGCTCGAGGCGCTGGGCTTCACGGCGATCGAACTGCCCGCCGCCGAGCGCAAGCGTGGCCGCGGCACCGACCGCGACGGCGCGGCGGAGGGCAACGTCCGAAGAGCCCTCGGCGATGCAGGCCGCGAGGTAGCCCGCGAGCATCGCGTCACCCGCTCCGGTCGCCTGCGTCACCGACTCGACGTGCGGGATCGCCGCGCTGAACCGCCGGGCCCGCCGCTCGGCCCGGTCGAGCAGGTACGCACCCGCGTCGTGGCCGATCAGGACGTTGCGCGCGCCGAGCTCGTGGATCGCGTCGAGCGCCATCAGGAAGTCGTCGTCGTCATGGAACTCCTGCCCGACGAGCGCCTCCGCCTCGCGCTGGTTAGGTGAGACGAGCCACGGCTCGGCCTCGACGCCCAGGCGGAGCGCCTGCCCTTCGGAGTCGAGCACCGCTCGCACGCGCCGCCGGTTGCACTCCCTGATCGCCTCGCCGTAGAAGCCGTCGTCGACACCGCGTGGCAGCGAGCCCGCGAAGACGACGAGGTCGGCGCCGCGCGCGAGGTACGCGATCTTCTCCAGCAGCATCGACAGCTCCTCGGCCTCGACGCGCGGCCCGCGCTCGAAGACCTCCGTGGACGTACCGCCCGTCTCGTCGACGACCATCGTCGACGTCCGCGACTCCTCGGAGATGCGCACGAAGTCGTTGAGGATCCCCTCAGCCGTCAGCTCTTCGACGACCCGCGTGCCGGTGCGACCGCCGGCGAGGCCCGTCGCGACGACGGGCAGGTCGAGGTGCTTGAGCGCGCGTGCGACGTTGACGCCCTTGCCGCCCGCCTGCGCGAACGCCTCGCTCGCCCGATGGCGGTGGCCGATCTGGAAATTCGGCACGCGCAGCGAACGATCGAGCGCCACGTTCATGGTCACGGTCAAGATCACGACGCGACCCTTCCGTACGTGGCGGCGGGCAACCGGCGCACCGTCACGTGATCCATCCCCACGCGTGCGCGAGCGCGCGCCGTCCGTAGAAGCGCGCGCGTGCGACTGCCCCGGGACGCTCGACCGTCCTCGTCGCGACGAGCGGCCGCGTAGCAACGAGCCTGCGGCCCGCGAACACGCGTACCGTGCCGAGGCGCGCTCCCGCACGCACGGGCAGCTCGACCGCTCCGGCCGCGACGACGCGCTCGACCAGCGGGCGGCCGGTCCGGATCGGAACCCGCGCCGCGCGCGCTGCGACGAGTGGAAGGGAGGCGCGGCCGTAGCCCGTCGCGGCCCGCGCGTACGTCCTGCCGGCGGAGATCACGCGCGCGACACGGTACCGGGAGACGCCCCACCTGAGCAGCGCGGCGAGGTCGGCGTTGCGCTGCGCGCGCGTCGGGCTCCCGAGGATCGTCGCGTAGATCGTCATCCCGCGGGCGCGCGCCGCTGCGACCTCACACCAGCCCGCGGCGCTCGTGTGCCCGGTCTTGACTCCGAGCAGCCCGGGGAACGAGCCGAGCAGGTCGTTCCAGGTGTGGAGCCGCCGGCCGCCCGCGATGACCGCCGTGCGGCGGCGGACGACGTCGCGGACGAACGGCCTCCGCATCGCGGCCCGAGCGAGCCGGGTGACGTCCCAAGCGCTCGAATAATGACCCGCGACATCGAGGCCGTCCGGACGGATGAAGTGGGTGTCGCGGAGGCCGAGCCGCGTCGCCTTCGCATTCATCGACGCGACGAACGAGCCGACGTTGCCACGGGCCGTTCCGGCCGCGATCGCGTACGCCGCGTCGTTCGCGCTCTGGATGAGCGCGGCCTTGATCAGGTCGCCCAGCAAGAGCCGTTCGCCCGCGTGGAGTTGGGCGCTCGACTCGCCGACGACGTCCGCCTGCGGGTCGACGACCACGGGGTCGGCGACGCGCGCACGCTCGAGCGCGACGAGCACCGTCATCAGCTTCGTGATGCTGGCGATCGGCACCCGCGCGTGCGCGTCGCGCGACGCGAGCACTTCGCCGGTCGTGGCGTTGACCACGAGGTAGGAGCGCGCGACGACGGCCGGCGGTGCTGCGAGCGCCGGGGGAACGAGCACCAGCGCCGCGACCGCGACGACGAGCAAGCGCCTCACGGGTGCGCAGCGTAGCGCGGCGACCGGCGAGGGCAGCTTCGGGAACCGGAACCGCCCGCGCGCGCGCGCCGGGAATCAGCGCACGCGGATCCGCTGCCCGACGACGAGCGAGTTCGAGCTGGCGTCCGGATTGAGCGCCTGCAGCTTCTCCACCGTCGTATCGAACCGTTCCGCGACGGTGCCGAACGTGTCGCCGGACGCAATCACGTAGAAGCGCCTACGTGGCTGCCGCGCGGGTCGACGCGCGGGCGTCGTCTTCGTACGTGACGTCGTCGCCGCCACCGTCGCCACCGACACCGAGACGGTCTTCGCGCCACCGTCGTCGCTGCGCAGCCCCGCGCGGATGAGCAGGAACGCGACCGTCACGGCGAGCAGGAAAGCGGCGGGGGCCGCGACCCGGGCACCCCAGGCGCGGACAGAGCGTCGGCGTCGCGCCACGGCTACCAGCCGGAGACGGCCCAGATCTCGTCGCGAAGGCGGGCCGCCTCCGCGCCGGCGGCAACCCGCCAATCGCCGCCGAGGCGGCGGTACGCGTAGTCGAGCGCGCGCGAGACGCTCACGAGCGCGCTCGCGGGCCCGCTCGTGAAGGCGCGCGCGACGTCCGCGGGCGTCGCTCCCTGCGCGCCGATCCCGGGCAGCAGCAGCACCTGTTGCGGGCAGAGGCGCCGCGCTTCGCCGATCGCGCGCGGATACGTCGCGCCGACGACCAGGCCGAGGCTCGAGAGGCCGCGCTCGCCGACGAGCTCCTCTCCCCATTCGTGCGCGAGGGCGGCGACCTGGTGCCAGAGAGGGCGGCCGTCGTAGAGGCGCAGGTCCTGGACGTCTGCGCTGCCTGCGTTGGACGTCTTCGTGAGGACGAACAGCCCGCCGCCGTGACGCTTGCACGCACTCACGAACGGCTCGACCGACTCGCGTCCGAGATAGGGGTTGATGGTGACCGAGTCCGCCAGGGCGGGACGAAGGCCGCGCGGCTCGATGAACGCCGCCGCGTACGCGCGGGCGGTCGAGCCGATGTCCCCGCGCTTCGCGTCCGCGATCACGAGCAGCCCCGCCATGCGGGCGTAGTCGCAGACGTCTTCGAGCGCGCGGATGCCGTGCGACCCGAGCGCCTCGAAGAACGCGAGCTGCGGCTTGATCGCGATCACCGCGTGCGCCGCGGCGTCGACGAGCCCGCGGCAGAAGCGCGCGGCGGCCGCGGCCGCGCCCTCCGCTCCGACCGCCTCGCCCTGCAGCTCGACGGGTAGGAGGTCGACCACGGGGTCGAGACCGAGGACGAGCTGGCTGCGCTTCCGCTCCACGGACTCGGCGAGCCGGTCGGCGAAGTGCGTAGTGGCCGTGCCGAGCTGCGTCATCCGCTCAGAGCTTAGGTCGAGCGCGCGGATGCCGCCTGCATCGCTGCAAGCGGCGGATGACCCGCGCCTGCTTCGCGGCAGGTCCTGGTGTGGCGCTACGCGGCCCGCGAGCGCTCGAGCTCGTCGAACGAGACGATCTGCAGCTCGGGTGGCGGGCGGCGGAGGAACTGCCCGACCAGCACGAGGTCGTCCGCGTGCTCGGGCGCCAGCGACGGCTCGGCTCGCCGTGCTTGCGCGACGCCGGTCGCGAGCTCGACCGCTCCGCCCGGCCCCGGCGGCACGCCCCGCGCGGCGGCTATTTGGCCGCTTGCCAGGAAATACGCACGCCGGTGCCCGACCTCCCGCGCGGGAACGAGCAGGCACAGCTCCGTGCGGCGCAGCCGGTGGAGACGCGAGAGCTCCGCGCCGAAGGCCTCGACGGCCGCGATCCGGTCGCGCAGGCGCGCCGCGTCCTCGAAGCGAAGCGCCTCGACGTAGGCCGCCAGCCGGCGGCGCAACCGCGGCAGCGCGTCGCACGGGCGAGCCAGCTCCGCCGGCTCGAGCGCGCGCGCGGCCAGCTCCGCCCGCCGCCTGCTGCGAACCGGCCCGTGGGGCGTCGGCTTCGTCGTCACGACCACGCGGTCGTCGCGCGCACCGAGGTAGACGTACCGGTCCGGCCGGGTCGAGCGCGCGTTTGCGGGAGGCCGCAGCTCGCGCAGCAGCCGGAGCTCCTCGAACGCCGCCTCCAGCTCCGATCCGAGCTCGCGCCACTCGATTCGCTCCGTCGCGAGTAACGCCGCCTCGACGGCGGGACGCTGCTTCTCGGAGCGGAAGTAGGAGCGGAGCCGCGCCCGCAGATCCCGTGCCCGCCCAACGTAAAGGACGCGGTCGTGCGCGTCGCGGAAGAGGTACACGCCCGGTGTCGTCGGCGCGCCGAAGGCGAGGCGGCGCCGGCCGTAGACCGCGCGCGTGCGCGGTACCGCGAGCGCCGTCAGGTCTGCGACGGTCCGCGCGCCGCGCTCCTGCGCAAGGCCGATCAGGCGGAGCAGGATCTCGGCCGTCGCCTCGGCGTCGGGCAAGGCGCGATGACACGGCCGCGCCGCCGTGCCGAAGAACGTCGAGAGCGACGCGAGCGACACGCTGCGCGAGCGGCCGCCGAGCAGCGCGCGCGCGAGCCAGACGGTGTCGACCACCGATCCGGCGTAACGGCGCCCGGTGACGCGCTCGAGCTCCGCGTCGATGAAGGCGAGGTCGAATCGGGCGTTGTGCGCGACGACGACGGCGTCGCGCGCGAACTCCACGAAGCGCTTGGTCGCAACAGCCGCCGAGGGCGCGCCGCTTAGGTCTCGGTCGCCGATTCCGGTCAGGACAGCCACGGCCGCGGGGAGCGGCACGCGCGGGTCGACGAATGTCTGAAACGTTCCAGTCTGCTCGAGCGCCTCCACCCGAACCGCGCCGATTTCGCAGATCCGCGCGCGGCCGGGGGAGAGGCCGGTCGTCTCGAGATCGACGACGGCGAAGGCCGCGTGCTCGAGCAGGCGCTCCTCCTCGGCGGCCCCGGCGAGTGCGACCGTCGCGCCCCGCCAGTGGAGTCGCGCGTCGCCGCCGACGACGTCGTCGAGCAGCGTCCAGGCGAGCCCCTGCGGGAGGCGGTCGAGCGCGAAGAGCGCTCGCGCCGCCTCGTCTGCGGGGACGGGCCCGCGCCGCTCCTCGACGAGCTCGACCAGTCGGTCTGCCGCATCGAACCGAAGCTGCACCCGCACGAGCATAAGCGAACATATGTTCGTATGGCAAGCCGAAGAGAAGGCCGCACGGTGGCGGCCCCCTCGGATCTCTTCGGCGCCGAAGCGCCTGGAACCCGGCTCTTTTCTAGGAGCCGCCCTTCACGGCGCCTTTGAGGGCGCTCCCGGCCGAGAATTTCGGCACCGTCGTCGCCGCGATCTGGACGCGCTCGCCGGTGCGCGGGTTCACGCCCTGGCGCGCGGCGCGGTCGGAGGTCGAGAACTTGCCGAACCCTGTGAAGTTGATCTCGCCGCCTCCCTTCAGCGTGCCGGTGATCGTGTCCAATACCGCATCCACGGCCTTCTGGGCGTCGCGCCGGGTCAGCCCCGCTTCGTCCGCGACCTGGTCGATGAACTCCTGTTTTGTCACTACGTCCCTCCTGGTTGGGGTCGGAACGCGCGGGAGATTAGCAGCCGAATCGGCCGGACTGCGCTCAACGAAGCCATTTCCGTCACGCTGCGAGCACGTCCGAGGCGTGGAAGAGCGGCCGCAGCCGGACGGCGTGACGCGCCAACTCGTCGACGCCGCCCTCCTCGCGGTCGACGACGCAGACTGCCGTCGAGACGCGCAGCCCGGCCGCGCGGAGCGCCTCAACGGCGGAGACGGCGGCGCCGCCGGACGTGACGACGTCTTCGACCAGACACACGCACTGTCCCTGCTCCCAGCCCCCCTCCAGGCGGTTCGCGGTGCCGTAGTCCTTGGCTTCCTTCCGGACGATCACGAACGGCAGGTCAGATGCCAGCGAGGCGGCGGCCGTGAGTGCGACGGCGCCGAGCTCGGGCCCGGCCAACGCGTCCGCGTCCGGCTCGTGCTCGCGCACGGCCGCGGCGATCCGGTCGCCGAGCGCGCGGAGGAGCGCAGGCTGCGTCTCGAACCGGTACTTGTCGAGGTAATAGGACGACCGCTTGCCGCTGCGGAGAACGAAGTCGCCTACGAGGTACGCGTGCTCCTTGAGTGCGCGCTTCAGCTCGTCGTCGGTCACGACCGCCCGGCGTGGAGCGCGTCCTTCGCGAGCGCGAGCAGGCGTGCGCCTTCGAGCTCGTTCAGCGAGACGAGGGAGCCGTCCTCGTAGTAGAGGTCGACGTGCTCGCGTTGGCCGCTCCCCGCCCGGCGGAGGAGGGCGAAGCCGGCGAGCGCGCCCCCGGCGAGCGCCAGCAGGGACAGGAACCTACGCCGCATCGTCTCCGGGCGCGTCCGCCGTCTCGGGCGCCGACTCTGCTGCGGGCGCCGTCTCACCTGCGGCTTTCAGACAGCTCTTCAGGTCGTAGAAGACGAGCCCGACGGTCGGCGCCGGCCCAGTGGTCGCAACGATCGTTCGTTCGCCCTCGCGCAGCACGAAGACGCTGCCATCGCGCGTCGCCGCCTCGAGCTGCTGCGGCGCCCGTCCGCGCGCGGTGTCCGCCTCCTCCAGCAGCCGTGCTGCGGCGCCCGCGAGCCGCTCGCCGCCCGCGAACGTGGAGCCGAGCACCGAGCCGTCAGGGCCGACAACGACGGCCTGCTCGATCTGCGAGGAGATCTGCGTCAGGTCCTCGAGTGCTTGTGCGACGTCCATCCGGCGCGGAACGATACTGCGGGCGTGCGGCTCAGGAAGCGGACACTGATCGCGAAGTTCTTCGCGGACCGGGGCACGCATCTCGCGGCGATGATCGCCTACTTCGCGCTGCTGTCGTTCGTGCCGCTGCTGCTGCTCTCGCTGGCGCTGCTCGGCCTCGCGGGGCAGGCGGACGAAGGGAGCTTCTTCGTCACGGAACTGAACCGGATCCTTCCGGGCGCGTCGCTCGACAACATCCTGCGCGCCGTCCGCTCGATCCAGCGCAACGCGACGGCGATCGGGATCATCGGCGCCGTCACCGTGCTCTGGACGTCGCTCTCGCTCTTCAGCGTCCTCGAGTCGGCGTTCAACATCGTCTACGGGCGGCCGAACCGGTCGTTCCTGCGTGGAAAGGCGGTTGCCTCGCTGCTCCTCGTGGGCTCGCTGGTGACGCTGTTCGCGAGTCTCGTGATCGGCTCGATCGGCGTACGTGTGCTCGACCGCTACGCGCCCGGCTTCATCGGCAATCGCTACGTCGCGTACGGCTTCTCGGTCTTCGTGTCGCTCGCGGGGGTCTTCGCGTTCCTGCTCTCGGTCTACTACGTGCTGACGAACGAGTCGCTGACGTTCCACGACGTGCTCCCCGGCGCGACGGCCGCGGCGATCGTCCTCGAGGCGACGTTCCAGATCCTGCCGATCTACGTGAGCGTGTCGAAGAACGTGCCCGTGCTGCAGGCGATCGGCGGCCCGATCTACCTCCTGGTGTGGCTCTACGTGATGTCGAACGTGATCGTCTTCGGCGCCGAGGTGAACTGGTGGTTCGCCCAGCGGCGCGCAACGGCGGCATTGCGCGACGAGGCGCTCGGGCTGGCCTAGGAATCAATCTTTCCACGGGAGGTTCGCGGCCAGGGCGGCAACGGCGCGCGCCCGGTGCGAGTTCGTCCGCTTCCACCCGTTGCCAAGCTCGGCGACGCTTCGCTCTTCCCCCGCGGGGACGAAGATCGGGTCGTAGCCGAATCCCTCGATTCCGCGCGGCTCGGCGATGATGCGACCTTCGAGCGTGCCTGTGCCTCGCACCTCGTCTCCCGCGCGCGACAGCGCGACCAGCTCGCAGACGTAGCGCGCGCGGCGGCCGTCGCCTTCGACCTCGCGCAGCTCTGCGAGCAGCCGCCCGACCGGGTCGCCGCCGCCGAACCGCGCCGATTCGACTCCGGGCCGCCCGCCGAGGCCGTCGACCTCGATCCCGGAGTCCTCGCCGAACATCAACGCAGCGGCTGGACGCGAGGCGCGGCCGAAGAGCGCCTTGCCGCGGGCGTTTTCGTAGTACGTCGCGCCGGTCTCGGGCGGATATTCGCTCACGTCCAGCAGCTCGATCTCCCAGCCGGGCAGGGCCGCGCGCAGCTCGCGCAGCTTGTTCGCGTTCTGCGAGCAGAGCCTCGCTAGCGGTGCCAATGAACCGCGTGCACGAACTCCAGGTCGGACAGCTCCGCGAGGACGTTCTCGGACGCGCTGTCGAGCGTCACCGTCACGACGCGGCGGTCCGGCTCGTCCTCGAGCTGGAACGAGTCGATCCGCACGTGGTGGGAGTCGAAGTACGCGAAGAGCTGCGCCATCTGCGTACCGCCTCGAAGCTCGATCAGCAGCGTCTTCTCGTCCGGCCGCATCCGCTCGAACACGACGTGCGCGCCCACCCGCAGCGGCCACAGCGCAACCAGGGTGATCACGGTCGCCGTCACCGCGCCCGAGTAGTACCCCGCTCCTGAGGCGATGCCGATCGCCGCGGCGACCCACAGCGTCGCAGCCGTGGTCAGACCGCGGATCGTCAGCCCCTGGCGGATGATCGCGCCCGCGCCGAGGAAGCCGATCCCGGTCACGATCTGCGCAGCGATCCGCGTCGGGTCGGCCCGGATCACCGGATCGCCCGCGTTCAGGAACTCGCTGAAGCCGTACGCGGAGACGATCGTGAACAGCGCCGCTCCGACGCAGACGAGCATGTGCGTCCGGAACCCCGCCTCGCGCTCGCGCAGCTCGCGCTCGAAGCCGATGGCCCCGCCGAGCGCGGCGGCGACCGCGAGCCGCAGCACGTCGTCCTGCCAGTCGAGCGTGGGGACGGCCGCGCTAAGAGCCGGGTTCATGATGATCCTCGTCGTCGGGGTGCGATGCGCGAGTGCGACACGAGGACGCAGCGTGTGTCCACATCGGGCATGTGGGTGAGCCCGAGGACGCCGAATCGCGCCCCCCGGCGCGGCCCGACGGCACAAGCGTCATCGCGAAGCCGGCTCTTCGGCATCGACGTCTGCGAGCGCCGACTGCTGCGCCCCGGCAAGGCGCTCGATGCCATGGGTCGCGAGGTCGAGCAGCTCGTCGAGGACGTCACGGGCGAACGCCTGCTTCTCGGCCGTTGCCTGCACCTCCACGAGGTCCCCTGCGCCCGTCATCACGACGTTCATGTCGACCTCGGCTGCGGAGTCTTCGACGTACTCGAGGTCGAGGAGCGGCACGCCTTCGAGGATCCCGACCGAGACCGCCGCGACCGTTCCTCCAAGCGCGCGCGAGAGGCCGAAGCGGCCGAGCGCCCGCTGTGCCGCGACATAGGCGCCGCAGATCGCCGCGCAGCGCGTCCCGCCGTCGGCCTGGAGGACGTCGCAGTCGAGATAGACGGTGCGTTCGCCGAGCGCCTGGAAGTCGATGACGGCGCGCAGGCCGCGGCCGATCAGCCGCTGGATCTCGATCGTCCGGCCCTGCTGGCGCCCGCGTCGAGCCTCACGCTCGACGCGCTCGCCCGTCGACGCCGGCAGCAGCGAGTACTCCGCCGTCATCCAGCCACGCCCGGAGTTCCGGAGCCAGCGCGGCACGCCGTCCTCGATCGACGCGGTGCAGAGGACGCGCGTGCGTCCCTGCGACCAGAGCACGGCGCCGTGCGGCTGCTCGAGGAAGTCGACCTGGACGTCGAGCGCGCGCAGATCGTCGGTGCGGCGGCCGTCGGGGCGCGAAGCGGTCATGTCACGCCGCCGCGCGCTCGAGATCGGCGAGCGAGAGCTGCTCGACCTCGGCGATCGGGAGCTGGAGGAAGCGCGCGCCCATGCGCCGGAACGCCTCTGCGTCGCCGGTGGTCATGAACGAGTAGACGCCGTCACGCGTCGGATCGTTCTCGATTCCCTTCCGCGTCAGCGTCTCCGCGACCTCCCGTGCCGTCTCCTCGGCCGAGAAGACGAGCGTGACATCTCTCCCGAAGACGCGCTGGAAGATCGGGCGGATCAGCGGGTAGTGCGTGCAGCCGAGGATGACCGTGTCGCAGCCGGCGTCCTTGACAGGGCGTGCATATGCGCGAACGGCCTCGACGGTCGCGGCCCCGAACGGGTCGTCCGACTCGATCAACGGCACGAGCCTCGGGCACGCGACCGGCGTCAGCCGCACTCCGGCGTCGAGCGTGTGCACGATCGCGGTGTAGCGTCTCGCGTCGACGGTCGCCTGCGTGGCGAGCAGCCCGACGCGGCGGTTCCTCGTCGCCTGCACCGCGGCGTGCGCCTCCGCCGCGATCACGCCGACGACAGGCACCTCGAGCCGCTCCTGCAGCTCCGGTAGCGCCGCCGACGTGGCCGCGTTGCACGCGACCACGATCAGCTTCACGCCGCGCTGCTCGAGCAGCGACGCGATCTCGCGCGCGAAGCGCCGGATCTGGGCGAGCGGGCGCGGCCCGTACGGGAGCCGTGCGTGGTCGCCGAGGTAGACGAAGTCCTCGTGCGGCATCGTCACGAGGCACTCGTGGAGGACGGTCAGCCCACCCACCCCGGAATCGAACACGCCGATCGGGCGTGGATCCATCGCGGCGATTCTACGGTTGCGCCTGGCCGGGCTACGCTGTCGTCCTCATGAGCCGGCGCCGCCTCGTGCTCCTCCTGACTGTGCTCGCGCTCGTCGCGCCGTCCGCCGCAGCGGGCGAGCCGTGGGCGAAGGCGGAGTACACGCTCGTTATGGACGACCAGGTCGCGCTCGCCGCGACCCTCTACGAGCCGGTGCTCGCGCCGCCTCCGGGCGGCTATCCAGCCGTCGTCATGTTCCACGGGCTCGGCGGCGACCGCCTCTCGATGAACACGATCGCCGAACAGGTCTTCGCGCAGGCGGGCTACGCCGTCCTCACCTTCGACGCGCGCGGCCACGGGACCTCCGGAGGCTTGACGACGATCGACGGCCCGCGCGAGGTGCAGGACGTCCGGCAGCTCCACGACTGGCTTGCCGCCCGGCCGACCGTCGACGGCAGCCGCATCGGCACCTGGGGCATCTCCCTCGGCGGTGGCGCCGTCTGGAACTCGATCGCTGCGGGCGTGCCGTTCGCGGCGAGCGAGGTAGTCGAGACGTGGGTCGATCTGAAGGCAGCGCTGATGCCGAACAACCTCGTCAAGACCGGAGCCGTCTTCGGATTCCTGAACGCGCTGCCGTCGGAGCGCTTCGCGCCGAGCGTGCTCGCGATTCGCGCCGACGCGTTCGCGAACCGCATCACGCCCGCGCTGCTCCAGTTCGGCGCCGAGCGCTCCGCGGCGGGCGCACTGCGCTCGATCGAGACGCCCACCCTGATCTTCCAGGGCCGCCGCGACTTCGCGTTCGACCTGACGCAGGGGCTGACGGCATACCGCCTCCTGAACGGGCCGAAGCGCCTGTTCATCGGCGACTTCGGACATGCGCCGTCGACGTTCCCGGGGCCGGACGCCGAGGCCGTTTTCGCCGAGTCGTTGAAGTGGTTCGACATCCACCTCAGGGGCGCGCAGGGGATCGCACAGGTCCCGGTGCAGCTCTCGGCCGATCCTTGGAACGGCCGTGTCCAGTCGTACGGGGGCATGCCGCCGACGACGAACGTGACGACGCGCCTCGCTCGCGTGAACAAGACGTTCGGCGCCCGCGGCAAGACCGTCGTCGACTTCGCGCTGCCCGCGCGCAAGCTCGAGACGTTCGGCGCGCCGCTCGTGAAGGTCAACGCGTCCACGCGGACGCAGGCGAAGCAGCTGGTGGCCGTGCTCGAGGCGGTGTCGCCGAACGGCACCGCGACGATCGTGAGCGAGGGCGGGACCGCACTCGGAACGGGGGCGAAGTCGTGGAAGCTCTCCTTCAGGCTGATCTCCGACACGGCACTGATCGCGAAGGGATCGAAGCTCCGCCTGACGCTGAGCTGGACGACGACCGCCCACTCGGCGGGCAACCTGCTCTACCTGACCGGCGTCCCGGACGGCAGCTCGCTGACGATCAAGACGGCGCAGGTGACGCTGCCGGTGTTGCGCCAGGCGGTCTCAGGTTGACGCGGGCGCTTGCGGCCGCGCTGCTCGCACTGGCGCTCGCCTCGGGGGCTTCCGGCGCCACGGCCGCCGACCCCGGCGTCAGCTCGACGGAGATCCTGCTCGGCGGCACGGCCGCGTTGAGTGGGCCCGAGTCGGCGTACTACGCACCCGTTGCTCGGGGCGCGCAGGCGTACTTCGCGTACGTGAACGGCCGCGGAGGCGTTCTCAACCGCAAGATCGTCTACAAGGTCGTCGACGACGCCTACGACCCGACGAAGACGGTCGAGGCGACGCGGCAGCTGATCCAGCAAGATCGCGTCTTCGCGATCTTCAACTCGATCGGCACCGAGCACACGCTTGCGGTGCGGCCGCTCGTCAACCAGGCGAAGGTCCCGCACCTCTTCCTCGGCACCGGCTCCCGTTCCGTCGCGAAGGACAGCGGCAAGTACCCGTGGACGATGGGCTTCCTGCCGAGCTTCTTCGGGGAGGGCCGCTCCTACGGCCGCCATCTCGCGGCGACCGTCAAGAAGCTCCGGGTCGCGGTGCTCTACGAAGACGACGACTACGGCCGCGACCTCCTCGCCGGGCTTCGCGCGGGCATCGGCAAGAAGGGCCGCGTGGTCGCATCGGCGAGCTACTCGCTTACTGACCCCGACGTCAACTCGCAGGTCGCGAAGCTGAAGGCGTCACGAGCGAACGTCTTCGCGATCTTCGCGCTGCCGAAGCAGGCGATCCAGGCCTTCCTCGCGGCCAACCGCCTCGGCTGGCGGGCGAAGTCCGTCGTCAGCGGCGTCTCCGTCGATCCCTTCGTCATGAACGTCGTGCGCGCGAGCGCGGGGAAGCGTGCAGCCGAGGGAGCGATCTCGTCCGCGTACCTCAAGGTGGCGACGGATCCCGCGCTCGCGAAGGATCCCGGCGTCAAGCTCTACAAGCGCGTGATGGCGGCCTACTGCCGCGACTGTGACGTCAACGCGCTCGCACACATCTACGGGATGGCCGTCGCGTACACGATGGTCGAGACGCTGAAGAAGGCCGGCCGCAACCTCACGCGCGCGAGCCTCCTGCAAGCCGCGACGCATCTCAGGCTCGGCACGAATCCATTCCTGCAGCCGGGGCTGGTGCTGCAGACCGGGCCGCGCGACTACTACCCGATCGAGCGGCTGCGGCTGATGAGCTACGTCAACGGCCGCTGGCGCGCGCTCGGCAAGTCGCTGGTCGTCGCACGTCCTTGAAACGCCGCGGCTGCGGACACCGATGTGCGGAGCTAGGGTCCGCCTCGACGACGTCTCGCAGCTCCCTCACCTCTTCGGAAAGGACGCAACCATGCCCAACGCCCTGCTGAGGCTCGCCGTGATCGGATGCGGAGTGTGCGCCGCGCTCGCGGTCGCGGCTCCCGCGCTCGCAACCCCGAAGCTGATCGTCGGCGGTCTTTCCGGACAGGGCTCGAGCCAGGTTTCGATCCAGTTCACGGAAGCCCCGGCCGACGCGGCGCCGGCACGCATCGTGATCTACGCGCCGGCCGGCTACACGGGCACCGTCACGGCCACGCCGAACACGGTGCTCGGGACGGTGCACGCGGACCTTCAGGCACTGGCGATCTCTCCGGACGCCATCATCCAGGCCGACGGCCAGATCCTCGCCGCCGATCCGGCCGCGAACGTGAACAACGCCTGCGCGCCGGGAATGCACACGGCGGTGTGGGTCCTTCGGGTGACGGTCAGCGGCCAGACGATCAACGTCCCGGTGTACATCGACGCGCCCGCTCCCGCGAGCGACCCGCTCGGCGTCGGCGCGCCGCTCCGGATGATCATGTGCTTCAGCTCGCCGTACGTCGGCACCGAGGTCGGCGGCGCGCCGTTCGGCGCGAAGATCATCAATGCCGAGCTGAAGATGAACCAGGGGACGCTGGTCACGCCCGCGGCACGTGGGAGCTATGTCTGGCGGACCGTCGTGACGCCGTACAACGTCGGCGGCGCGCTCCCGAACGCCGCGAGCACGGTCGAGGCCCGCGCGCTCGTGCGGACGCCGACGACCGTCTCGATCACGACCAAGGTCACGAACAAGAAGAAGCGGATCGTTCGGGTGACGGGCCTCGTCAGGTCGGGCGGCAGCAACGTCTCAGGAGCGACCGTCCGCCTGACGGGCAGCGCGAAGAAGAGCGCCAGGTCGAACGCGCGCGGCACGGTCACCTTCCTCGTCAAGTTCAAGAAGAAAGGCCGGTACGCGTTCAAGCTCGCGGCGACGGCAGCACCGCTGGACGTGACGGCGCAGGGATGCGCGACGCCGACGTCGCCGGCGTTGCGGTGTGTGTCCGCGACCGCGAACCCCTTCGCCGTCGCGAGCCGCACGGTCCGCGTCCGGGTGTAACGGCTTCGGACGAGCACGTTCCGAGGGCGGGGCTTCGGCTTCGCCCTCGCTCTATCCTGCAGCGGTGGCGACGGTGCGCCTCGGGACCTGTAGCTGGGCCGACGAGGGGCTCGTCAAGGTCTGGTACCCGCGCGAGGTGCGGAACGCGGCGGATCGGCTGCGGTTCTACGCGGAGCGCTTCGACACCGTCGAGGTCGACTCGCCGTTCTACCGGCTGCCGTCGCCGGAGACGGCCGCCCGCTGGGCCGAGCGGACTCCGCCCGGCTTCGCGTTCCACGCAAAGGCGTCCAAGGCGATGACCGGCCACGAGGAGGCGGCGTCGCGCGAGCGCGTGTACGGCGAGTTCCGCGAGTCGCTCTCGCCGCTCGAGGAGGCGGGGAAGCTGCGGGGTGTGCTGCTCCAGTACCACCCGCGCTTCGTGAAGTCGCGCGACGCGAAGGACGAGCTGCACGGCGTCGCGGAGCTGCTGGCGCCGCTCGTGCCGCTGATCGAGTTCCGGCATCGCTCGTGGGGCGAGGAGGACGAGCGCCCCGACACCCTCGCGTTCCTCGAACGCGAAGGGCTCGCCTACGTCTCGGTCGACTCGCCGCCGACTCGCGCGTCGAACGTGATGCCGCGGATCGCGGCGGCGACGCACGAGCTCGTCTACATCCGCTTCCACGGCCGGAACTGGAAGACCTGGAACAAGCGCACCCGCACGTCCGGTGAGCGCTTCGACTGGCTTTACGTGCGAGAGGATCTGGAGGAGTGGGTCGAGCCGGTCGGCAGGCTCGCGCGCGAAGGGCACGAGGTGTACGCGATGTTCAACAACAATCGCTACGACTACGCACCGCGGTCGGCGGCGGTGCTGCGGGGGCTGCTCGAGGAGGCCGGCGTCGAAGCCGGCGGCGCGATCGAGCCGGCGCAGGCGGAGCCGACCCTCTTTTGAGGGGCCGCGCCTGATGCGCGTGCTCTCGATGGTTCACGGGCCCGAAGTGCGCGCGGAGTTGTTCGGCGACGTGACGCTCGAGCAGGGGCACGAGCTCGACGAGTGGTCGCTGGTCGACGATCCCGCACCGCCGGCGCCGCCGGAGGAGTACGACGCCGTCTTCGTCTTCGGCGGCGCCATGAACGTCGATGACGACGAGGAGCACCCGTGGCTCGTGGACGAACAGGACGTCATCCGCCGGCTCGTCTCCCGGCGCGTCCCGCTCTTCGGCGTCTGCCTCGGCGGGCAGCTGCTCGCGCAGGCGATGGGGGCGCGGGTCGGCCCGGCCCCGGCGCCGGAGGACGGGTTCGTCCCGGTCGAGCTCACCGCGGCCGCGCAGGAGGACGCGATCTTCTCGAACCTCCCGCAGCGCTTCGACGCGCTCAACCTCCATCGGTACGCGTTCGAGGTTCCCGCGGGCGCAGTCGAGCTCGCGCGTTCCGACGTGTGCGCGCAGGCGCTGCGAGTCGGCGAATGCGCGTGGGGCGTGCAGTTCCATCCGGAAGTGCGGCTCGGGCAGGTCGAGTCGTGGCTCGCTTCCGACGTGGCGCGGCGCGAAGCGATCGAAGTGGAGCGCGTCCGGCGCGAGCTCGCCGACGGGATCGGCGCGTGGTCGATCTTCGGCGCCGACCTCTGCGGCTCGTTCCTCGAGACGGCTGAACGTCTCGCCGAGTCGCGCTACTCGCCGAGATAGTCGAGCAGCTCCGCCGACAGTGCCGCGACCCGCCCGCGGTCGGCGCTGTAGAGCACGTACCAGCCGTCGCGCGTCGACGTCACGAGCTCCGCGTCCGTTAGCGCGCGTAGGTGCTTCGACAGCCCGGAGATGCTGAGGCCGACGAGCGGCGCAAGCTCCTCGGTCGTGCGTGGCCGCTGCGTCACGAGCCTCAGCACCTGCAGACGCGCGGGGTCGCCCGCGGCGCGGAGCGCGGTGACGAGCGGCTCGGGCGCGGGTGTCCGCTTCGCCACGTCGGCGACGAACGAGGCCGGGAAGATCAGCGCGAGCGGCCAGGGCTCGTCGCAATTGACGCGGACGTGCGGCCAGACGTACGCGCTCGGAAGCAGGAGCAGCGGCCGCTCCGGCGTCGCGTCGACTTCGTGCTCGTGTCGCGAAGGCCGTTCGAGCAAACGCGCTCGTGCGTCGGTGCGCAGCTCCGTTCGGAACGGCTCGAGACGGTCGAACAGCCTTCCCTCCTCGACCTCCGTGCGCAGGTGCTCGACCTCCGCCCGAAGCTGCGGCTCGAGCTCGTTCCAGGTGTCCTCGAACGACTCGCGCCAGTACCGGCGAAGGAACGCGACGGCGCGCCGCTGCAGTTCGGCCGGGTCGGCGAGGGCGAGCTCGACCAGCTCGCGGCACTCCGGAAAGTCGCGATCGAGGCGCCCGCGGATGAACTCGTGAACGGCCGGGTCGTCGAGCGCCTCGGCGCCTCCGGAAGCCGGCTGCGAGTAGAAGAAGAACGGGCGGAGGAGCTCGTACGTCGCCTGCTCCGGCTCCATCGCCTCGAGCGCGCCGACGCTCTCCTCGAACGTCAGCTCGGTGCGCGCGTCGGGCGGCAGGAAGCAGTCCGGCGCCGCGCTGTCGTAGACGAATCCCCACGCTCGGACGTCGCGCTTCAGGTCGGCCGGCAGCGACCGCATCTCGCGCACCCACGGGTGCTGGACCGGGTGCGCCCACGGGTGGAGGAGGACGTGCAGGCTCGCGCACGCTTCCGACATCGGCGACACGCCCACGACGACGTGATCCGCGTCGACGGCCGGCAGGCGGAGCTTGATCGACAACCTGATCCTCTCTTCGGCGAAACACTTGCCGCCCGCAGGAGGCGCTCCTACCGTAGCTCCCGTGCGCAAGACGGCTCTGCTCGCATTCCTCCTCGCCGCCGGCGCAATTGCGTGCGGCAGCGCCGGGTCGGCCACGCGGGCGGGCTCGGGCGTCGTCGCGAAGATCGCGACCGGCGGACGCCCCTGCGGGATCGCCGGAACGCCCGGCAGCGTCTGGGTGACGGACGCCGAAAGTGCCGAGTTGCTTCGCCTCGACCCGGCGAAGAACTCGGTCGTCTCGCGAACGAAGCTCGACGCGACACCGTGCGAGCTTCGGTTCGCGTTCGGCTCGCTCTGGGTCGTGACGCAGTCGGGCCGGATCGACCGGGTCGATCCGGCGACCGGCGAGGTGGTCGCACGGATCCGCGTCGGGCTCGTCTCATACGACATCGCCGCGGGCGGCGGCTCGATCTGGGTGACGAACCGCGAGGGACAGACCGTGCAACGGATCAACCCCGCGACGAACCGGGTCGTCAAGACGGTGCGCTTCCCGCGTAGCGGCAAGCCGGCCGGGATAGCGTGGGCGGCCGGAGCGGCGTGGGTCGGCGACGACTACGGCAACTCGGTGTACCGGCTCGACCCGCGGACGTACAAGCTCACCCCGGTGCGGAGCGGCGGCAGCGGCGCCTCGTGGATCGCGGCGAGCGGCAACACGCTCTGGGTCTCGAACACGTTCAGCGGCTCGGTGACGAGGATCGACGCGCGGCGTCGCAAGCGCGTCTCGACCGTGAAGGTCGGCGACTCGCCGGTGAACCTCGACGTCGTCGGCGCGAGCGTCTGGGTCCCGTGCGACCGGGACGACACGCTGTGGCGGATCAGCCTGGCGACCGGCAAGGTCGTGGAGCACCTGTCGACGGCGCGCAACCCCGCAGTCGTCGCCGGCGCCGAGGGCGACGTGTGGGCGTCGATGCACGAAGCCGGCACCGTCTGGCGCATCCACGTCTCGTAGCGTCCAGACCGGTAGACGTGGCTTGCGCTGGGGGCCGTCGCCCGGAAAGACAGTGGGCGCTAGACGGCAGCCACGAGCTCGAGCTCCGACTGCACCGACGGACGTTCCGCGCACTCCTCGAGCCAGGCCTCGACGTGCGGCGGCACCGCGACGCCGAGCATGTCCCGCGCGCGGATCACCCACGGCAGGTACGCGACCGCCGCCAGCCCCCATCCCAGCTCCTCGACCGGCAGTGCGTCCAGACGCTCGGCGAGCGCGTTCTCGCCGCCGCGCCGGAACGCGTAGTAGTCGTCGCCGAGCCTGTCGCCGAACCGCCGCACGTGCCAGCGCTGGAGCGCGCGCGCGGCGGGATCGGGCGGAAGCAGCGGCGGTTCGGGGAAGCGCTCCTCGAGGTACTCGACGATCACCTCGGACTCGGGCAGGACGAGCGTGTCCTCCTCCAGCACGGGAACCCGCCCCGTCGGATTCTTGTGGTAGATCCAGCCCGGGCGGTCGCGGAGGTCGATCTCGACGGCCTCGTGCGGCACCTCCTTCTCCGCGAGCACGATCCGCACCCGCGCGCAGTACGGGCAGCGCGCGGCGTCGTAGAGGGTGATCACGGCGTGACCCTCAGAGCCGCTGCGATCTCCTCGAACAACTCGCGCGGCTCGGGCAGCTCGCGTGGCGAGGCGGCAGTCCGCGCGACGCGCCGGATGAGGTCGGGGTCGGCGCCGGTAAGGCGCGCCACGACTGTGGGATTGGCACGCAACGCGAGTGCGTCGCCCGGCGGCAGCGGCCCGTAGTACTCGGGCACCGACAGGTACTCGTCCACCATCCGCCCCTGGTCGTGCAGGACGTAATGGACGACGGCCCCCTCCTCGAGGGTGAGCACGAGACTCACGCCGAAGCGGAAGGAGAGCTCTCGGGCGAGCCTCCGCACGACGGCGCGGTCGTCGGCCTCGACCCGCACCACGGTCCAGGCCGTGCCGCGGTCGACCGCAGCGGACGCGTTTCGGTCGATGCGCGGCAGGTACTGCCGCACCACGCGCGCGACCGCGTCCGAGTCGTCCGTCTGGACGTGGACGGCACCGATGTCGGGGCTCTGCGGCTCCGCCGGCTCGGCGAGACCGCCGACGTCGACGCGCATGATCTTTGCCTCTTCCTCGAAGCCGAGCCGCTGGTAGAACGCGAGCGCCTCGCGGTTCCGCGAGTGGACCTCGAGCACGACGTGCGTGCAGCCGCGCGCCGCCGCGTCGGCCGCGGCCATCCGCAACAGCCCGATGCCGACACCACGTCCACGCGCCTGCGGCTCCACCCAGAGGTCGGAGATGTAGATCGTCGCGGGGCCGCGCTCGCCGTAGCGCGCGAGCAGGTAGCCGACCGGTGCGCCGACGTCGTCGTCGGCGATCAGCGCAACGCCCGCCTCGATCATCTTCTCCACCTTCGCCCGCTCGACCTCCGCCGGGTGGTCGAGATAGGGAAGCCGCGGCAAATCGTTGTCCAGACGCTCCACGAGCGAGACGAGCAGCTCGAGGTCAGAGGATGTCGCGCGGCGCATGTTCACGAGCCGACGCCAGCGTAGAGACCTGCGAGCAGGTAATGCGCCGACAGGTTCTGGAACGGATCGAGCCGGGCGCCGACGGCGTTGACGTCGGCGCCGGGATAGAAGGCCGCCACCGCCTTACGCAACGCGAGATCGCCGGCCGGCCACGCCCGCGGCCGTGCGAGGTGGCGCGCGAGGAACCAGTCCGCGGTCCATTCGCCGAGCCCCCGAAACTGCACGAGGCGCGCCTTGACCTCCTCGTCTCCAAGCGGCGCGAGCTCGTCCCAGGCGAGCGGCGCGCGCGCCAGCCCGAGGACGTACTCCGCCTTCCGTCGCGAGAACCCGAGGGCGTAGAGGACGTCTTCGTCCGCTCCGGCGAGGCGTTCGGCGCGCGGAAACGCGTAGACGCGGCCGGCGCGCTCGCCGAAGCGTTCGACGAGCCGCGATCGGATCGCGAACGCGGCGTGAAGCGAGACCTGCTGAGCCGTGATCGAGGTGACGAGCGACTCGAAGGGATCCGGTGCGAGAGGCGGACGGAGGCCGCGAAGTGGCGGCACGACCGTGGCCAGCACGGGCTCGGTCGCTGCGAAGGCGTAGAAAGCATCGAGGTCGAACTCCGCGCCGAGCAGCTTCCGGACGACGGCGCCCGTCTCGGCATCGAGCGGCTCGACGTCGACGCCGCCGGCGGTGGCCGAAATCGCCACCTCACGACCACCGATCGCCCGGTACAGGACGCCGTCCTCCCACACGTTCGCGAGGTCGCGGCCCCACGCGCGGTAGCGCGCGGTCGAGAGGTCGAACTCGTACGGCTCCGGGAGGCGCAGCAGCGTCACGTCGCGCGAGGCTAGCGGCGGCCGGAGAGTCGAGATTTCGGAGAAACCGGAGTACGCTCAGTACAACCATCCGAGGAGGACACATGAAACGTCTCGTCGCGTTCGCCCTCGCATTCGCCGTGTTCGCCGTTCCGGCGTCGCAGGCGGGCGCGGCGGCGTCACCGACAGTTGCGCAGTTCAAGGCGCTGCAGAAGCAGGTGGCGACAATGAAGAAGCAGGTGACCAAGCTGCAGAAGGACCTGAAGGACACGACCGATCTCGCGTTCGGCGTCCTCGGGTACAGCATCTGCTCGGCGGCCAACACGGCGGATGCGCTGCAGGGAACGTGGCAGGCAGTCGACCAGCGCGAGCAGTCGCAGGGTCGGCAGCCGGTGTTCGGCCCACAGGCGCCGATCAGCGACGGGAACGCCTGCCAGGGCGGCTTCAACGTCGTGCGTTCTCACACGGTTCCGCCGAGCGTGACGGCGTTCTCGGCGCTGAACGCGGCGATCGACATCCGGGCGGCGCGGTTCAGCTCGCTGAGCTTGCTGCTCGCCTGACGCGACTCCGAGCCGGCGGCGCCGATCGCGCGCCGCCGGCTCGTTCACACCACGATGCTGCGGAGCGTGCCGAGCTCGCCGTGCTCGAGCGAGACCTCGTCGTCGCGCGAGACGCGCTGGGCGTGGAGCGGCGGCGAGACGAGGACTTCGCCGGCGCGCAGGTGCGTGTTCCGCGCCGCGTGCTCCAGCGCGTCGCTCCACGCGAACGCCGGCTCGTACTCGCCCGCGGTCGCGATCCACGGCCCCAGCGTGAACCCGAAGTCCGCGTCCTTCGGCGGCGGGAGGTCGCACCGCCAGTCGTTGACGAGGGTAAAGCCGCCGATCCCGCCCTCGGCACCGACGACCGCTCCGACACACCATCGCGCCTCCACCCACTGAGCACCGGTCGGCCACGGGACGACCGCATCCGGGCCGAAGATCGACGCCGTGTTGCCGAAGACGAACGTCCGCGCGTCGGAGAACAGGCGGATCGACAGCGGCCTCAGCACGGGCGCTCGCAACACGACCTCGGCCAGCGGAAACTCATCGTGCTCGCGCGCCGTTCCGCCGCCCGTGAGGAAGGACTCGACAGTCTGCGCCGCGAGCTGAATCACGCGGTCGCCATCGAGCCGGCCCGGCCAGCCGCGGTCGAGCTCGCGCTCGCGCGGCGAGAACATGACGAGCTTCACGGCGCCGCGACCCTCATGGCTCGGTGTGGACGATCACGTCGGCGATCTCGGGGCGCTCGCGCCGGATTCGCGCCTCGATCTCGCTCGCGCTCGCATGCGCGTCCGAGAGAGGCTGCCCGGGATCGAGCCCGAGCGTCAGGAACGCGACGAGCCC
>Ga0126307_10000220_pt1 | contig 36627 bp, 44 predicted proteins | sample Plot28_FD_89955 | JGI IMG/M metagenome (GOLD analysis project Ga0126307, IMG submission 89955) | Serpentine soil microbial communities from UC McLaughlin Reserve, CA, USA - Plot28 | ecosystem: Environmental > Terrestrial > Soil > Grasslands | place: USA: UC McLaughlin Reserve, Lake County... | reverse complement strand
CGTCTACCGCATCCACAAGAAGTTGCACGAGCCCTGCCATGCCTGCGGCACGCCGATCGAGCAGGTCGACTTCGACCAGCACACGATCTTCTACTGCCCGCAGTGCCAGACCGGCGGCCGGCTGCTCAAAGACCGACGCCTCTCACGCCTCCTGCGGTAACCGCTTTCGGGTCACTCGCTCGACCGGCGGAGCCGGGCCTTGGCCGGCGGGAGCCCCCTGCGACAGAAACACTTGAATCGCGGCTCGACCGGCCGGCTTCTGAAACGACGCACCTACGTCGTCGAGGAGGAGGCTCGTGGCGGAACCACGGGTTCCCCCACGTTATCGCCGACGGTCAACCAGTCGTAGACGACCGACCACTCTTCGTCGAGGAAGTGGCCGCCGCCGTCGAGCAGCTCGAACTGCGCGTTCGGAAGACGGCTCGCCACGTACTCGCCGTGGCTGCGCGGAGCGAGCACGTCCAGCTCGCCCTGCCAGAGCCGCACCTCCGCGTGCACCTCTTCCGGCTCGAAGCCCCACGGCTTCGCGAATGCGAGGTCGTCGTCGGCCCAGCCACGAACGCCCTGGCGGACCGACTCGACGAACTGCTGCCTCATCACGTCGCGGTACTCCTTGCGGTTCATGATCGCGCGATCCACCTCCGGCAGCTCGCTCGCGATCTCGTCCAGCACCCCGTCAGGGTTTGCGCGGATGCCGTCGACGTAGGGCGCGAGGTAGGCGTCGATCGCCTCCTTGCCCTCCAGGGCGGCGCCGAATTCCTTCACGTTCAGGTCGGCTAGCCCTTCGAAGAAGTCGAAGTCCTTCGCGTCCGAGGGTGCGGGCGTGACGAGCGCGCCGACCCGGATGATCCGTTCGCCGAGGAGCGCTCCGCAGGCGAGCGCGTGGGGCGCGCCGCCCGAGCCCCCGAGGACCACGAAGCGCTCGAAGCCGAGCTCGTCGGCGATCGCCTCGATGTCGGCTGCCGCGTCGGCGACCGAGCGGCCGGGCTTGGGGTCCGAGCGCCCGTAGCCCGGGCGGTCGTAGACGACCGCGTGCATCCCGTGACGCTCGTAGATGCCGGCGTCGGGATGGCGGGCCAGGCGGCTCCCCGGTGTGCCGTGGGAGACGATCACCGGCATGCCCTCCGCGCTCCCGCGCTCGAAGTAGGCGAGCGTGCGGCCGTCCTTCGTCGTGAGAGTCCCCTCGCGCTCCACGCGCGGGATCATACGGGCGATCCGGCCCTGCGCACGTGTGCTCGTGTGACCTCGCCAGGAGAGGCGCAGCCGAGGAGTTTCAAGCCCACCTCGATCTCCGTCCGCAGCAGCTCGAGCACCTGACGCGCGCCATCTTCTCCACCGGCCGCGAGTCCCCAGAGCACAGCCCGGCCGGACATCGCGGCGCGCGCGCCGAGTGCCAGGGCCTTCAGGACGTCGGTGCCGCGTCGGATGCCGCCGTCGAAGAGCACCTCGACCCGCTCGCCCACCGCCTCAACCACTTCGGGCAGAGCCTCGAGGGTCGGCGGGACCCCGTCGAGCTGCCGGCCGCCGTGGTTCGAGACGATCACGGCGGCCGCACCGTGTTCGGCTGCCAAGAGCGCGTCCTCCGCCGTGAGGATCCCCTTGAGCACGAGCGGGAGGGGGCTGCACGAGCGCAGCCACTCCAGGTCGCGCCAGGTGAGCGTCGAATCGACGATGCCGCCGAGCTTCGCGTGGAAGTCCTCTCGCTCGAGCCTGACCGGAAGGTTCGGCAGCGGCAGGTCGTCCGGCAGCGCGAACGAGGCGCGGACATCGCGCTCGCGCCGGCCGGCGACCGGGAAGTCCACTGTGAGCACGAGCGCGCGATGCCCCGCCTCCGCCACCGACTCGACGAGCTCCTTCGTGAAGCCGCGGTCGGTCGACCAGTAAAGCTGGAACCACTGCGGCGAGCCCGGCGCCGCTGCGGCGAGCTCGCCGGGAGAGACGCTGGAGAGCGTCGAGAGGGTCATGACGGTCCCGGCGGCCGCAGCGGCACGCGCGGTTGCGAGCTCGCCCTCGGGGTGGGCGAGGCGCTGGAACGCGGTCGGCGCGACGAGCAGCGGGAACGCAACCTCGGTCCCGAGCACCGTCGCCGCAGTCGAGACCGCGCCGACGTCGACCAGGACTCGAGGCCGCAGGTTCCAGCCTTCGAAAGCGGCCGCATTGGCGCGCAGCGTGTGCTCGTCGCCGGCGCCGCCGGCCATGTAGCCGTAGGCGCCGCGCTCGAGACGGGCGCGCGCCGCCTCCTCGAAATCGTCGACGTTGACCGGCCCGTCCGTCACACGAGCCGGACTCTGAGCATCTCGCCGTCCAGGGTGACCGACCCGCCCTGAGCGCGGATCAAGCGCACGGCGATAGCTGCTCCCAGGTCACGCAGGTCTTCCCCGAGCACGACCGGGGCCGAAGCCGGGGTGATCGGAGCGAGTGCGAGCTCCTCGCCCCTCACCGTCAACTCGACGCGCTCCAGGCCGCCATGGCGCAAGGCGCACTGGGCGAGCGAGGCGACCGCGCGCCGGCTAGCCGCGACGTCCACCTCGACCTCCGTTCCCTCTCCCGTGACAGCGACGCGTTCGGTTCCCAGCTCCTCGGCGGCGCCGCGCGCGAGCTCGATCGTGTCGGCGCTCGCGAGCAGCGGGTCGTAGCGTCCGTCTTCGATCTTCGCGCCGAGGGAGAGCTCGTCGATCAGCTCGGCGAGCTGGGCCGAAGCCGAGTTGATCATCTCCAGGTAGCGAAGCGTGGTCTCGTCGTGGTCCCCGGTCCGCACGAGCGTCTGAGCGAATCCATGCACGGTCGCAAGCGGCGTGCGCAGGTCATGGCACGCCAGCATCACGAGTCGCGCGAACTGCGAGTCTTGGGTCAAGGGGTGGTTGGTAGCGTTGGCGGCGTGGACGAGCCGCGACAGCTTCTAACACACGACCTGCAGGCCGCGCCGTCCGAGGTGCCCCTGGGGCTCTCGCGCGCGGGCGTGAAGGGCGTGCAAAAGGCCATCCGAATCAGCTACGGCGGCAGCGAGAAGCTCATCGCCGCCGACATCGAATGCACCGTCGACCTCGTTCCAGGTCAGAAGGGCGTGCACATGTCGCGCTTCCCCGAGCTCTTCGCGGAAGCGATCGAGGAGGTCGTGATCGGGGAGGCGCTGCTCGTCGAAAACCTTGCCGAGCACATCGCCTCCCACATCGTCCGGCGCCAGAGCGCCTTGCGGGCCGAAGTGCGGATCGTCGCGCACTACCCGCTCGAGCGGGAAACCCCGGTGACGGGGCTGCCGACGCAGGAGATGGTCTCGCTGATCGGTCTCGCCGCTGCCTCGGCTGAGCGAACGCGCCGGCTGATCGGGGTCGAGGCGGCGGGCATCAACGCCTGCCCGTGCGCGCAGGGGCTCGTCCGAGAGCACGCCGCCGAGCGGCTCGGCGAGGCGGGCTTCGACGAGCTCGACGTCGGACGGATCCTGGAGCTCGTCCCGCTCGCCACGCACAACCAGCGCGGGCGCGGGACGCTCTTCGTGGGGAGCGAGTCGCCGGTGAACGCCGAGCAGCTGGTGCGGATCGTGGAAGGCTCGATGAGCTCGCCGGTCTACGAGCTGCTGAAGCGGCCCGACGAGCTCTTCGTCGTCGAGCACGCGCACCTGCAGCCGCGCTTCGTCGAGGACTCGGTGCGGATCTCTCTGCGCGACGCGCTCGAGAGCTATCCGGAGCTGGAGGACGCCGACTTCCTGCACGCTCGTCAGGTCAACCTGGAGACCATCCACTCGCACGACGTCGTCGCGGAGCGCTACGGGACCGTCGGCGAGCTGCGCGGGGAGCTCGAGGGCCGCGGCGTCGCGGCCCGGCACACCGAGCTGCGCGAGTGGCTTGGTTCCTAGTTCCTGACAGGCTCCGCCGGGCGACGGAAGCGGAAGCGCGTCTCGGTGCCGGAGCGCAGCCGGGCGATGTTCGGCCGATGCAGCAGGATCACCGCCAGCGCCGCGATCGACCCGAACGCAATCACCGGCCACGGCTCGCCGAGGGCCACCGCGATCAGCGGCAGCGAGACCGCGGCGACGATGGACGCGACGGAGGCGTAGCGGAAGAGGACGAAGACGAGGATCCAGACCCCCGCGCCGATCCCACCCACCACGGCTGCGACGCCGAAGAAGGCACCCCCGCACGTCGCCACGGCCTTGCCCCCACGCTCGAAGCGCAGGAACAGCGGCCGCCAGTGACCGAGCATCGCCGCGCCGCCGGCGAGCACGCCGGCCAGATGGCCGACGTACATCGTGGCCAGGAGCGCGGGGACGAACCCCTTCAGGGTGTCTAGGAACATCACCGGCACACCGAAGCGCGCCCCGTAGATCCGCCAGACGTTCGTCGCACCGATGTTTCCGCTGCCGGTCTTCCTGATGTCGTCGCCTCGCAGCGCGCGCACGAGCCAGTACCCGGTGGGGATGCTTCCGGCGAGGTAGCCGCCGATTACGGAAAGCGCTGTACCCAGAGCTCTAAGGGGTGATCTGGTACTGCTGCACCCAGTCGTTCACCACGTCCCACTCGAGGTTGTTGAAGAACGCCTCGATGTAGGACGCACGGTCTGTCTGGTAGTCGAGGAAGTACGCGTGCTCGTAGACGTCGAGGGCGACGAGGGGCGTCGCGTTCCAGATCGGATACGTGTTCTGGGTGTCGCCGATGTAGTTGAAGAGCCGCCCCTCGTCCCAGTCGTAGGCCGTCCAGGCCCAGCCGCGGGCGGCCATGCCCGTCGCCTTGAGGTCGGCGCGCCAATCGTCGAACGAGCCGAAGTCGCGTGCGATCAAATCGGCGATCAGGCCGTCGGGCTTGCCGCCGTCTCCGCCGAGGTGCTCGAAGTAGATCTCGTGGTTCTTGATCCCGCCGATCGCGAACGCGAGGTCGACCTTCAGCGCCCGCACCTCCGAGTAGACCTGGTTCGCGGCGGAGACGTCCACCCCGGGGAGCTTGCCGAGGATCTCGTTCCGCTTGTTCACGTATCCCTCGTACAGCCTGTAGTGCGCCTCGACCGACTCGCGCGAGATGCCGTCGAGCTCCAGCAGGGCCGGCTTGAGTTGCCGCGGCGTGATCTCCTCTCGATTCAAGGCAAGCTCCGACATCATCGACTCCTCTCGGACGGGCGCGGACGCAGGAGCATAACGGCCCATCGCTGAGCCGAACCCGCTAGCCTCAGCCGAAGCTAGGAAAGGAGCGAAATGGCCTTCGAGGTTCCCCCTCTTCTCTACGACTACGGCGCCCTCGAGCCGCACATCGACGAGCAGACGATGCGCCTGCACCACGACAAGCACCACCAGGCCTACGTGGACAACGCAAACAAGGCACTCGAGGGGACGGAGCTCGCCGACAAGCCGGTCGAGCACGTGCTCGCGAACCTCGAAATCCTGCCCGAGGACAAGCAGACCCTGGTCAAGAACAACGCCGGCGGGCACCTCAACCACTCCATGTTCTGGGAGATCATGAGCCCGGGCGGCGGCGGCGAGCCGAGCGGCGCGCTGGCCGATGCGATCAACGGTTTCTGGGGCAGCATCGACGCGTTCAAGCAGTTGGTGAACGAGACCGGCGTGAAGCGCTTCGGCTCAGGCTGGATTTGGCTCGTCCACGACGGCACCGGTCTCGCGGTCTACTCGACGGCCAACCAGGACTCGCCCATCCTGAACGACGACTTCCCGATCCTCGGAAACGACGTCTGGGAGCACGCCTACTACCTCAAATACCAGAACCGTCGCCCGGAGTACCTCGAGGCGTGGTGGAATGTCGTCAACTGGGACGCCGTCTCCGCGCGCTTCGACCGCGTGGCTGAGGAGATCGGGCGGCCGGCGACCTAGGCCCGGACGACGTTGCTGGTGGCGCTGAGGTAGCAGGGCGCCGCCTGCACCGTGGAGATCAGCAGGCGCACTCGAATCCTCAGTGCGACCTTGGCGCGGAAGGAGGCGGAATCGATCACGGTCGGCTTCGTCGGGCCGGCCGCCTCAGTGGTGAGCACGACCCTCTTGACCTGGACCCAGCGCTTGCGCAACGTCGAGTAGCGCTGGAAAAGCACGGCCTTGCCCTTGAGCGTCTTGCCGGCCGTGACCTTGGCGGTATACGAGCCGCGGGCGAGCTTCGTCAGCTTGAGCACGGGCTTCACGGCGACCGCGACAGTCGGGCTCTTGACGTTCTTGAACGTTGCCTGGTACGTGGTGGCGGCGGCGGGCGTGACCGGCGTGCTGAAGACGCCGTTGGCCGCCGTCCTGATCGTTGCGAGCTTGACCGCCTTGGTGCTGCCGCACTCGGTGGCTTCGATCGCGATCGGCTGGTTCGCCCTCTTCGTCGAGAGCGCGCCGCTCAGCGTGACGGGCTTGCCGTAGCTGACGACGGTGGCGCTTGCGGCGAGAGTCACGGTGACCGGTGCCGCTGCGGTAGCCGCCGCCGCAAGGGCGGCCCCCGCGGTCAACGTCGTGGCGAGAATCTTCAGCATTGCCTCGAGAAGACGCCGTGCCCGGACAGATCTTGCGGCGTGCTATCACTGGCCCATGCGTGCCTTGATCACCGGGGGTACCGGGCGGGTCGGCGCCGCCATCGCCCGGCGCCTCGAGCGGGACGGCTGGTCGGTGCTCGCGCCAGGACGCGCCGATGGCGACCTCGCCGAGATCGAGCAGGCGCGGGCGCTCGTCGCACGCGCGGTCGCGGAGCTCGGCGGCCTCGACCTGCTCGTGAACGCCGCCGGCGAGGGCTTCGTGCCCAAGCAGCTCGAGGAGCTCGACGAGCGCGACTGGGACTCGGCCTTCGGCGCGACGGCGAAAGGGACGTTCTTCGTATCGCAGGCTGCCGCGCCGCATTTGCGGGCCTCGAAAGGCTGCATCGTGATGATCGAGGACGTCGCGGGCCACCAGCCGTGGCCGTCCTTCGCCGCCCACTCGGCGGCCAAAGCGGCTCAGGCCATGCTGACGCGCGTGCTCGCGCGCGCGCTCGCGCCCGAGGTACGGGTCTGCGGCGTCGCGCCCGGGCCAGTGGCGGTCGAGCCGGCCCAGGAGGAACGGCGCGCGGCCGAGACTCTGCTCGAGCGCGTCGGGTCGCCCGAGGACGTCGCAGACGCCGTCGCCTACCTTGCCGGAGCGAAGTTCGTTACCGGCTCGACACTCTTCGTGGATGGCGGTCGATTGCTCAAAACCGGCTTGGTTCCACGGGCGTAGAACCTTTCGATGGAGCTTGTGCTCGACAGTCATAGCTTGCCGCGCACGCCGGTAGCAGCCACGATGGCCGCCGTGGCGGCCGAAGACTTGACCGATGGAGAGTTGATCCGCCGCACCGGCGACGGCGACCGCGGCGCGTTCGAGGTGCTCTACCGCCGGTACTCCCGCCCCGTGTTCGGCCTCGCGCTGCGCCGGCTCGGCGACCGCGGCCGGGCCGAAGACGCGGTGCAGGAGACCTTCATGTCGATCTGGCGCGCGGCCCGCAGCTACCGGCCGGAGCGCGGCCCCGGCGCGCCGTGGCTCTACGCGGTCGCGCGCAACGCGATCATCGACCGCAGCCGAGTGCACAACGAGCCCCCAGCGGATCCGCCCGACGAGGCCTCGCCCGAGGCGGGCCCGCCCGAGCGGGTCGAGGCGGGTTGGACCGCATGGCGCGTGCACCGTGCGCTCGAAGAGCTCTCGCAGAACGAGCGTGCGGTGATCGAGCTGGCTTACTGGAGCGGCCTCTCGCAGTCCGAGGTAGCCGACTACCTCGGGATCCCGCTCGGCACCGTGAAGACGCGCACGCGTGCCGCACTCGCGCGCCTCGCCGATCAGCTCGAGGAGGAGCTGGAATGACCGACAAGCCCGACTTCCGCGAGCTCGTCGGCGACCTGCCCGAGGAGGAGCGCGCGCGGCTCGAGCGCGTCCATGAGCTGCTGATCGCCGCGGGCCCGCCACCCGAGCTGCCGCCTGAGCTCGTCGAGCCCGACCTCGACCCGCGGGAGGAGAACGTCGCGTTCCTCCCTCGCCGCCGCGCCGGCTTCGTGCTGGGTATCGCCGCCGCGGTCGGGGTAGCCGCGTTTCTCGGAGGCTTCCTCGCCGGCCGCGCAAAGGAGCCGTTCACGCAGGTCTTCGACGTGCCCATGCAGGGAACGGCACTGGCCGCAACCGCGTCGGCGACGATCCACGTCGGCAAGGCCGACGGGGCCGGAAACTGGCCGCTGAAGGTCGTGGTGCGCGGCCTCAAACCGTTGCCGAAGGGCCAGTACTACGAGATGTTCCTGACGAAAAAGCACAAGGCGGCCGCGACCTGCGGCACCTTCCGAACCGCCCAGAGCGGCGACAGCGTGCGTCTGAACGCGCCGTACAACTTCCGCAGCTTCGACGGCTGGGTCGTTACCCTCGAGCGGCCGGGCACCGGCAAGCACCCCGTCGTGTTGAAGACGAAGAACGTCTAAGGCGCGGTGCGGTCGTTCGCGACGAACGCGGCGTAGGTGACCGGCATGCACTGCTCGAGGAAGAGCTCGCAAGCCTCCGCGTAGCGGCGGATCTCACGCTGCGCCGTCTCCGAATTGCGCAGCGAGACGAAGTTCATCAGGGCCCGCGCGTTGACCGTCCAGTAGAACTCGGTGTAGGCCCCGACGGGCAGCACGGCCCGCGCCAGTTCCCGCGCGACGCCCTGCTCGACCAGCTCCTCGTAGGCCCGATACGCGGTCTCGTAGACCTCCCGCAACCGCTGTCGCGTCGCTTCGGCTACCTGGGGCTCGACCGGCTCGAACGAGTACGAACCGGGCTTGCCGACCTGCGTCCGCACGTCCTCGGACGCCGGCACGTAGAACTCGTCGGTCGCCCGCGCGTAGCGCATCGAGAACTCGTTGAACGAGCCGATCCGGTGCCGGAACCACTCCCGCGCGACGAAGATCGGCGTGCGCACGTGGAAGCGGAACGAGTTGTGCTCGAAGGGCGTGCCGTGCCGCTCGCGCATCAGAAAACGGATCAAGCCCTCGTCGGCCTCGTCCATCTCGTCGACGCGCCGGGCGAAGCTGACCCGAGCGCCGTTCACGACTGACAGGTCGTCGGCCATCGAGTCGTCGAGCCGCACGAAACCGTGATCGAGGACGGGGACGGTGTTGTCGGGTATCACTTCGGGAGTGGTGACCGCCACGCGGGCGAGTGTACCGGGGGCATATGTCGGAACCTCCGGCTGGTCCTACCCGCCCTGGCGCGGCGGGTTCTATCCGGCGAAGGCCCGGTCTGCGGACTTCCTGCAGCACTACTCGGAGCGGCTTCCGTCCGTCGAGCTGAACACCAGCTTCTACCAGCTCCCCGCGGAGGAGCAGTTTCGCGCCTGGGCCGAGCAGACGCCGCCGGAATTCCGCTTCGCGGTCAAGATGAGCCGCCGGATCACGCACTTCGGCAGGCTCGAGGGGGTCGGCACCTTTTGCGAGCAGGTGCGGGCTCTCGGCGACCGGCTCGGCCCGGTGCTGATCCAGTTTCCGCCGACCCGACCGCGAGACGATGGGCTCCTCCGATTCCTGCTCGACTCGCTCGACCCGGAGCTCGAGTACGCATTCGAGTTCCGGCACGAGTCCTGGGCCGAGGCCGATGTTCCCGTGCGCGTCAACTCGCTCGAAGGCGACGCACCGTTCCGCTACCTGCGCCTGCGCGAGCCGCCCTACGAGGAGGCGTCCCTCGCCGCCTGGTCCGAGCGACTACGACCGCTGCTCGACGACGGCCTGCGCGTCTACTGCTACTTCAAGCACGAGGACGAGCCGACCGCGCCGCTCTACGCGGAGCGCTTGCTCGAGCTGCTCGACGCCTCAGGACGCTAGGAGTGCAGCCTCGTCGATCGTGAGCGTCAGCGCGTCCGCGTCGACCGTCGCTGTAACCCCGAGCGGAAGCGTGGCGAGGCTCGCGCCGTGCCCCAGCGGCAGACCGTAGAGCACCGGGATACCGAGCCCGCCGAGGCGGTCCTCGAGCACGTTCTCCAGCGTCTTCGTCCGAGGCGCCGAGCTGTACTCGTACCACTCGCAGCCTGCGAGCTCTCCGACGACGATGCCGCGCACGCCTTCGAGCTTGCCGACCTGCTCGAGATAGAGCAGGGCCCGGTCGATCCGAATCGGGGCGCTACCGGTCTCCTCGAAGAAGAAGATCGCGCCGTCGAGGTCGGGCTCCCAAGAGGTGCCGATCGTGTAGATGAAGTCGACCAGGCACCCACCAACCAGGCGACCGGTCGCACTGCCGCCCGCGATCGAGATCACCGTCAGGCGGTCGCGGTCCTCCGGCACCGGACCGGTCGTCTCACCGGCGAGCACCTGCAGAAGCCGCTCGGCCGTGAACTGCGAAGGTGAAGGCTCGCCGAACATCGTCAGGCTCGGCCCGTAGAAGGTGGCCAAGCCCGCGCGTGCGAGGAGCGCCGCGTGCAACGCGGTGATGTCGGAGAGGCCGACAAAGGCCTTCGGTGTCCGCGCGATGGCGTCGAAGTCGAGCAGCGGGATCACCTGCGCGGAGCCGTAGCCGCCACGCATGGTCTGGATCGCGTCGACCTCCGGGTCGGCGAAAGCGGCCTGAACGTCGCGGGCTCGTACCTCCGGGCTTCCGGCGTGCCAGCCGTCCTGCTCGAGCGCTCCGGGCATGAGCTTGACGTGGTATCCGCACGCCTCCCACCAGGCGATGCCGCGCTGCACCTCGGCGCGCGTTTCCGGCGGGCTTCCGGGCGCGACAACGCCGATCGTGGAGCCCGGCGGTGCAGTGCGACCGATCAAATTTCTAGTGCGTGATCTCGTCGATCACCTCGTAGAAGCCGTCTGCGCCGATCGACTCGATGTGCGGAGCCATCTCTTCGTTGCGTGCCTTCTGCTCCTCTTCCAGCCCCTCCGAGCGAAGCTCGTCAGGCGTTCGGTCGGTCAGCCCGAAGGCGATGATCTCGTCCGGGTCGTTCAGGTTCCTGAGGATGTAGGCGTGGACGCCCTTGGGCCAGTTCTCCGGATCGCCCTCCCATGCTGCGCGCCACTCGTCGTAGCTACCGGCCTTGAGCTTGCGCACCGTCAGTGCAGCGTACTTCGCCATGTCGGTTCCTCCTAGCTCGGGGTCCCGGCGATCCTACTCCCGGCGATCTCGGAGATCTGCTCGACCGCGTAGCGCAGCTCGTCGTCGCTGTTGAAGAAGTGCGGCCCGAGCCGCAGGCCGACGTCGGGACGGTAGTCGCAGAGGATGCCGCGCGCGCCGAGCTCCTCGCCGACGCGCGGGAAGTCGGGCGTGCGCACGACCACCGTGCCGCCGCGCCGGGCCGGGTCACGCGGGCTGCCGACCTGGAAGCCCGCCTCGGCGAGGAGCTCGACGAGCAGCGCAGTCTGCTGGACGGAGCGCTCGCGGATCCGCTCGACACCGACCTCCTCGATCACGTCGTAGCCGGCCGTCGCGGCGTAGAGCGCGGGCACGTTCGGCGTGCCGGTGAGGAAGCGCGCCGCTCCGTCGGCGTACTCCTGCTCGGGCTCGAAGTCGAAGGGTCGCGCGTGCGCCTGCCAGCCGGTGAGCGACGGCTCGAGGCTCGCGGCGAGGTCAGGCCGCACGTACAGCCACGCGGCACCCGGCCCCCCGCAGAGCCACTTGACCGACCCGCCGACGGCGAAGTCCACGCCGAGCGCGGTCACGTCGAGCGGCACGGTTCCGACCGACTGGTACGCGTCGAGCACGACCAGGGCGCCGTGCTTGTGAGCCTGCTCCACGATTGCCTCGACGTCCTGAATCTCGCCGGTCTTGAAGAGCACGTGCGTGGCCGGCACGAGCAGCGTCCGGTCGTCGATCGCCTCGACCACGCCGTCGCCATCAGCGGCCACGACGATGTCGACACCCCGTTGTGCCTGGTAGAGGTAGCGCACGGAAGGGAAGTTGCCCTCCTCGTAGACGATCCGTCGGCGCGGGCCGTCGAAATCGAAGCACGAGAGGACAACCGCCTCGGCGATGGTGACGTTCTGGTGCATCGAGACGGTCCTGGGCGGAGCGCCGATCAGCCGACCGATCTGGTCGCCGACGGTCAGCGGCAGCTCCCACCAGCCCTCGCCCCAGGCGCGAATGCCCCGCGTGTTCCAGTCGCGCGCGTAGCGGAGGACGCGCTCCTCGGCGGCCGCGGGCATCGCCCCGAGCGAGTGGTTGATCAGGTAGGTCGTCTCCGCGAGGATCGGGAAGCGCTTGCGGTAGTCGAGGAGTTCCGCCACCGGGCGCGAGTATAGGGGCGCCTCGGCGTCGTTCCCGGTCACTCGAACAGACCTCGCTTAGCTCAAGCGCTTCAAAAGCCGGAGAGCGCGCTGATCCCAGGGGACGCGGTGGGTGAGGCCCGCTGCGGCGAGCCCTTCCCGGTGCGCGAGGTACCAGTCGTAGGTCTCACAAAGCGCCAGCTTGTTCGAGAGCCGCGGCGCGTAGCCGAGCAGCCGCTGCGCTTTCGAGACGTCCACGAACGAGTCGCGGTGGGCGGTGCGGTAGTGCCACTCCGCGAGCGGTGAGAGCCGCGCGAGCTCGAGCGCACGCAGCACGAGCTCGGCCGGTCGTGCGGGCACCGGGCGCAGGCGGCTGCCGGAGCCCGCGTGCGCGATCAAGCCCTCCAGATCGGAGCGCACGGTGCCGAAGTCGGTCGCGCCTACGTTGAAGGTCTCGCCGGCGGCGTCCGCGCCGGCCGCGCTAACTGTCGCATCCACGAGGTCCTCGACCGCGAGCAGCTGATAGCGGTTCGAGCCGTCTCCGAGGATCGGGATGCGGCGTTCCTCGCGAATCCAGTCGAAGAGGATCTCGAAGACGCCGAGCCGCTCCGGCCCGATGAAGGTCTTCGGGCGCAGGACGACCACGTCGAGCCCACGGCGGCCGGCCCGGCGCGCGACGCGCTCGGCCTCGATCTTCGACTCGCCGTAGGCCCCGACGCCGACGAGCGGCGCGTCCTCGCGCAGCGGGTGGTGCTTCGGCAGCCCGTAGACCGCGGTCGAGGAGATCAGCACCGCCCTGTCCACGCCTGCCTCGAGGGCCGCCGCGAAGGTGATCGCTGTGCCGTCCACGTTGCTCGAGCGGATCGCCTCACGCGAGGCCTGAATCGGCAGAGCCGCCGCGGCGTGCACGAGGACGTGGGCTCCGTCCACGAGTCGGGCCGCCGCTGCCGGGTCGCGGACGTCGCCGCGCAGCTCCTCGACCCCCTGCTCGAGCTCGGCGTCGTCGAGGGGAGCGAGGTCGAGCGTCCGCACCTCGTGCCCGTCCGTCAGAAGCCGGCGCGCGAGGTGCAGCCCGAGGAAGCCGGCGCCGCCGGAGATCGCCCACCGCATGACGAACCACGCTACAGCGTCAACGAAACCGACAAGCGGCGCCTCGGCGGGAGGAATCCCGGGACGACGGCCGAACTGGGTCCGTCCATGGCCGGCAGATCCGTCGCCCTGTGCGCGGCCGTGCTGGCGTCGCTTGTTCTCGGCGCGGCCGCGAACGCTGCAAACCCCCAGATCGCGGGGCTACAGGTCGCCCTGCGCGCGTACGGCCTATACGGCGGGCCGATCGACAGCATCGCGGGGCCGGCAACGGTGCGCGCGACGAAGGCCTTCCAGCGGCGCGCCGGCCTCGTGGTGGACGGACGCGCCGGGCCTGCCACGCGGCGGGCTCTTGGGCCGCTTGGTCGCCCGCTCTACGGCCGGAGGACGCTACGACGTCGGATGTTCGGCTGGGATGTCTCCGTGCTCCAATTCATGCTTGCCCGCCGCGGCGCGCTCGTACCGGTCTACGGCTTCTACGACGCCGCCACCGAGCGGGCGGTGCGGCGCTACCAGCGCGCGCGGCGGCTGACGACGGACGGAATCGCCGGCCCGCGCACCCTGACGGCTCTCGGCCGCGGGCGACCAGCGCTCACGCTCGTGAGCCGCAGCGTGCCGGCGCCGCCGATCGGCGTGCGCGGCCTGCTCGGGCACTGGGCCCGCATCTACGGCGTCGACCCGAGCCTCGTTCGAGCGCTCGCCTGGATGGAGTCGGGCTTTCAGCCTGGGCTCGTCTCGTCCGCGGGAGCACGCGGCGTGATGCAGATCCTCCCGATCACACGCAACTACGTCGAGACGGTGCTGCTTCGCAAACGCGTGCCGAATTCGGTCTCGGGCAATATCCAGATCGGGGTCGTGTACCTGCGCCAGGTCCTGCGCGAGTTCCACGGGAACGAGTTGCGAGCGCTCGCGGGCTGGTACCAGGGCCCGAGCTCGGTCAAGCGCCACGGCCAGTTCCGGGTCACGCGGCAGTTCGTCGCGAACGTGCTGGCGCTCCGGGACCGCGGCGTCTAGGGCTTCTGCTGAGCCAGAGGCGCCTGCGGCACCGGCTGCGCAGGCGGCTTCGAGTCCACCAGCACGGCCGCCGCGAGCAGGATCGCCATCCCCACGGCGCTCTCGCCGGCGAGGCTTCGAGGCAGGCGGGCGAACAACGGCGCCCCGCGCTCGAGCGCCGGCCGGACGAGGAAGTGATGTGCCGCTCCCCACAGCAGCGCTAGCGAGACGAGCGCGAGCTTGACCAGCAGCACCTGGCCGTAGGTCTCGTTCCAGAGATCGTCGAGCCGCGGCAGCCGGAGCACGCTCAGATAGATCCCGGCAGAGAGGATGACGACGATCAGGCCGGTGGCGAAACGCGAGAAGTTCAGGAAGGCGCGCCGCCGCAACTCCGGCTCGAGCGGCCAGACCACGAAGGCGAGCTGCACGAGCCCGCCGACCCAGAGCGACGCCGCCGCGAGGTGCGCCCAGTCGGCGAATTGCGACAGCCAGGACGAGCCGGCGTCGGCGGCGGAATGGCCCGAGAGCGAAAGGCCCGACGCAAACGCGAGCGTGAGAGCGAGCGCCGGCCAGAGCGGCCAGATACGGTCGGTCAACCACGCGAGGAAGACAAGCGCGCTGACCAGAGCGAAGCCCAGGGTCATCGCCACGAAGGCCGTGCCGAACCTGGTTCCGGCTGCGATGGGGGTCAGGTCGCCGTAGAGGAACTTCCCGAAAGGCAGCTGCAGGGCATCCTCGGCGCGCAACAGGAACGCGAGGATGCCCACCTCGATTGCACCAACCGCCCCGGCGCCCAGCACCCGGTAGAAGCGGCGCTCGGCTGCGGGGCCGAGCGGGCCGCGTAGGACGAGCAGCCGAAAGCCGAGCCCGCCCGCGAGCAGCGCGAGCGAGAGGAAGTAGAGCCACCGCACCACGTGCTCCTGTGTCGTCGGCCCCGAGGCGCCGAAGGCCTCTGTCGCCGGCGGCGCCCGGTGGCGGACGCCGAAGGTGAAGACGCCGGCGATCACATGCCCGTCGGCGGAGAGCGTGGTCCACCTGACCGTGTACGCGCCGCGCGGAAGCCGGTTGACCGGCGCGTCGATCGTCCGCTTGTCCGGACTCGTCAGCGTCTCGCCGGAGACCAGGCGCCCCTTGGCCGTATAGACGCGGATCGCGTCGGGCAGCGCCTTGACGCTCTGGTCGAAGTGCAGTTGCACAAGCGCAGGCGAGCCCTTCAGGCGTTGCTGGAACGACGGCGTCGACCGCACCAGCGTCGCGTGCGCCGACGCTCCGGCCGGAAGGGCGAGCGCCAGGAGGGCGGCCACGAGCAGCGTGCGCCTCACCTGTGCGGCTCCCCGGCGAGAGGCGACAGGTGGCCGAAGATCGGTGCGACGTCGCGGTCGGAGTAGAGCAGCACCGAGATCACCACGAGCGTGAGCGCGAACCCGGAGCTCCACACGGCTGAGCGGCGACGGAAGGCTCCGACGAGGGGGAAGATCGCCCCGACGAGCGCCGTCCAGCCGAGCGCGTGATGAAGGAACGCTGCCCGGGCGAAGAGCCAACCGTTCTGCTCGTGGATCAGAAGGGCCACTCCCGAGGCGGCAAGCGCCAGCGGCATCGCGAGTCGCCAGGCGGTCTGGTGGAGCTTGCCGCGAACGAGGCCGAGCTCCGCGGCCCCCGCCAGCATCATCGTCTGTGCCCAGGCGCCGTGGGCGATCATGTGGATCGTCGAGTTGGTGTAGAAGACCATCACCGGCCACATCAGGACGCCTAGGGCGAAGAGCAGGGCGGGCCAGAGGTAGGCCCGCCACGGTCGCCGGCTCCAGACCCCCTCTCCGACGATCGCGCGGGCGAGCAAGCAGAGCCCGAGAAGCAGGAAGCCGGTCGCGAAGAGCCAGTGGACGTGCTCTGCCGGGGGTTCCATCAGTGCTCCTCCGCCTCGAGGTCCTCGATCACGCCGGGCGCCACGAACAGCGCGAAGACCACGCCCACGGCGATCGCGAGCAGAGGCGGCTCGACGAGCAGCCACCAGAACCCCTGACCGCGCGGATGCAGGAGCGTGATCCGATAGGGCTGCAGGAACGCCCAGGCGACACCGCCGAGCATCGTCAACGGGCCCAGTGCGCCGACGGCTCGTGCGCGAAGCGACCGATGACCGGCGGCGACGCGCTCGCTGATCAGTTGCGTACTCATCTCCACCTCCCTGTCGTTGGGACACTCACGGGGCCCGCGGCGCTGGGCTGTGACCGCGGGCTAGGCGGGAGCGGGAGGCGGCCGGCTCTCGAAGGCGAGGCCGAAGAGCTTGCGCGGAGGCGCGACGGCGGTCTCCGTGCGCTGGTTGCGCGGGGATGGTGCGGCCGTCCGGATGCGCCCGGCAAGGGCGCACGTGTCCTGCGCGTACCGCTCGTACGCGCTCAACCAGCAGGCGACGGCGCTCCACGCGAGCGCCACTAAGACGGCGAGCACGGCGAACACCGGCAGCGCCGAGCTGTGCAGCCAGGGCGAGAGCAGCGGCCAGCGCCCGACCGCGGCCTGCTCGGCGTCGTGCTGGACGAGGTAGAAGACCGAGGTCGCGAGGAAGGCCGCGAGCCAGAGGCGCGGCGAGAGGTCGAGCCGCACCCGCGGCGCCGGCGCAGGGCGGGAGCCGGCGGCCGCCAGGACGCGCCTCCCTGCCCGGGCAGCCGCGTGCGCCCGGACGAAGCGCCACGCGAGGCGGGCGACGAGCAGCGCGACGCCGAGCTTCACCGCGGCGAGCAGGAACGGGTAGTAGTCGGCGCCCGAGTAGCTCGGGGTGGCCACGTGGCGGCCGAAATCGAGACGGTGGATCAGGCTGCGGCCGGCAAGCTCAGCGACGAGAGCAAGCAGCGCGAAGGCCAGTCCGGCCGACGCGCGCTGATGCCGCCGCGCTCGTTGCATGGGCTCAGTGTGCCTGAAGAACCCTTGAGACAACAAGCTTTCGGATCAGCCGAGGACGCTCAGGTTCCAGCGCGGGCGTGACGGGCGGTCGAAGCCCATCAGCAGGATTCGCTGCCACTGGCCGAGGCTGAGCTCGCCGTCGCGGAAGGGAATCTGCTCGCTACGCGGCCCGAGCAGCGCGCAGAGCAGCCGTTCCCGCTCGCGCTCCTCCTGGGGCACGAGGCGCGTCAGCAGGTCCTCGAGATCCGAGAAAAAGCCGGATTCCCGCTCCTGAACTCGCACGAGAGCGATGTCGTCCAGAGGCGAGACGTAGGCGATCCCGCTCTCGTGACCGGACCCCATCAGTTCCCGCTTCACGTCGTTGGTGATGTCGAGCACCGTCAGCGACGGGAGCGCGAAGGCGATCAAAAACGGGACCTCGACGCTGGTCACGATGTGGTCACTTCTCGAGGAAGGCGGAAGCTGACGTTCTCCCTGGCCACCTCGACCTCACCAAGCTCGTCGAACCCGAAGGAGGCAAGCCTGCGCAGCACCGCCGCGACGAGCTCCTCGGGGGTCGAAGCGCCCGCGGTCAGGCCGATGGTCTCGTGCTCGACGAGCACGTCGGGGTCGAGGCCGCTCTCGCCTTCGATCAGCCGCGCGGTAGCTCCGTTGCGCTCGGCCACCTCCACGAGGCGCCGGGCATTCGAGCTCGTCTCGGAGCCGATCACGAGGATCAGCGTCGCGCCGCCCTGCGCCAGCGCTTTGACCGCGTCCTGGCGATTCTGCGTCGCGTAGCAGATGTCGTCGGCGGCAGGCCGCTTGAGATCGCCAAAGCGCTCGCCGAGCGCGTCCACGGTCTCGGCGACGTCGTCGAGGGAGAGCGTCGTCTGGGTGATGACCGCGATCGGTTTGCCGCCCGAGTCCAGCTTCGCCGCATCCTCGGGCGACTCGATCACGACGGTGTGGTCCGGCCGCTCGCCGCGGGTGCCGATCACCTCGACGTGGTCGGCGTGGCCCACGAGCGCGACCAGGTGGCCGCTGTCGGCGTAGCGCCGAGCCTCGGCGTGCACCTTCGAGACGAGCGGGCAGACCGCGTCCACCACGACGAGCCCGCGGCTCTCGCAGTTCTGCCGCACCGACGGCGCGACACCATGCGCGGAAAGCACGCAGATCGCCCCGGATGGAATCTTATCCTCGTGGTCGACGAAGACCGCCCCGAGCCGCTCGAGGCGCTTGACCACGTGGTCGTTGTGCACGATCTGGTGGCGGACGTAGACCGGGGCGCCGTGCTTCTCCAGCAGGATCTCCACGATCTCGATCGCGCGATCCACGCCGGCGCAGAAGGAGCGAGGGGCAGCGAGGAGGACCTGGCCTACGACGACCACACCCTTGCGGCCCCGCCGAGCCGGTCGAGCGCGCGCTTCGCGTCGGAGGCGGCAAGGGCGAAGCCGCGGGGCTCTCGGGCGAACGCGCGCACAAGGCCGGGCCAGTCGTAGGTGCCGGCCGGCTTCACCGAGTTGCAGATTCCGTGCAGCGTCCGCTCGGGGGTGTCGCTGACTGCGCGCAAAACGCCGTGCAGCCGCCCGCTCCGGGCCAGCGGCCCGCTCTCGAGGTCGACCGCGTCGGCGCCGGTCAGCTCGTGCAGCCGCCGCCGCTCGACCGGGTCGTCCACGACCTCGTCCGCGGCGAGCATCGTCACGGCCTCTGCGCCAGAGACGCCGAGCGGCTCGCCCTCCCAGAGAACGGAGCCCTCGCGGTCGACCACGCGTGTCGCGTCCAGGACGGTCCCGGATGCGAGGCCGTCGCGCAGGGCGCCGGCGAGGCCGAACGAGACAACAGGTCCCTCGGGCACCCCGTTCGCCGCGCCGAGCCCGACGAGGGCCGAGCGTGCACCGGCGCGGCGGGCGACCCGCAGCTCGGCCGTGGTGGCGCAGGCGAACGTCACCCCGTTAGTGTCCACGCCGCGCTGCGCACGGTCTCCCTGACGCTGCCGGTCGCCTCGAAGGCAGCCGAGGGCTCGAAGCCGGAATGGATCGCGCAGTGCTCGCAGCGCGCGTCGTGCCCCGGGCCGTACTCCTCCCACTCGATCCCGTCGAGCAGCGCCTCGTAGGTCGGGAAGATCCCGTCCGTGAGCAGGTAGCACGGGCCTTTCCAGCCGTACGGGTTCCGCGTGATCGAGCCCCACGGCGCGCAGGCCAGCTTGCGGTCGCCGGTCAGGAAGTCCTGGTAGATGGGGCTCGCAAGCCAGCGATAGCCGTTCCGGCGCGCGGCCGAGCGTATGACGCGGAACTTCTCCTCGTGCTCGGCGCGCGTCATGGTCAAGTTCGGATCGATCTGCGAGTACTGGTAGCCCGGCGCAACGAGCATTCCGTCGATCCCGACGTCGTCGGTCAGGTAGCCCATCATCTCGACCACCTCCGCGGGATCCGTCTCCTTGAAGATGGTGGTGTTCGTGGTGACGCGGAAGCCGGCCTCGCGCGCCTTCCGGATCGCGTCCACGGCGACGTCCCACAGGCCCGGGTAGTCGCAGATGTAGTCGTGGATGTCGCGCATCCCGTCGAGGTGCACGACGAAGGTCAGACGCTTGTTCGGCTTGAATACGTCCAGGAACTGCTCCAGCCGGAGCGCGTTCGTGCAGAGCTCGATCGTCTTGTTGAGGTCGAGGAAGCCCGCGACGACCTCCTCGATGCCCTTGAAGACGAGCGGCTCGCCGCCGCAGATCGAAACTACGGGCGCAGGGCACTGCTCGCCGGCGTCGATGCACTCCTCCACAGAGAGCCGGGCCTTGTTCGACTCGTACTCGCGAATCTTCCCGCAGCCGATGCAGGCGATGTTGCAGGCGAGCGTCGGCTCGAGCATCAGGACGAGCGGGTACCGCTCGCCCTTGCGCTGCTGCTGCGTCACGTAGCGGGCGATCTGAACCGTGGGGGCGAGCGGAAACTTCATCGACTGAGCCTTTCTCGTAGACGGCCGAGAGCAAGCAGCGGAAAGTGGAGACGGTACAGGTGGTAGCGAATCATGAAATCAAGAGGGAAGCCTGTGCCGGTGAACTGCCTTTCCTCCCAGTCGCCGTTCTCTTGTTGTGCGTTACAGAGCCACTCTGCGGCGCGCCGGGCGGGTCGACACGCCGCCTCACCTGCAGCGACATAGGCTAATAGTGCCCAGGCCGTTTGGGAAGGTGCGCTCGCACCACGGCCACGGAAGGCGGGTTCCGAGTAGGAACGGATGTCCTCTCCGAACCCACCGTCCTCGTTCTGCACGGAATCGAGCCACGCGATCGCGCGCCGCATGGCCGGATGGCCCGCCTCGACTCCGCAGGCCTCGAGCGCGGGGAGCGCCGCTGCAGTGCCGTAGATGTGGTTGACCCCCCAGCGCCCGAACCAGGAGCCGTCGGGCTCCTGCTCGGCCAGCAGCCACTCGAGGCCGCGCCGCAGCTCGTCGTCGTAGCCGCCCTCAGGCGCGAGGACCTCGAGCGCGTGGGCGGTGACGTCGGCGGTCGGCTCGTCGGTGACCTTGCCGAAGTCGCAGAACGGGAGCTTGTAGAGCCAGAAGGCGTCGTTGTCGACGTCGAAGGCCCCCCAGCCGCCGCTACGCGACTGCATTCCGGCCGTCCAGGCAAGCCCGCGGTCGACCGCGTCGCGACCGCGGTGGCAGCGCCGCAATGCCAGGGCGACCACAGCCGTATCGTCCACGTCCGGGTAGAGGTCGTTCTCGAACTCGAAGGCCCAGCCGCCGGGCGCAAGCTGCGGACGGCGCACCGCCCAGTCGCCCGGCACGGTGACCTCCTCGTGCTCGAGCCACTCGGCTGCGCGCACGAGCGCGGGGTGCTCGGGGCCGAGGCCGGAGTCCCGCAGCGCGAGCACGGCCAGGCCGGTATCCCAGACGGGCGACTGACAAGCCTCCGGACGCAGGCGGTCGCCCTCGTCCATCACGAACCCCTCCCAGCCGTCGACCGCGCGGCGCAGCGCCTCGTCCTCGAAACCGTGCCCGAGCGCGACGAGCATCAGGATCGACCAGACCCATGGCGGCTGGATCCCTCCCCACGAGCCGTCGGCCTCCTGATGGGCCCGCACCCAACGCTCGGCCTCCCTGAGCCCGGCTCTTCGCAGACCGGAAGGCCGAGGCGCGGGTTTGCTCTGCCCCGGGCGCGCGCCGATCTCGCGCAGCTCGATGCCGGCGGGGCGTACCGGTCGCAGCGCACGGCAGGCGGCGAGCGGCACGAAGGTGCCCCGTGCCCAGCAGGAAAAGTCGTAGATGGAGAGCGGGGCACTTGGAGGAAGCAACACCAGTTCCACCGGGATCGGGGTGATGCGCTGCCACGGCCACTGGCCGATCAGGGCCAGAAAGCACTTGGTGAAGATGCGCGTCTGGCCGATCCCACCCTGAGAGCGAATGAAATCGCGCGCGTTCCTGCCCGGATCAACGCCGGCGAGCTTCAGCGCCGCATACGCCTCGACGGAGGTCGAGAGGTCGGGCGGCCCCTCGAACCAGATCGACCAGGTGCCGTCCTCGCGCTGCCGGGCCAGTAGCTCGTTCGCGATCTTGCGGTCGAGCTCGGGGGTGCGCAGGCCGAGGACGTGGTGCCAGAAGAGGTGCTGCGCGATCATCGTCGCGTTCGATTCGAGCTCGCCGACCCAGTAGCCATCGGCATGCTGGAGCTCGAGCAAGCGTGTCGTGGCCGCCTCGATCGCTCCGTCGAGCCGGGTCTCGATCCGCTCCGGTGCGATCGTCACGCCGCCACCTCCTGCCGCATCGCCTTCAACGCCCGCGCCGCGGCGAGGCCGCTGCGGACCGCCCCCTCCATCGTCGGCGGCCACCCTGTGCCGGTCCAGGCGCCCGCCCGCGTGACGTTGGGCCTGGCTGTCTCCGGACCGGGCCGGTGCGCCTCGCTGCCCGGCCGGACGGCGATCGTCGCTTCCGGCTCACGGCTGACGCGCGACCAGAGCAGCTCCGCCACGCCAAGGCGCTCCGTCACGGCTCCGACGATCAGCTCGACCAGCTCGCGCCCGCGCAGGGCCTCGAGCTCGGGCGCGCCGCTCGAGACGACGGTCAGGTACTGGCCGCGCTCCGGCTCGTGGCCGGTCAGCCGCCCACGGTCGAAGACCCAGTGCGCTGAGCTGTCGAGCAGGGCCGCGAGGGGCGGGCGCAGTAGCTGCCGGTCGAAGAGCAGGTGCACACTGACAATCGGCGAGTAGCCGAGCACCGGCTCCGGCTCTCCGAGCAGGCGCGCGCTCTCGGCCGGCGGGACGGCGACGACCAGCGCCTCGGCGTCGAGCCCGGCCAGCTCCTCCACGCGTGCGCCGGTGCGAATCGTCGCTCCCGCGGCCTCGAGCGCGCGGGCCGCCGCCTCGCCGTGCATCTCGCCGAGCGGCCTCGTTGGCAGGATCAGGTCGGAGGCGCGCTTGCCGGCGAGCAGCGTCGTCTCGACGGTGAAGCTTCCGGCGGCCACGCTCGCCTGCTCCGCCCGGAGGTTCAGGGCCGGTCGGATGAAGACGTCCCAGAAGCGGTCAATCGCGCGCTGCGACTGGCCGCGCGCTCTCAGCGCCTCCGCGAACGTCGCGCCCTCGGCGTCGCCCCAGCGCGCGAGGGCGCGCAGGATCCGCAGCCGGTCGCCGAACGGGACGTGCCGGTAGCGCAACAGCGCCAGCGGCGAGGAGCGGATCGCCGCGGTCCGGCCGCGCTCGTCGATCACGCTCAGCGTCAGCGGCAGCCGCCGGACCGAGCCGCCCTCGCCGATCCGTCCGAGGAAGCGCAGGTACTCGGTGAAGCAGCCGAGCGCGATGTGCTGGCCGTTGTCGGGCGGCGGTTCGGGGTCGCCCTCGCGGCGCGGCAGGGTCTGCACCGCTCCGCCGAGAGTCGGGCGCGCCTCGTGCAGCGTCACCTCGTGGCCCGCGTCCACGAGCTCGAGCGCGGCGCTGAGCCCGGCGAGCCCGCCTCCCACCACCGCGACCCTCACCTGAGGAGCCCGGCTCCCACGATGCGCAGCTTGGTCAGCGGCGAGAGGCGCACAGAGCTCTCGAAGACGTCGAACCCGCGTGCCTCGATCCGGTCGAGCGTTGCCCGGTAGAGCCCCGCGAAGGTCGCGACGCAGGCCGAGCTGCGCGCGTCGAGCGAGCTCAAGAGCTGGAGCCCGTCGTCGAGATAGGCGCGCGCGCGCGAGGCGTGGAAGGCCATCAGCGCGCGCCACTCGGCTCCTACTCGGCCCGCGGCGATGTCCGCCTCCGAGACCCCGTAGGCCGACAGCTCGTCCTGGGGCAGGTAAACACGGCCGAGCTCCCAGTCTTCGCGTACGTCGCGCGCGATGTTGATCAGCTGGAGCGCGACGCCCAGCGTCGCGGCCCGCTCGACCTCCTCCGAGCCGTAGACCGCGACGCAGGCGATGCCGACGGCGCCCGCAACGTGTTGACAGTAGCCGTGCAATTCGACGAAGTCCGCGTACCGGTCCTGCTCGGTGTCCTGGAGGCCGCCGTCCACGAGGTCGTGCAGGGCGTGATCGGGGATCGGGTAGCGCGAGCGCGCGTCCGCGAGAGCCACGAGAATGGCGTCCTCGCCGGGAGCCAAGTCGAGCGCCGCGTGCAGCTCCCGGAGCCGGGTTCGCTTCTCGACCACGGGCAGCTCGCCGTCGGCCAGGTCGTCCACCTGTCGCGCGAAGGCGTAGATGGCGGCGATCGCCTGCCGCTTGGGGCGCGGCAGCACCATGATCCCGTAGGCGAAGTTGCGCGCCTCGCGACGGGTGAGCCGCTCGACCTCCGCGTAGGCCGCTTCGACAGTCATCAGTCCGGCCTGCATACCACTTGCGGCTCATCCGTCGTGGGGAAGGGGAAGGGGGAAACCGGGACCCGCACGGCCTGAAAGCGACGACGCAAGCGTCGTCTCATCGAAGCGCCGCCAGAGCCAGTCTTGCGCGCGAGGGACGCGGGCGCTGGGTGAACACGTCCCAATCGGCTCGTTCGAGCGCCTCGAGCGCTGCGAGCCCACCCCGTGCGAAGAGCGCCACGCCACGGCCCACGCGCCCGCCGAGCCGGCGGCCGAGCTCCTCGCCTGAGCCCAGCAGCCCGCGCGCCCGCCCGGCCTCGAACTCCAGCAGCCGCCGCAGCGGCTCGTTCGGCGCGGTGAGGTCGCTGACCCCGAACCGCCGCCGGTCCTCGACGGGCAGGTACACGCGTCCGAGCGCGAGGTCGCGTGGTACGTCCTGGAGGAAGTTCACGAGCTGCAGCCCGGTGCAGACGTCGTCCGAGAGAGCGACGAGCGCCGGCTCGGCCCGGCCCACGACGCCGAGGACGAGCCGACCCACCGGGTCGGCCGAGTGCACGCAGTAGCCCTTGAGCTCGTGCCACGTCTCGTACTCGGCCACGCGCTGGTCGATTCGGTTCGCCTCGATCAGGCGCAGGAACGGCTCCCGCGGAAGGTCGCAGGCTCGGATCGTCGGTTGCAGCACCCGCATCACCTCCCACGTCGGCTCGCCCTCGTAGCAGGCGTGGACCTCGGCCTCGAGCTCGTCCAGCGCGGCGAGCCGGTCGGCCTCGAGCTCGTCGCCGAGGATGTCCGCGAGCCGCGCGAAGCCGTACACCGCTCGCAGGTGCGGACGCAACGCGCGCGGAAGGAGCAGCGACGCGACGGGGAAGTTCTCCGTGCGAGCACGGGCTGCAACCGCGCTGGCGGAGGCCGGATCCACCGACAAACCATGGCGCCCAGCCATGCAACTCGTCAAACGGCCTATCGTCAACCCCACGCCGAGGGTTCCCGCAGCCTAGACCTCTCCAATTAAGCTCGGCCCCGTGCAGGGCCGCCGCGAAGCTCTCGCCGTCGGCCTCGTCTGGCTCGTCTGGCTCGGCGCCGTCCTCCTGACGGTCGCGATCGGCCTGACGGCCGGTGCGTACACCTTGGAAGTGGGGTGGTCGATCCACCACGGGCTCTGGCCGCTCTTCGCCTGGGACTACAACTGGTACCACCTGGTCTCCTACGGCGGCTATCCCGACGGCCAGGGCGGACGGCAGTACGCGTTCTTCCCGCTCTGGCCGGAGCTGATCCGCTGGTCGGGCTCGATCCCGGATGTGGTCGCGGCTGGAGCGCTGGCCTGGGCGGCAAGCGCAGCGGCGTTCTTCGGCGTGGCCGAGGGGGCTCCGCGCGCCCGGTTGCGAACTGCGCTCGCGCTGGCCTGCTGGCCCGGCTCCTTGGTCCTGGCACTGGCCTACCCCGACGGGTTGGCACTGGCGGCCGCGGCCTGGGCGGCCGTGCTGGCGCTCCGCGGGCGGCTGCTGGCGGCGGGCCTGGTCGGCGTGATCGCGGCGCTCGCCCGGCCGAACGGCGTTTTGATCGCTCTGCCTCTCGCCTGGCTCTCCCGGGGTAAGGGGCCGCGGGCATGGCTCGGCGCGGCCGCTCCGGTCGCCGCCGCGGCTGCCGTCGAAGCCTACTTCTGGTCGCATAGCGGCAATCCGAGGGTGTTCCTGGACGCGCAACGCCAGTGGGGACGCGGAGGACCGGGCCGATTCGGCGACTGGAGCAGCCACCTTTGGGACGTGTTCGAACGCCACGGCTTGCTGATCGCGCTGGCCGCGGTGCTCGCGGCGGCCGCGATCGTGGTTGCCTGGCGACGCTTCGGTCTCTGGCCCACGGCCGTGATCGCCTATGCGAGCGCGGTTTCGCTGCTGCTGGCCGCGACGCAGAGCCTTCAGGGCTTCGTCGACAGCGTGAGGGCGGCTCTCGTGTTGCCTCTGCTCGTCGTCCTCTGGCGGCTCGGGCCGCTCTACCGGCCGTGGGCGGCCTTCGCGACGGTGATCGTCGGCCTACTGCTCTTCTCCGGAACGATGCAGAGCTTCGGCCGGCAGAGCCTGTTCGCGTTCCCCATCTTCTGGGCGATCGCGGAGGGGCCGCGCTGGCTCCGCTATCCGCCGCTCGCCGTACTCGGCTTCGCCGCCAACGTCGGGCTCGTGCTCCTGCTCACGCGCTTCGCTCCTTAGCGCGCTCGCGGTAGGCGGCGGCCGCGATCCGGTCGGCGCAAAGCTGACAGCAGTAGCGGCGGCTGCGGTTGCGGGAGCGGTCGAGGTAGACGCAGCGGCACGGGAGCGCGTCGCAGACGCCGAAGCGCTCCCAGCCTTCGGTCTGGATCGCGACGAGCAGCGCTGCGGCGACCCGCGGCGCCAGCCGGTCGGCGAGGTCGCGTGCCCGCCGCGGCTCGTAGTCGAAGCGCCAGCCTTCCTTTCCTGGCCGGAGCTGAGGCACCGAGTCCGCGAGCAGGTCGTTCAGGATCTCGACGGCCTCGGCCTCGGTCTCCGCTTCGAAGACGCTGCGCACCCGACGGCGCAGCGAGCGCACGCGCTTGAGATCGCCCTCCGCGGCCACACGCGCCTCCCGCTCGAGCCCGTGTTGCTCGAGGAAGTTGCGCAGCTTGCCGACGCCGGTCAGAAACTCGGGCTCGTCGTCGAGGACGTCCCACGTGTTCACGAGGCCCACGGCCAGGTCGATCTCCCGCTGCTGCAGATGTCCTCCGTTCATGCTAACGTCGTCAGTAGCGTAGCCGTCTTAGCTCCTGACGGAGAAGGCCGAAGGAGGCAGCGGTGTTCCGATACCTGATCAGGCGGTTCCTGTGGGCGATTGTCCTGTTCTTTGCGGTCACGATCGTCACCTACATCATTTTCTTCATCATCCCGGCTGACCCCGCTCGCGCGTTCGCGGGCAAGAACCCCACCGAGGATCAGATCGTTCGGGCGCGGCACTACCTCGGGATCGACAAGCCGGTCCCGGTGCAGTACGCGAACTTCGTCTGGCGGCTGACGTATCACCACTCGCTCGGGCGCTCCTTCGCGAACCGTGAGCCCGTGAACAACCTCGTCCTCTCCGCGGCACCCGTGACTGCCTCCCTCGTGATCGGCGGCGCGGTCTTGTGGCTGATAATCGCCCTCCCCCTGGGGATCCTGTCTGCCCTGAGGCCGCGCTCGCTGTTAGACCGGACCTCGATGACCTTCGTGCTGATCGGGGTCTCCGCGCATCCGATCTGGATCGGGCTCATCTTCAGTTACTTCCTCGGCTTCAGGTTCCACCTCACGCCGATTGCCGGCTACTGCGACTTCATCAACCCCTCGGTCGGCGCCGAGTGCGGCGGGCCGACGCAATGGGCCTACCACATGATTCTGCCCTGGATGACCTTCGCCACGCTGTATGCGGCGCTGTACGTGCGGATGATCCGCGCCAACGTGATGGAGGCGATGAACGAAGACTACGTGCGCACGGCGCGGTCCAAGGGCGCCACCGAGCAGCGGGTGATGCGGGTCCACGTCCTGCGGAATGCCCTCCTGCCCGTCGTGACGATTCTCGGAATGGACATCGGCACCGCGCTCGGCGGAGCGATCTTCACCGAGTCGATCTACGGACTCCCCGGCCTGGGCAGGGTCTCGCTCCAGGGGCTCAACAACCTCGATCTGCCCACGGTGATGGGCGTCGTGGTGTTCGCCACCACGATGATCATCCTGTTCAACCTGATCGTGGACCTGCTCTACGCCTGGGTCGACCCGAGGATTCGCCTGGCCTAGCGAGCGCCTGACGAGCGATCGGCTGTGCCTCCAGGACGCGCGACGACCCGGCAAGCCCTCGCGTAACGTTCCCGGCCTTGGCCGAGAGCGTCCTCATCACCGGTGGCGCCGGTTTCATCGGCTCGCACCTCGCCGACGAGCTGCTGGGCGCCGGGTACCACGTGCGTGCGCTCGACAACCTCGTAGAGCAGGTGCACGGGAGCGCCGAGCGACCCGACTACCTGAACGCGGACGTCGAGCTTCTCACCGGCGACGTGCGCGACCCCGCGGTCGTGCGCAGCGCGATCGACGGAGTCGACGCCGTCGTCCACCTCGCTGCCCGGGTCGGGGTCGGCCAGAGCATGTACGAGCCCGCCGAGTACGCCGCGGTCAACTCCGTCGGCACCGCGGTTCTGCTCGAGGCGCTGCTCGAGCGGCCGGTGCGAAAGCTCGTAGTCGCGTCGAGCATGAGCGTCTACGGCGAGGGGGCGTACGAGCCCGCGGCCGCGGTCGAGCGCTCGCCCGAGCAGCTCGAACGCGGGGAGTGGGAGCCGCGCGGCCCCGGCGGCGAGGAGCTTCGCCCCGTGCCGACGCCCGAGACGAAGCGGCCGTCGCTCGCCTCGGTCTACGCCCTGACCAAGTACGACCAGGAGCGGATGGGCCTCCTCTACGGCGCCGCATACGACGTGCCGGCGGTGGCGCTGCGCTTCTTCAACGTCTACGGGCCACGGCAGGCCCTGTCGAACCCGTATACCGGCGTGCTGGCGATCTTCGCCGCGCGGTTGCTGAACGACCGACCTCCAGTCGTGTACGAGGACGGGGGTCAGCGGCGCGACTTCGTCCACGTGACCGACGTCGCCCGCGCCTGCCGGCTTGCGCTCGAGCGGGACGGCGCCGACGGGCGAGCCGTCAACGTGGGCAGTGGCCGCAGCGCCTCGGTGCTCGAGATAGCGCACGAGCTTTCCCGCGGGCTCGGCAAGGAGATCGAGCCCGACTTACCGGGCGCCTACCGCGCCGGCGACATCCGGAACTGCTTCGCGGATGTGGCCCTCGCGCGCGAGCTGCTCGGCTTCGACGCAGAAGTGGTGCTGGAGGCCGGCCTGGCCGAGCTGACCGAGTGGCTCGCAAACCAGCAGACTCCCGACCGGTTCGACCAAGCCGCCGCTGAGCTGGCGGAGAAAGGACTCACCCGATGACAGCTGCCACGCTGCACACCAATCACGGCGCGATCGCGATCGAGCTCTTCGACGACGACGCGCCCAAGACAGTCGAGAACTTCCGCAAGCTCGCCCGGGACGGCTTCTACGACGGCGTCGTCTTCCACCGGATCATCCCCGACTTCATGATCCAGGGCGGCGACCCGACCGGGACCGGAATGGGCGGTCCCGGCTACACCTTCGACAACGAGTTCAACGACCACAAGGTCGAGCGTGGAGCGCTCGCGATGGCGAACGCAGGCCCGAACACGAACGGCAGCCAGTTCTTCATCGTCACCACCGCGGCCGCGCCCTGGCTCGACGGCAAGCACACCGTCTTCGGGCGCGTCACCGAGGGCATGGACGCGGTGGACGCGATCGAGCAGGTCGACACGGACACGCAGGACAAGCCGCGCGAGCCGGTCGTGATCGAGCGCGTCGAACTGGCCGCGAGCTAGCCCGCAGCTCGGGCGGCCTGTACTACCAGAGGCGAAGCACGAGCCGGACGGTAGTACTCGCGTAGCCCGCGTGAGCCTCGCCGAAGCCGGCGCGGAGCTCCGCCTCCTCGACCCGGATCCGCGGCAGGTGGCCGAGCGTCGCGATCGCGAGCGCCACAGTCGCGCCCGGCCAGCTGCCGAACGCGAGCGCCAGCCCGAACTTGTTCACGAGAGTGCCCGTGTAGCTGGGGTGCCGCAGCGCCCGTCCCAGCGCGTGCTCCATCGAGCGTTCGCTCGTGCCCCGATTCCGGCGCAGAACCAGTCCGCGTGGTCGGTACGAGTGACGCCTTCGAGCGTGAAGGAGAAGTCGGTGTTGACACCGCCCTCGAAGCCTGCCACGAAGAGAACAAGCTTGATCGAGCGCTGGGGGGAGACGGCCCTTGCATCGAGCGTCCAATATCCCTTCCTAGGTGGGATAGATTCGGCCTGTGCACCGGCACGACGGCTACTTCGATGAGCGTGTCGCCGCCAGCTACGACGAGTCCTCGGCGGAGATGTTCGACCCGGAGGTCGTCGATCCGGTCGTCGACTTCCTCGTCGAGCTCGCCGGAAACGGGCATGCACTCGAGCTCGGGATCGGCACGGGCCGGATCGCGCTACCGCTCGCGGGGCGCGGAGTGCAGGTGCACGGGATCGAGCTGTCGAAGGCGATGGTTGCGAGGTTGCGCGCGAAGCCGGGCGGCGACGAGATCGGTGTGACGATCGGCGACTTCGCAACGGCGTCGGTGAACGGAACGTTCTCCGTCGCGTACGTGGTCTTCAGCACGATCATGAACCTGACGGCGCAGGACACGCAGGTTGCCTGTTTCCGCAACGTGGCTGACCACCTCGAGGCCGGCGGGTGCTTCGTGATCGAGGTCGGAGTGCCTGATCTCCAGCGCCTCCCGCCCGGAGAGACCTTCCGAGCCTTCCCCGTGAGCGAGGGTAGATGGGGTTCGACGAGTACGACGTCGCCGCCCAGGGCCTCACCTCCCATCACTTCCGGATCATCGACGGGAAAGCCGATCGCGTCTCGGTTCCCTTCCGCTACGTCTGGCCCGCTGAGCTCGACTTGATGGCGCAGCTCGCCGGGATGACGCTGCAGGACCGCTGGAGCGGCTGGAAGCGTGAGCCGTTCACGAGCGCGAGCCGCAAGCACGTCTCGGTCTGGGAGAAGCCGCTTCGCTAGAGGCTCCGGGGCCGGGTGCCATGGGAAGCATCGTCACGCTTCTCGCAGCCCGGCCCCTCGTTTCCGACCGTCACTAGAGGAGCCAGATGAGCAGCAGAATGATGATGATTACAGCGAGAACGCCACCACCGATATACATCCGCAACCTCCTTTCGGTGCTGATTAAGGCCGATACCCGCTGGAATAAAAAACCGAACGTGCTGTTTGGAGTGTCCTTCCTAGTAAGGTCACTTGTGATAGGAAATCGCCTCCGATAAAGGGAGGACGCTATGGCGCGGAAATCGATCATCGTCAGCGATATTTCAGGGCGTGAGATCCGGGACGAGAAGGATGCAGCCAAGGTGGCCATCACCTATGGAGACGCGAGACGCGGCCGCATCGAGCTGGACGTGCTCGCCTCCGAGGTAGACGACCTGGCGAGCAAGGGTGAGAAGAAGGCCCGACGCGGACGCAAGCCCAAGGCTGCCAGCTAGCAAAGCAGGCAGGCCGTCTTGAGGATGGGCAGGTTCGCAACAATAAGAAGGCCGGGTGGTTTCTCTCTCTCCCCTGGGTGGTTTAGGCCACCTAGCTCCAGGGACGGCCACCCGGCCCTTTCTGCATAGACGCTGCGTGGGATCCCAACTTGCAGCCTGCGAGTCGCTGCCCTCCGCGAATCCTTTCCGCGGCACGAGATAAAAGGTTCGGCAATCAATCCGGACCCGAATAGGAATGGTATTTCGGGGATCGTTTAGCGCGCGCCCAACGCTTTGCAGATCAACAGCGTCCCGCGGCGTGAGCCGTCTACCCGCGCGCGGTTCGACTGGCGGCAAAGGGGTCGGAGAGGCCTCGTGCAGGGAGCAGTATCGAACTGGCCCGAGTGAGTCGGCCTGAAAGACCGAGCCATTCCAGCTAACGTCGTCGGAGCCGGGGCGCCTTGCAAGTTGGTGGAATCCGCAGTCCCCCGCTTGCCGCGTCCCGGCTACTACCAGACGGCGCGCAGCCCGGTGATCTTCCTCAGGGTCAACATGGTCTTCGTAGTTGTCGCGCTCGCAGCGTCGGCCATGGGGCCTCTAGCCCCTTCGCCGTGAAGACGACCTTGACTTTTCTCCTGTCTGCGTCAAACTCCGCCGATGCCGCCACAGGCGTGGTGATGGATAGCCCCGCCCGAGGAAACCCCTCGCAACATCTCTCCCCCGTTGACGCCTTTGGCAATGGCCCCTAAGCGGTAACGGGGGCGGCTGGTTGCCGCCACGCCGCCCCCATACCGCTTTCCTCATCTCCCCCAAACGAACAAGATGCTGGCGCAGGGCAAGACTTGCGTCGTACCGGCGAGAGCCGTCGGCCTTCACGGTGCCTGAGGCTCGTTTTGATTATGCTCAGCATGCCGTTCGGCCCCTACCGATCACGGAAGGGAGAGTCGAATAGCCTTTTTCTTCAAGCTGGAGACCGAGGACGGAGTGCCTGCCGAGCCGCCGTCGCTCGCGACCGCCGTTCCCAACTGGCGCTCGGGGGACGAGATCCCCGTGGGGCATCGAACACTCCGAGTCGTACGCGTTCGCGATGACGACGTTGATCACCCACCGGTGCTGATCGTCGAGGACGTGGCTCCTCGTGGGAACCGATCGTGATGCGGAGGCGAGCTCGCCGCGTTCTCGAGCTTGGATCGTCTGCTTCGCTGCAGTCGCCGCGCTTGCGTCTGCCGGCGTCCGCTGTCGAAGGAAGTCACGACAACGACGTGTGGAAGGGATCGCTGCCGAACGGTCACTGACGGCATCTCCGGGATTGCGACCCTGACCGGCCGCGTCTCGGTTCCTCGTTCGGGCCGCTTCTACACAGTGTCGCTACGGACAGAACTCAACGGGAGACCAGCCGGCTGGAAGATCGTCTATGAAGCAAGGCGTCAGATCGTGCGCGCGGTCGCGCGCTCGTTCCTGGGCACCCGCTGGGCACGGCTCGCACGAGATGTGCGACCGCACTACTCCAAGGCGATCCGCGGCCTGGCACCTATGCGATCGGCGCCCGCATGGGTCGCTGAAGTCCCCCGGCACGCTCAGACGCCTGCAATCGGCTTCACTCCGGCGTAGCGCTCGGGACAGCCGGGGCGCCATCGCCGATGGGGCGAGAGTGGCCAGAGGGGAAGGACTTCGGCGGGAATCGGCCACCCTCGCGTGCACAGCTTCCTCCTCGCACTCGCCCTCGTCTACTGACCTCTACGTTGGTCTTCCTCAACGCTGACTACCTCCACCCGATGCGCCAGGTACGCTCTTCCCTGTCGAGCCGCTTACTCCGGAACTGGCGCTCGTCGATCCCAATTTGGCCGAACGGGCGCGCGCGAACCTGGTCGACGCCGGCGAGGCGGCGACGCGACCGGCCCCTGCGAGGGAGCCGGAGCAGACGCTGCCACCGCCGCGTCCTTCGACGAAGCCCGAACACACGCATTCGGCAGCGGTCAAAGCCACGCATCGCCGACCGAGCAATTGGCGGAGGGCGATCTTGGTGGTTGCGCTCGCGGCCGGGCTGGGCGGGGCGGGTGCGATTTGGGTTCACTACGACGACAACGCATCTAGCTCCGGAGGCCTGGCTCAGCCCGCCACACACGCGCAGCTCGAGCAGTTGCTGATGCCTGCCAGGAGCGAGCGCAGTGAAACGACGAGGTCACGAGCACCGAAGCAAGCTCTCAGGCCACCGCGAACGGCGGCCTTCCACGTGCCGGGCGCGCCGGAGGAGCCGCTCGACGAGATCACCCTCCCGGCCCGCGCCAGACGCCTCGATGCCTGGCTGACCCCGGCCCGCGGCCCCACCGCCGCCAACCAGCGCCATTGGCTCTACCAACACGCCTGGATTGTCGCCGGCGCGAAGTTCGGCTGGTGGCACGGCGCCGAAGCGCTCCGCGTTCTAATCCACGTCGACCGCCGGGTCGAGTCCCAGTGGGGCATCGGCTATCGCAGTGAAGCGGCCGCGCGCCGAACGCTCGCGGCAGTCGAGGCGAAGTGAGGCCTGAGCCCGATGTCGTCGCTGACCTCGACGGCCCGGATCCAACGTAGAGCCGACGCGCGGATTCGAACCGCGGACCCCTTCATTACGAGCGAAATCGACCGCTCCGGCGAGGCCTGCCGTCAAGTGGCCCCAAGTGGCCGATTAGCGGGGAGAACGTGGGGTTCATACGATGCGTCGCCGCTTACCCCCATAGGTGGTTTTCTGGCGTTTGGGCATGGATTGGGCATCCGTTTTACACTCTGCGCAAGAGCACCGAGGGGCGTCGCCGTCATCCCTCAGTGCGCCGAGTGCGGCGAGGTGTGGCTGCGCCCCTTGATCGTTGCGTCCGAGTCGCGCAGGCCTGTCTAGGCGTCGTGCTGGCGGACGAACTCCGCCGACTTGGGGGGACCTTGCGTAAACCCAGCTTCCTGAAAGATCGCCGGGACCTCGGGGTCCGAAGTGAAGCTTTGCCAGCCCGCCTCGTCCCAGTCGAAGACCACCCAAACCCGGTCGCTCTCATTTGGATCCCGAAAGACGTGCGACCCGTTGCAACCGTGCTGCTTTCGCTTCTCAGCGCCCTTGGTTGAGAAGGTATTCCAGAAGCGGTCGAAATCCTCGATCTTCGCCGTTGCCAGGACCATTGTCTCCTCCTCTGTTCGAACGCGTTGTTTGTGCCACGGACCCTACGCCCCTTTATCACGAGATGGAGTGCAAGAAGCCATCCGGCGTCGGTCTCGAGCACGTTCCGGCGCTGGATCGCCGCTGCCAAGATCCCGGTCAGCTCGCCGCGCTCCCCTAGGCCGTGAGCGGGGGCGCAACCCTACGACTCCGCATTGCTCCCTCGCGCTCAAGCTCGTAGCGCCAGTAATGCCGATTCTTCACCTTCACCCAGCCACGCTCCCCGCGTCGTCGCTCTGCCGGCCCCACGCTCGCACATGAGCTAGAGTGGCTTTAGCTGGCCCTGTGGCCAGAACCCCGGCCGAAAGCCCGATGGCCGCCAACACGCGTCGACGCGCGAGGCGATGAGCCTAGGCGAACAGGATTCGACTTACAGGGCCAGTTCGTTGTGTGTCGGGCGCGTCTCGATCCTTATGACGGCGAGGCCGCCATGTCGCGTTGCTCGTCCGGCGTCATGCACGAGGGGCAAACGGATCCCTCGGCTAGCTGAAGCCAGGCAAAGGCGAAGTCCCTGAACTCACGCTTCCGTTTGCACCGGATGCAGTGCCAGGGGCTTGTAACCGCCACGGCTACGTTTTCAGCGGGGTCTTGCGATCCCGCGGATCAAGCTCCTCGACCGCGGCTGCGGCCTCTTCCACCTGCTCGATCCAGTGAGCCTTCTCGACCTTGCTGAAGTCGCATCCATTGGATCCGTCGGTCATCACGAGCACCTCGTCTCCGGTCACGTAGCGGGAAGAACGTCTGGCGACCGGGGTGAGGGCTCTACGGATGGACTCGCAGAGATCAGGCGCCTCGGCCAACCGAGTGTACCTCCGCCCGGCCCCGGGGCCGTGTAGCGCCGGCGTTCAAGCGTTGAGCACGCAAGACCAACGCCGAGGTCAGGCGACGCGGGCTTTGCGCGGCCGGGAGCGGGCGGAGGTCTCCCAGCGCTCGTTTCGCCCCTCTCGCCCGATAGGCTCGCCTTTGCCGTTCGGCCCCAACCGACGCGGAGGGAGAACTGAATGGCCTTTCTTTTCAAGCTGGAGACGACAGAGGGAGTGCCTGCCGATCCGCCGATGCTCGACACAGCTGTGCCCAATTGGCGGTCGGGTGACGAGATTCCATTGGGCCGGCGCACACTGCGCGTGGTGCGGTTGCGCGATGACGATGCCGACCAGCCGCCAGTGCTGGTCGTTGAGGAGGTGGCCGAGTCCGGCCACTGAGCTCTAAGCTTTCAATGGAGCGGGCGCCAGGTCGGGCGCCCTACGCCCAAAGATCCTCGTCCGGTCTCCTTCGTCAATCGGGCTACCTGGCTTCCGTCGGCGTTCATCGTGTAAATGCCGCGGCTCGTTTGAATCGCGATCTTCTTCCCATCGGGCGACCAGATTGGTTTGCCGGCCATTCCGATCGAGACACAGCGGCGGGTGCCCACCGGCGTCACGTCTTTGCCACCCGGAGTGACGAGCTTGATGCCGCAGCGCGAGCGGTAGGCGATCTTGCCACCGGCAGGCGACCAGGCCGGTGCCCAGCCATTCGCGACCAGCAGCTTGGGAAGCCCCGCCCGAAGCGTGGTCACGGAAATCCATGAGCGACCATTTCGCTTGGTGGCAAATGCGATGCGATTTCCCCGCGGCGACCACGAGGGGGAGTAATCGAAGCCGCTGGTTCCAGTGATGCGCTCGGGTTGTGATCCGTCGGTAGCGACCACGTACATCGTTCCATACGGTCGCGAGGAGCCGGGGGAATATTCGATGTATGCGAGCCGCTTCCCCTCGGGCGACCAATCCAGATCGAACCCGTCACCGGCGATGTGGTTGTCTCGCCGGGTCGCCGCGTTGATGACGTGGATGCCGTTGTAGCGGCTGGACAAGTTTAGGGTCGTGACCGAGAAGGCGAACCGTCTCCCGTCCGGGGCCCAGTCGACGCTCTCAAGCAGGCCGCAGCCGCGGCGGAACGAGCATTGGAAGAGCGTTCGCAGGTTCCCGTCCGGCTTGATGGTGGAGATGTTGTCTCCGCTGAGGATCGTCAGCGGGCCGTTCATGGTGAGCGCTGCCGGGGCGACTCCCCTCGCCTCGCCAGTCGACGCGCCGGTCAGGATCGTGAGGATGATGGGGGCGAGGAGGAGAAGTCGGTGGAGCATTGCCACACGCACGGCAAGCCGAGACTATGCGCCAAACAGCACATGGTCAACACCTACCTCGGCAGTAGGCCTCCTTTTGCTCCTTTATTGAGCTGCTTTTGGTAGCGCCTCGCGCCAATTAGGCCACCAGTGGTTCGTCGTCTTGCGCTTGGGTTCCCGAACCAGAGCTTCGCGGTGTGTTTCGCCGGAAGCTGGGCTGGGGAGGCTCGGGCCATCGTCTTCGAGGCGAGGGGTCGCCCCCTGCGGGGAGAGAAATCCTGATTGGGCTGGAGTCATGTCGGAAGCATCACGCGTTGGATGCCCCGCCCCTCCCACACCGCGTCTGCTGTTGCAAGAGCGACACAAAACGCGAAGGTGGCCGCCTTCTTCGCTTCCACCTCGACTGACCGGAACCACATGATCGGCGGTCAGGTCGTTGCTGGGATGTGGGTCG
>Ga0126307_10000219_pt1 | contig 36655 bp, 31 predicted proteins | sample Plot28_FD_89955 | JGI IMG/M metagenome (GOLD analysis project Ga0126307, IMG submission 89955) | Serpentine soil microbial communities from UC McLaughlin Reserve, CA, USA - Plot28 | ecosystem: Environmental > Terrestrial > Soil > Grasslands | place: USA: UC McLaughlin Reserve, Lake County... | reverse complement strand
TGGGCGGCGCGAGGGTCCACTGCCGCAAGTCGGGCGTGGGAGACCTCGAGGTGAAGGACGACCAGGCGTGCATCCAGGTGGTCAAGGACTACCTCTCCTACTTCCCGGCCAACTGCGAGGAGCGCCCGCCGCTCCGCGAGTCAGGCGATCCCGAGGACCGCATCTCGGAGAAGCTCCTCGACGTCGTCCCGGAGTCGCCCCGGCATCCGTACGACATGTACGACGTCATCCGGGAGATCGTCGACGACGGTGAGATCTTCGACATCAAGCCGAAATTCGCGAAGACGATCATCACCTGCCTGGCCCGCTTCGGCGGCCAGCCGGTCGGGATCGTCGCGAACCAGCCGAAGCAGCTCGGGGGCATCCTGGAGAACGATTCCGCCGACAAGGCGGCCCGCTTCATCAACCTCTGCGACGCCTTCAACATCCCGCTCGTCTTCCTGCAGGACGTGCCCGGTTTCATGGTGGGCTCGAAGGTCGAGCACGCCGGGATCATCCGCCACGGGGCCAAGATGCTCTACGCCGTCTCGCGGGCGACGGTCCCGAAGGTCACCGTCGTCGTCCGAAAGGCCTATGGCGCCGGCTACTACGTGATGAACGGCAAGGCCTACGAGCCCGACCTGATCGTGGCCTGGCCCTCCGCCGAGATCTCGGTGATGGGCGCCGAGGGTGCGGTCAACATCATCGGCCGCTCGGCGATCGAGGCCTCGGACAATCCGGAGGAGACGCAGGAGAAGATGCTCGAGGCGGTGCGGGCCCAGATCGACCCCTACATCGCGGCGGGCAACGCGATGATCGACGACATCATCGACCCGCGCGAGACGCGGCCGACGATCATCCGGGGCCTGCGGATGGCGGTGGGGAAGCGGGTCGAGCGGCCCTGGAAGAAGCATGGGGTGATGCCGGTCTGACGGCGAAGGCCATGATCAAGGACCAGCTCGCCCGCCATGCGGTTGACGCATGGAACCGCAGGGACGCCGACTGGGTGATCGCCAACTGCACTCCCGATTTCGAGTTCGTCCCGGCCGTCGCCGGTAGCGTCGAAGGGGAGGAGCGGCGGACGGCACGCGGTGCCGACGGCATCCGCCGTTTCTTCGCAGACTTAGAGGAGACCTGGGAGCGGTTCGAGGTGGAGACTCAGGATTTCCGGCAGGTCGGGGACGCGCTGGTCGTTTTCTGCCGCATACACGCCAGGGGACGGGGAAGCGGGCTCGAGCTCGACCAGCCGATGGCGATGGTCAGCTGGTTCCGCGGAGACAAGTTCGTGCGCGCGCAAAGCTTTCTCGATCAAGACGAGGCCCTCGAGGTCGCGGCGGGGCGGGAGGCCGTATGAGCCGCTTCGAGGATCCGGTGATCATCAGCAACTCGATCTCGGGGGCGATCGCCAATCGCGACCAGTGCCCCGCGATCCCGTACACGCCCGAGGAGTACGCGGCGGAGGCGCGACGGGCCGTCGATGAGGGCGCCTCTCAGATCCACATCCACGCTCGGACGCCGGATGGCACCCCGTCGTACGAGATCGACGATTTCCAGGCGATCACCGAGGCGATCCGGGCCGAGGTCGGCGACGTGATCATCAACTACTCGACCGGCGCGATCGGGGTGCCGATCGAGAAGCGCCTCGAGTACCTGCGCGCTCTCCGGCCCGACGTCGCTGCTCTGAACATGAGCTCGATGAACTACGCCAAGTACTCCCGGCGGCGTAAGGACTTCGTCTTCAAGGCGGTCTTCGAGAACAGCTTCGACACGATCACCGAGTTCCTGACCGCGATGAACGAGCTGGGGATCCAGCCCGAGCACGAGTGCTTCGACGCGGGGCACGTCGCCAACCTCGATCCCTACCTCGACATGGGACTGCTCGAGCCGCCGCTGCAGATCTCCTTGGTGATGGGCGTCAACGGCGGGATCCGGCCGAACGCGCGCAACGTCGCCTTCATGTCGGAGCAGATCCCCGGCGGGCCCGAGGGGCCCAACAACTGGCAGGTGATCGGCGTTTCGCGCGACCAGTGGAAGCTGCTCGCCGCCGCGCTCAATCTCGGAGGCAACGTCCGGGCGGGGCTCGAGGACAACCTCTATCTGCCCAACGGGGAGATGGCGAACTCGAACGGCGAGTTGATCGCCAAGGCTCGCCAGATGGCCGAGGACGTCGGCCGGCGCGCCGCGACTGTGGCCGAGGCCCGCGAGATGCTCGGGGTGCCCAGGCGCGAGGAGGCTGCGGCGTGAACCGGCCTCTCGAGGACGTCCGCATCCTCGACCTGACGCGGCTGCTGCCGGGCGGGTTCTGCACGCTGCTGCTCGCCGACCTCGGCGCGGACGTGATCAAGGTGGAGGACACCGGGCAGGGCGACTACGTGCGCTGGGCACCGCCCTACTACGGCTCGGACGAGCACACGCCGCTCGGCACCCGCTCCGCCATCTACCTGTCCCTGAACCGGAACAAGCGGTCCGTTCGGCTCGACCTGAAACAGGAGGGCGGCCGGCAGGCGCTGATCAAGCTGGCTGAGACCGCAGACGTCGTGGTGGAGAGCTTCCGCCCCGGAGTGCTCGACAAGCTCGGCGTCGGCTTCGACGTCCTGCGTCAGGCCAACCCGGCCCTCGTCTACTGCCCGATCACCGGCTACGGCCAGGACGGTCCCAACCGCGACCGCGCCGGCCACGACCAGAACTACCTCGCCCTCAATGGGATCCTTGGCCTGACCGGCGAGGCGGACGGCCCGCCGATCCAGTCGGGCGCCCAGATCGCGGACTTGGGCGGCGGGGCCCTGATGGCTGCGGTGGGGATCCTGGCGGCGCTGCAGGAGGCCCGGCGGAGCGGCGAGGGCCAGATGGTCGACATCTCGATGACCGACGGCTCCCTCGCCTGGCTCGCGATGGAGGCGGGCCGCTACTTCGGCTCGGGAGAGGTGCCGGAGCGCGGCAACATCATGCTCTCGGGTGGGATCGTCTGCTACCGGCCCTACGAGGCCGCGGACGGCTGGGTCACGTGCGGCGCCCTGGAGCCGAAGTTCTGGGCGCGCTTCTGCCAGGCGGTCGACCGCCCCGACCTGATCGAGAAGCAATTCGAGAAGCCGGGCTCGGAGGCGCACGCCCAGGTCGCGGAGATCTTCAAGGGCAGGACGCGCGAGGAGTGGAAGCGGTTCAACGACGAGCACGACGCGATGATCGAGCCGGTCCTCGACCTGGGCGAGGCCCTCGAGTCCGACCTCGTCCGCCAGCGCGAGATGGTGATCTCCTACGAGCAGCCCGAGCTCGGCGAGGTGAAGCAGCTCGGTTTCCCGATCAAGCTCTCTCGTACGCCGGCGAGCGTCGAGCGGCCGGCACCCGGCCTCGGCGAGCACACGCTGGAGGTGCTGACCGACGCCGGCTACTCGGCCGAGGAGGTTCAGGCCCTGGAGGAGCGAGGAGCGGTGAAGGGGCCGGATGCGGCGACGAAGCAGGAGCAGTTCCTGGCATGAGCGCGGCGAAGCCGGCCACCGCCAACGACGAGATGCTCCGCATGGGCGAGCTGGCGCGAGCCTCCGGCGTCTCGGCCGCCACGATCAAGCACTACCTGCGCGAGGGGCTCCTGCCGGAGCCGGTCAAGACCTCGCGGAACATGGCTTACTACCCGGCCGACTTCGTGGAGCGGATCCGGATGATCAAGCAACTCCAGGAGGAGCGCTACATGCCGCTGCGAGTGATCCGGGACCTTCTCCAGGAGGACCCGGATCGCGCCAAGGCGCTGATCGAGCTCGGCGACCGGCTACTCGAGCACGCCCTGGAGAGCGAGAGCGAGAGGGTGAGCGCGGCGGAGATACATGGGCGCTACGACATCCCGCAGGACGTGCTCGACCGGCTCGCGAAGCTGGAGGTCCTGACACCGGACAAGCGGGGCTACTCGCCGAGCGACGTCCGGATCATCGAGGCGATCAGCCGCTTCCGGGCCGGCGGCTACGAGGAGCGCATCGGCTTCACCGTCTACGACACGCTCCGCTACAAGCAGTCGATGGGCGACCTGGTCCGCCAGGAGGTCGACGTGCTGATGGAGCGCCTTGCCGGCGAGATGGACGCCGACGAGGCGATGGCTCTGATCGAGGCGGGGACTCAGCCGCTCAACGACCTGCTCGCCGCGATGCACACCAAGGCTCTGGTCGCGGAGCTCGAGCGGCGACGGGGCTCGGGCGAGGACGGCACCGGCGACTAGCTGAACCGTGGCGGAGCTCGCGATCTGGATGCTGGTCGCGATCGGGCTGCTCACCTTCGTGGTGCGCATCGCCATCCAGCTGCGCCGGACCGGGAACACCGGGCTGATCGGCCTTCGCGAGGGCGCGGGGATCGCCGACTGGGGCAGCGGTCTTCTCTTCGTCTCAGGGATGGCGTTGGGCGCGGCCTCGCCGGTGCTGGTGCTCCGGGACCATCTCGGCACGATCGACGCGATCGACGTCGATGCCCTGCACGTGATCGGCATCGTCCTGGCTGCGAGCGGCGGGCTGGCCGTCTTCGCCGCGCAGCTCGGGATGGGGGAGTCCTGGCGGATCGGGGTGAGCGATCAGGAGCGCACGGACCTGGTCACCTCCGGCTGGTTCGCCTTCTGCCGCAACCCGATCTACACGTCCATGATGGTGGGCTGGCTCGGCCTCGCCCTGATGGTTCCGACGTGGCTCGGATTCGCGGCGGCGGGTGTGATCGCGGTCGGGCTCGAGATCCAGGTCCGCTACGTGGAGGAGCCCCACCTGATGCGAACGCACGGCTATGAGTACCGCGCCTACACCTCGCGCGTCGGCCGCTTCCTCCCCGGCGTCGGGCGCCTTGGCTAAGCCGCTTCGAGGAGGCCCATCGCGTCGAGCGTCTTGCGGACGCCGTCGCTGAGCGGTGTCGTTTTCCAGCCGAGCTCCCTCTGCGCCTTCGAGGAGTCCGGACGGGCCTGCCACAGGAAGTAGGTGAGCTGTCCGCGCGGCAGGAGCGGAGGGCGGCGAATGATGCGCGAGATGCCCTCGCCGACGCCGGCGATCGCGTGGGCAACGGGGACCGGCATCACCGGCGGCACGCGTCCCCGGCCGGCGACCTGCTTCACGGTCTCGGCGATCTCGCGAAAGGACGCATAGCCGTCGGCCAGGATGTAGCGCTCGCCGTCCTTCCCCCTGTCCGCGGCGAGCAGATGTCCCTCTGCGACCCCGTTCACGAAGGCGTAGCCGGTGCCGCCCGGCGGGACCGCCGGCAGCCGCTTGCGGACGACGGGCTCGAAGATGCCGTTCTCGAACGACGGCGTGGCCGATGGCGTCGGCCCGTAGACCCCCGACGGATTGAGGATCACGACCTCCATCCCGCCGCGCTCTGCGAGGACGAGCTCCTCGGCGTGCTGCTTGGAGCGCTCGTACGCGGTCCCCTTCGGATAGTCGGCAAGCATCGTCTCATCGAAGCGCTCACCGCTGTCGGCGTGGAAGACGTCGTGGTCGAGGTGTGGATGAAGCGCCTGACCCCGGCCTGCTTCGCAGCTGCGGCGAGTGCGCCGCTTCCGAGGGCGTTTACGCGCTCGAAGATTCCCTCGTCCCTGACCCACTGTTCGGGCATCCCCATGGCGTTGAAGACCAACTCGCAGCCCTCGGCGGCAGCCGCGAGGCTGGCGGCGTCGGTGGCGTCGCCGCGGCGCGGCTCGACACCGGCCGGGAGGATGCTCGCCGCACGCTTCGGGTCGCGGACCAGGGCGCGCACCGCCTCGCCGCGCTCGAGCAGTGCGGATGCGATGGCGTGGCCGACCTTCCCCGTGGCCCCGGTCACCAGGACCTGCATCGGCGCATCCTATGCGGGCTCTCCGCCTCCATCGCCGTTGTGCCGGTCGCCGTGCCCGTTGGACTCGGGGTGAGCCCCGTCGGTGGAGCGGAGCCCGGTGAGGACCTCCTCGGCGAGGGTGGCGCGCCGCCGAGCTCGATCAGCAGAATCACCGTCGCGGCCCGGACCTCCGGCCCATCGCCTGATCGATCTCGGATCCCAGTCCCACCTCGCGCCAGACCCGGTCCGCGACTCGACGCGGACCTCGTGCGAGGCAGCAACCTGCGGAGCATCTGGGCCGCTCTTACCCGCTGCTCTGCGACTTACCCTCTAGATTGACTGGTCAGTCAACGTGCGTGCGGCAGCCGTACAGATCAACTCCACCGACGACTACGAGCGCAACCTCGAGGTCGCCGAGCGCCTCGTGCGCGCCGCCGCCGACGACGGCGCGGAGCTAGTCGTCCTGCCGGAGAAGTGGACGGCGCTCGGCGACCCCGAGGTTATTCGCGCCGCGGCGGAGCCACTCGACGGCCCGGCGCTGAGCGTCGCTTCCGGCTGGGCGCGGGAGCTCGGCGTCTTTCTCGTCGCCGGCAGCGTGCCCGAGCTCGTCGCCGGCCGGGAGAAGCTCGCGAACACCTCCGTCATGTTCGGCCCGGACGGCGAGCGGCTCGCGACCTACCGGAAGATCCACATGTTCGACGTGGATGTCGGGGACGTCTCCTACCGCGAGTCCGAGGTCGAGCAGGCCGGCGATGGGATCGAGATCGGCGACGCGAACGGCGCCCAGGTAGGGCTGACCATCTGTTACGACCTCCGCTTTCCCGAGCTCTACCGCATCCTCGCGCTGCGGGGCGCTCGGGTGATCACCGTCCCCTCGGCATTCACTGAGCGCACCGGGCGGGACCACTGGGAGGTGCTGATCCGCTCCCGCGCGATCGAGGACCAGGTCTTCATCGTCGCCGCCGGGCAGATCGGCTTCGCCCCGCCTCACTACCGCAGCTACGGCCGCTCGATGATCGTCGACCCCTGGGGACTGGTCCTGGCACAGGCCGCGGACGGGGAATGCTTCGTGTCGGCGGATCTCGACTTCCAACACCAGGATGAGGTGCGTGAGCGCCTCCCGTCCCTGCGCCACCGCCGCCCCGACGCCTATCGGTGGCCCGAGATGACCCTGGCGGGCGCATCCTGATGGCACAGGCCCCCGCCCCCGACAAGCGCCGCGCGATCCTCGACGCCGCGATCACGGTCTTCGCCCGCCAGGGTTTCCACTCGGCGCGGGTCTCGGACGTGGCCGCGGAGGCGGGGGTCGCCTATGGGCTCGTCTACCACTACTTCAACTCCAAGGACCAGATGCTCAACGAGCTCTTCTCGGAGCGCTGGGCGCTGCTTGTCGAGGCGAGCCAGGAGATGCGGGCCAACGACATGCCCCCGCGCGACAAGCTCGCCGGCGTCGCCAACTTCATCATCGAGTCCTACCGGCACGAGCCCGAACTGATGAAGGTGATCATCGTCGAGGTGACGCGGGCCGCGAACTCCTTCGGCCGCACCCACCTGCCCGAGATCCGCAAGGCCTATGACCTGGTCGCCGAGATCGTCTCGGACGCCCAGGGGAAGGGCGAGTTCCGGGACGACGTCGACCCCAACTTCGCGGCGATGGTGTTCTACGGCGCGATCGAGCAGCTCTTGACCGGCTGGATCTTCGGCTCGATCCCGGGCACCGACGCGGACTACGAGCGTGCCAAGGGACTGGTGATCGAGACAATCTGCGATGGCCTCGAGCCGCGCCCGGTCGGCGACGCGGTGGCGGGCTGAGCTTCGATGTGGGAAGGCCTCGCCAGGACCGAGCGCCAGGACCGTGTCCTGCATGGAGCGGCCAAGCTCGCCAACGTCCTCGTCGGGATCGTCCTCCTGCCGCTCTGGATCTTCGGCCAGCTGGTTGGCGGGCGGGTCAGGGACCTGCTCCGCGGGATGGAACGCCGCAGCAGGCGGCATCTGCCGGTCCCCCCCGAGCGCGAGCGAACCATGGACGCGCTGATGGCGGACCTCCACGGGCTCCCGAACCACCTGCGCCACTCCAACTTCGCCGAGCTCCGGCGGGGCTTCGCGGACATCTCCAACTTCGTCGTCGCCCAGCACCGCGAGGGCGCGGTGATCGGATATCGCTACCCGGGCCAGTTCAAGGACCACATCGTCGAGGGCGCCGATGGGGAGAGGATCGCCGCCTCGATCGCCGTCCAGGAGGCTGCCCGGCCCGGACTGATCGTGGTCCACGGCCTGTTCACCTCGAGCCGATTCGACTACGTCCGGCAGATCGCGGTGCGCGCCTTCTACGAATGGGGCTTCAACGTGGCCGCGCTCGACCTGCGCAGCTTCGGCATGACCGAGCTGACCAGCCCGGCCCCCTCGACGGCGGGATGGAAGGAGGGGCTGGACATCCTCGCGCTGGCGTCCTACATGAAGGAGCTCGGCTCGACCAGCGTTGGGACCCTCGGCATCTCGCTGGGGGGCAGCTCCGTGCTGAATGCCTGCGATCAGGAGGCGACCGCGCAGGAGCTGGATGGCGGGATCCTCGCCGTCTCGCCGCCCGCGGTTCCCAAGGACGTCTGGGCGCGCCTGGCCGAGCCGGTCCCCCGTGGGCATCCGCGCTATCCGCTCCACCGGGCATTCGAGGCGGCGCTGATCTCGCGGGTGCGCTCCGGGCGCTGGCCGCCCGAGGCCGAGAGCATGGATCGCGCCATGGAATTCGTCTCGGCGCCTTACTACGGCGTCGGCCCCGAGGAGATCTGGACCCACGCCCGCGGCATCGACCATGTCCCCAACGCCAAGGTCCCGCTGCTCATCCTCCATCCGGAGGACGACCCGATCATCAAGGTCGACCAGGGTCGCCTCCTCTGCGAGGCGGCGAAGGACAACGATCTGGTGCGCGTCTGGATCCTTCCGGCCGGTTCCCACGGTCTGCTCGAAGCCGCGGATCCGCAGTGGACCCACGCGGTCTACCGCACCTTCTTCGAGCGCTGGGCGGACTACGCCGAGCGATCGCGGGAGCAGGCGAACGGCCGAGGCGCTGAGTTGGTTTACTCCGCGTAAGAGGCCGGGTAGCGCGAGACCACCGGCGAAGGAGCGCAAGCGATGCAGAGCGAAATCACGAGGCGACTGATCTGGGCGGGGCTGCTGGCGGGTACCGGCGCCCTGGCGACAGTCGCCGCGCACCGGCTCTCCGAGGTGATCTGGCGCAGCGTCTTCAACGAGGACCCGCCCGAGTGACCGACGGCGAGCCAACCCAGCCCTCCGGCTCCAGCCCGATGGCCGAGACCCCGCCGCCTGCGCCCCCGGCCGGCAACGGTGCGAAGGTCCCCGAGGAGATGAGCGTCGGCGAGCTGGTCTTCGAGGTCTCGGACCGCGCCTCAGTCCTGATCCGCGAGGAGATCGAACTCGCCAAGACCGAGGTCACGGAAAAGGTCAACCGCCTCCTGCGCGGGTCGGTCGCCGGGCTGGCGGCAGGGATCTTCGCCCTTTCCGCCCTACTTCTGATCATGCACGGCGTCGCCTGGCTCCTCAACGACCTCGTCTTCGACAACTTCTGGGCCGGCTTCTTCGTCGAGGCCGCGCTCTTCCTGCTGATCGGGGCCGGCGCCGGCCTGTTCGCCTACCGCGCCTTCAAGCGTGGCGCCCCGCCCACCCCGGACATGGCAATCGAGGAGGCCAAGGAGATCAAGGCAGCCTTCGGAGAGGAGGAGGGATCGTGAGCACCCCCGCTGGCCGGACGCTTCAAACCGGAGGCAACGGGCGCTGGTCGCCTCCGCCGCCCGGGACGCGCTCCGCCGAGCAGATCCGCAGCGACATCGTCCAGCAGCGCCAGCAGCTCTCGCGCTCAGTCGACGCCCTGCGACACCGCTGGGTCGAGGTCACCGACGTGAAGCGGCAGATCCGCGAGCACCGCACCGAGCTTGCCGTGGGCGCCGCCGTGGTCGGCGCTTTCGTCGGGCTGATGGCGCTCAGGCGACGGCGGCGCTGAGTCGGCTAGCCCCCTAGCACCTTCCAGGAGACGCCTCCGACCCCGAGCAGGCCGGGTCCCACGTGGGCGCCGATCACCGGCCCGACCTCGGACGTGAAGACGGGGTCCTTGCCGAAGATCGGTCTGCAGGCCTCGATCATGCGGACCGCGTTCTCCGGATCCTGGACATGCTGGACGACCCAGGCGTCGGCCCCGTCCTCGTTGCGCTGCCGGGCATAGCCGACCAGCCGCTCGAAGGCTCGGCTGCGCGTCCGCACCCGCTCGACCGGGGTGATCTCCTCCTCGAGGGTGAGGATCGGCTTGATCTTCAGCGTCGTGCCGATCCAGGCCCGGGCCGCGCCGATCCGGCCTCCGCGGCGCAGGTACTCGAGCGTGTCGACCGCGAACCAGATCTTGAGCTCCTCGCGCACCGCCTCCGCCCGCTCGTTCGCTTCGGCAGCGTTCGCCCCCTTCTCCGCGGCATTCGCCGCCCCGAGGATCATCAGGCCCATGCCGCCGGCACCGGTGCGCGAGTCGCAGACCACGATCCGCTCCCCGCCCTTGCCCTCGGTCGTGAGCCGCTCGCGCGCCTGCATCGCCGACTCGTAGGTTCCGGAGATTCCGGACGCCAGGTGGATCGAGACGATCTCCCTCCCCTCGGCGAGCAGCGGCTCATAGACGGCGATGAAGTCGCCCACCGACGGCTGTGAGGTGGTGACCTGCTGGTCCGAGGCCCGCAGCCGCTCGTAGAACCCGCGAAGGTCGGCGATGTCCGCCTCTCGCTCCTGCTCTCCCTCGATGCCGACGTAGAGGCTGACGAGGTGGATGTCGTGCTGGGCGATGAATTCGGGCGGCAGATATGAGGTCGTGTCGGCGACGACCGCGGTCGAGGACATTGCGCCTTTCTAACATGCGGGCCCTATGTGCCGCCCCCGGCCGCCAACCCGATCACGCGGGCCGGCCCTTGCTGGACTCGATTTTCCCTCGGCCATGCGCGACCGGGCCTACGGCCGTGGGCGCTAAGACGCTCGTCACCGGCGGGACGGGCTTCGTCGGCCTCCACGTGGTCAGGGAACTGGCCCGTCGGGGCGACGAGCTCAGACTGCTGGTCCGCGATCAGAGCAATACCGAGCCGCTCGATGGCATCGAGTGGGAGCGCGCCAGCGGCGACGTCATCGACCGCGATTCGGTGCGGAGGGCGATGAAGGGAGTCGACCGGGTCTTCCACGTCGCGGGCACGACCTCGATGCGGAGCCGCGACCGGATCCGCGTCTTCCAGGTGAATGTCGAGGGGACTCGGAACGTCTTCGAGGAGGCGCTCAGCGCCGGAGCCGAGCGCGCGGTTCTCACCTCCAGCTCGAGCGCGGTGGGCGCGGCAAAGCCCGGCGAGACGATCGACGAGGACCATCCGTTCACCGTCGGCCGCCTCGGCATCGCTTACATCAACTCGAAGCACGACGCGGAGCTCGTGGCGATGCAGCTGGCGGCGAAGGGCCTGCCGGTCGTGATCGTCAATCCCTCCTTCGTGCTCGGTCCCGACGACCCCAACCCAAGCGGAACCTCCAATGCCCTGATCCGGCGGCTCCTGCTGCGCAGGATCCCCGGCTACGTCGATGGCGCGATCAACGTCGTCGACGTTCGCGACGTCGCCCGTGGCCATCTGCTCGCCGACGAGCGGGGCGAGACCGCGGAGCGCTACCTCCTGACGGGGAGGAACTTCACTCTGCAGCGGCTGTTCGCGGACCTCAGCCGGATCGCCGGCGTGCCCACGCCGCCGGTGCGGATGCACGGCAGGCTCGTGGTCACGGGGGTCGAGACGATGGAGTTCCTAGGCGTCCGCCTCCCCACCTCCCCGGACGAGGTTCGCTCAGGGACCCAATGGTTCACCTACCGCAACGACAAGGCGCGCGAGCAGCTCGACTGGGAGCCCCGGCCGCACGAGGAGACGCTGGAGGACGCTGTCCGCTGGCAGCTCGAGCAACTGGGCGAGCGCACTGAGGGCCACCGGCTGACCGATCTCGCACTGCGCACAACGGGCCGCGCCTTCGGCCTGCTTCCCTTCGTGCGATGAACGAGCCTCGCCGAGTCCTCTATCGCTGCGGGACCCCGACCAACTTTCTCTGCCCGTGTGGCGCGGTCGCCCGGCGGCTGAACAGGCTGGGCGTCGAGTACCGCGCCGAGCGGGTCCGCCGGCGGCGCTCCCAGCGCCCGGAGATCGTCGAGCTGACGAAGCTTCCCTACGTGCCGGTGCTCGTCGACGGCGACGAGGTGGTGAACGACTCGCGGCGGATCCTGCAGTACCTCGACTGGCGCTACGGCGAAGCGACGCCCGCGGCTGAAAGCGCCTCCTCCGGATCCCAGTAGGCCCGCTGGTAGGCGAGCTGTCCGTCCCGGACGCGGCAGACGTATCCCCAGAGATGCTCGAACGGAATGTCGGCGCCCTTCGAGATGCCGCTGACCCGAACGAGCGCCACGATGCCGTCGCCCGCATCGACAAGATCCTCGACCTCCATCTTGGTCGAACCGAGCACCTCGAGGTAGCCGTTCCAGGTCGCGATCACCTCGTCCCTGCCGCGATACGCACGCGAGCCCGGCCACCGCGGGTCCTCGACGTATTCGATCTCGGGATGCCACCAGCGCTCGGCCGCCTCCGGGTCGACGCCCGACGGGGCGGCATTGGCCATTTCCTCCCACATTCGTCTCAGGATCTGCACGTCGGCGGCGCTCACGCACGCAGTATCTCCGAGTCCGTGAGGCGGGCCTCTACAATGCCCGGTGATGAGTGAGGCACCTCAGCCGATCAAGCTGACCGACAAGGCGGCGAGCAAGATCAAGGAGCTGCTCGGCGAGCAGGAGACCGGTTCCGAGCAGGCGCTCCGCGTAGCGGTTCGCGGTGGCGGTTGCTCCGGCTTCCAGTACGCGCTCGCCTTCGACACTCCCAAGGAGGACGACCACCGCTTCGAGAATCAGGGCGTGGCAGTTGTCGTCGACAAGACGAGCATGCAGTTCGTCTTCGGCTCCGAGGTCGACTGGGTCGACGGCCTGCAGGGCGCGGGCTTCTCGGTCAACAACCCGAACGTCGTCGCAGCCTGCGGCTGCGGCTCCAGCTTCCAGGTCCGCGAGGACGCGACCGAGCAGGCCGCGACCGTCTAGGCCGCGCGGCGACCCTGAGCCTCAGCTCACGGCTTTCTTCACGAGCTCGCCGATCCTTGCCTCTTCGGCCGGGGTTAACTCCATGAGCGCGAAGGAGGTCGGCCACATGGCGCCTTCGTCGAGGTTCGACTTGTCGCTGAACCCGAACGTCGCGTACCTCGCCTTGAACTTGGCAGCGCTTTGGAAGAAGCAGACAACTTTGCCGTCCTTGGCATAGGCGGGCATCCCGTACCAGGTCCTCGGCGAGAGATCCGGCGCGCTGGCTTTGACGATCGCGTGGACCTTCTCGGCCTTGGCGCGGTCCGGCTTCGGCATCTCGGCGATCTTCGCGAGCACTTCGCCTTCACCATCCGCCTTGCCCCCGCGCGCGGCCTTCACCTCTTTGGCGCGCTCCCTCATCGCGGCCTTTTCTTCGGCCGTGAATCCCTCGGACGCCTTGCCTCTCGTTCTCCTGGCGGACTTCTGCTTGTCCTTTGCAGTCTTGCTCCCGGCCATGGAAGCACCTCCTGAATGTTTAGGTCGCGTGACATATAGTTTGTACCACAAATTATTGGCGCAACGTAGCAATCGATGTAATAATTCTGGAATCGAAGGCGCCGATTCCACCCAGGTTGAGATCGCCGAGTTCGCCGGTCAGCTCTTCTTCCGGCTCTGGCGTGCCTCTCACACCCGCACTGCCGAGGCACTCGAATCGGTCGGACTGACGCCGGCCCTCTTCGGTCTGCTCAATGTCCTCGCGGCTCGAGCCGGGACCAATCAGCAGGAGCTCGGCTCGGCGATGGGTATCGATCCGAGCACGATGGTCACCCTGATCGACAAGCTTGAGAGCGAGGGCTTTGCCAAGCGCCGCCCGCATCCGCGAGATCGCCGCGCCCGCGAGGTTTCAATCACTCCCAAGGGTCGCCGACTCCTTCAACGAGCGCGGAAGCTGGCCTCTGAGGCAGAGGACGACGTGCTCGGCGGGCTCAGCGCCGCAGAGCGGCGCGAGCTGCTGAGGCTGCTTCGACGGGCGTTCAGGTCAGCACCGCCGCAACCCTTGTGGAGCGCCGCCGAAGGGGACTAGGGCTGCTCAGCGCTCGACCTGGATCGGCGGGCTCTGCTGCGGGTTGTCCGCCTGCAGCTCCTGCTTGGCCGAAGGAGCCGCCGGCTCCGCTCGCTCGGCGCCGAGCAGCTCGCCGAGCTCACCGGACTCGTCCATCTCCTCGACGAGGTCGCAGCCGCCCACCAGCTGGCCGTTGACGTAGAGCTGGGGGAACGTCTGCCAGTCGGAGATCTCGGCGGTCACCTCGCGCAGAGGCTGGAGCGCCGGAAGCACGTCCAGCGCCGCGTACTCGACGCCGTAGGACTCGAGCACGTTCACGACACGCATCGAGAAGCCGCACTGCGGCGCGTCCGGGGTTCCCTTCATGAAGAGCAGAATCTGGTTGTCCCGGATCAGCTCCTCAACCTTGTCCTTGAGTGTGGGTTCAGTCATCGGTTCTCACTATACGCAGCCGCTACTCCGGCACCGAGGTCTTGATCGAAAGAGCGTGGATCGAGCCGTCATCGAAGCGGGTCTGCACAGCCCTCTTGACCAGCTTGTGCTGTTCGATCCGCGGCAGACCATCGAACTGCGGTGCGCTGACTGTCGCGCGCAGGTGGTCCTGGGTGCCGGTCTCGTCGACGACCTCGACCTTCGCTCCCGGCAGCGATGCCTCGATCATCAATCGGACCTCGTCGGTGGAGATGGCCATGGTCAGGCTGCGGTTTTGGCGGCCCTCGACGCCTCCACCAACTCGTCGACCTTGCAGAACTTGACCCGCGGGCGGCCGTGGGGCTTGCCGGCCTCGACCTCGGCGGCGTCGATCGCCTGCCAGCCCTCGAAGGTGATGTGGTCGGGCTTGCGCTCGTTGAGGAGGGCCTCGATCGGGCCGCGGTCTCCGGCCAGCTCCGGCTCAGGGATCTTGCCCGCCTCGAGGTCGGCGAACAGGTTGTCGACGGTCTCCTGTGCGTCCTTCTTGTTCGTCCCGATCACGCCCGAGGGGCCGCGCTTGATCCAGCCCACGGCGTAGAGGCCGGGGACCTGCTCGCCATCGCCGTCGTGGACGCGCCCGCCGTCGTTGTGGATCAGGCCGCGTCCGTCGTCAAAGGGGATGCCATCGATCGGGATGCCCTTGTAGCCGATCGAGCGCAGGACCAGGCCGCACTCGATGGTCTCGCGCTCGCCGGTGTCGACGGCGCGGATCCGGCCTGAGTCGTCGCGCCGCAGCTCGTTCTTGCCGACGACGATCCGCTCCACCTTGCCCTCGCCCTGGATCTCCACGGGCGAGCGCAGGAAGCGCATCACGATCTTCTTCTTCTTGCCCTCAGGCTCGCGCTGAGAGAAGTCGGTGAAGATGTCGACGTTGCGGCGGTTCGTCGGGTCGGCGTCATCGGAGTCGAGCCACTTGCGGCTCAGGTCGTCGAGCTCCATCTCGGCCGGATCGATGTCGATGTCGGCGTCGGCCATCTCTCCGAGCTCGCGCACCTCGGGGTTGGTGAAGGCCGCCTGGGCGGGTCCGCGGCGGCCGAGCATGAGGATCTCCTTCACTCCGGCCCCGTCGAAAGCCTCGATCGCGTGGTCGGCGGTGTCGGTCTCGCCCAGCTCGTCGGCGGTGAGGGCGAGCATCCGGGCGACGTCCGCGGCGACGTTGCCGTTGCCGATCACCACGACGCGCTCGCAGGAGAGGTCGAACTCCCGGTCGGCGAAGTCGGGGTGGGCGTTGTACCAGTTGACGAACTCGGTGGCGGGATGCGAGCCGGGCAGCTCCTCACCCGGGATGCCGAGCTGGCGGTCGGTTGCGGTGCCGTAGGCGAAAACGACCGCGTGGTAGCGCTCCCGCAGCTCCTCGACGGAGAGGTGGATGCCGACCTCCACGTTGCCGAAGAACCGGAACTCCGGTCGGGCCGCGGTCTTCTCGTAGACGCGGATCACCGACTTGATCTTCGGATGGTCCGGCGCGACGCCGAAGCGGACCAGCCCATAGGGGGTCGGGAGGCGGTCGAACATGTCGACCTCGGCGTGCGTGCCCTCGTGCTTGAGGATGTGCTCAGCCGTGTAGAAGCCGGCCGGGCCCGAGCCGACGATGGCGACGCGCAGGGGATTTTCCTCGGTACCGATCACAGCGAGCGGGAAAGGGTAGTGGGATCAGGCCGTCGCCACGGCGGTGGCGGCGGTGCCGTCGAGCGCATCGAGCGTGCGGCCGAGCGACATCGCGACGCAGGTGAAGATCGGGGTGTCGCGGAGGGTGTAGGAGCTCGACTCGGTCCCGCGCAGCTCCTGGACGAGGTCGAGGAACTCGGCGGGCTCGTCCCCCTCGAAGGAGACGACGAACTCCTGGTCGTCGAGGCCGAAGGAGTAGGCGGTGTTGATCGAGATCTCGGGGTAGCGGCGGCCGACCTCGATGTGGTTGGCCATGATCCGCTGCCGCTCCTCCAGCGGCAGTCCGTACCACTCGCGCTTCTTGTCGAAGGGGTAGACGAAAAGGTACTTCCGCTCGGAGGTGCAGATCTCAGGCCGGGATTCCGAGTCCGAGTAGGGAGAGGGCTTCGTCATCGCCAGGTAGCTGTACGGCGTGGTCGCCCAGCGCGCCAGCCCGCTCTGACCCAGGACCACGTGGAAGGTGTGGATTTCCTCCAGGGTCGGGCTCTGGCTGAGCAGCAGCAGGTCGACGTCCCCTCGCGTGCCGACCGTCGAATACGCTCGCAGCGAGCGGTCCTCGGCGAAGTCCTCGCAGGCCGCCTGGAACTCCGCCTTGTCGCGCGCCCGCTCCTCGGCGCCGCGCCTCCGCCAGGCGGGGTCGAGCTTGAAGAACGTGAACTTGACGAACGTGCGGTCGGCCACGAGACGAAGGTTAGTGGCCGCCCTGCTGGCGGCCGGGGTGCTCGGCTGCGTGTTCTCGCCACCCGCGGCGGCCACAAGGGTCACCGTGGCTGTGGTCCCGAGGGGCACGTCCGTCGCCGAGCTCACCCGGGTGCCCGGGGTGGCGCCCGGGGCGTTGAGCGCAGGGGTCGGCGAGGTCCCCTCGGAACAGACCTTCATCGACATCTCCCAGGGAAGCCGGATCGACGAGGCGCTCTATGACCGGGAGCTGCCGGGGCTGTTTCCGTTCGCGCGAGAGGTGCCCGGATGGTCTGACGTCGTGAAGCGTGCGGATGGCGCCCCCGCCGATCTCGTCCCCGGTTTGCTCGCGCAGCGGCTCGCATCCGCCGGGATCGCCGCGTACGCCCAGCAGCCGATGACCGCCAGCGCGCTCATCGCAGCGAACCGAAGGGGTGTAGTGGCCGCGCTCAGACCCGACTCATGTGCGGATCACTGCCTCATGGTCCGGAACGCCCGCCCTGCGGACCTGGCGAGGTTGGCCCGCCGGCTACGGGGCGAGGACCTGCTGATCGCGATCGCCGCGCCGCCCCCGTCTCCGAGTGGAGCTCTCGCGATCGGGATCGCGGGCCGCGGCTTCGACGGCGACCTGACCTCGGATTCGACCCGGACCGAGGGGTACGTCCTGTCTACCGATCTCGCGCCGACGATCCTACGGCGGTTCGGGCTTCGGATCCCGGACGAGGTGTATGGGGAGGCGATCCGAGCCGAGGGCGCAACCGCCCCGGCGGCTGTCGAGGATCTTGCCGATCGCATGTCGGTGATCCCGGACCGCCGTGCGCCCATCCTCATCGTCTGTCTCGCGGCCTGGGTCGTCCTGGCACTCGCTGTCGATCGGATCGCGTTCGGCCTGCGGCGGGTGGCCATGGCCTGGCTGGCGCTCTGCTTCGCCTACCTGCCGCTGCTGCTGCTCGTCGGGTCCTGGCTCGAGCCCGGCGGTGTCGCGGAGGCGGCCCTTGTTGGGTTCGGTGCGACGGCTCTCGCGGCACTCACCGTTCGGCTGGCCTGGGGCTGGCGCGGGCTGGCGCTCGCCTGCGGGATCACCGCGACCGCGTACGCGATCGACGTGATAGCCGGGTCCGGCTTGACGACGCTCTCGCTGCTCGGCCCGAACCCGATCTACGGGGCCCGCTTCTATGGGATCGGGAACGAGCTCGAGGCGTTGATCGCGGTGATGGTGCCGGTGGGGGTTGGCGCAGGACTCAGCGCTTGCACCGGCTGGGGAAGAGAGGTGAGCCGGGCCGCTGCCGTGAGTTCATTCCTCGTCGCCGGCGTGGTCGGCGCGGTCGTCTTCGGCGCCGGGCGGTTCGGCGCGGACGTCGGGGCGGCGATCGTGCTCCCCGTCGGAGCGGCCGTGGCCGCCGCCGCCCTTCCACGGCATCTTGAGCGCTTTCCCGGCTCTGGGCCGGGAAATCGCTCAAGACTTCGTCTGATCGGGCTCGCGGTCGCCGCGCCGCTCGCGGCTCTCGTCCTGGTGGCCCTCATTGACTTGCTTTCGGGCGGCAACGCGCACCTCACGCGATCCGTGATCGACGCGGGCGGCGCCGGGGGCCTCGCCGACCTCGCACAGCGGCGCCTGGAGCTCTCGGCCCACGACTTCGGGCAGGCCGCCGCGAGCCCCCTCTTCTGGGTGGTCGTCGTGGGGATCGGCGTGGGGATGAGCCAGTGGCGCCGGATCGACGCCTGGCTGCGGCCCGCTCCGATCGCTCGTGCGGGGCTGATCGGCGCCTGCTCAGCCGTTGCCGTGGGTGTGCTCGTCAATGATTCGGGGGCGACGTTTCTCGTGCTCGGGGGTCTCGCGCTGGGTGCCTCTCTCGCCTACGCCTGGTCACAGGCGGGCGAATCGGGGCTCAAGCAGACGAGATTCAGTAGTTCGCCGCGTAATCTGCGAGGCGTGCGTGGGTAAGTGGTCGAGGTGTGACTTCCGGCACTGACCACAGCCACTCCGCTCGGTACCCTGGCCCAATGCGCATTGCGCTCGTCTCGCCGTATTCCTGGACGTACCAGGGAGGGGTGAACAGGCACGTTGAGGCGCTGGCGGAGCAGTTCATCGCCGAGGGAGATCACGTTCGCGTGTTAGCTCCGTGGGACCCGCCGGGCTTCATCAGCCGACGCCTCCACCGCTCGCAGCCTGAGCTGCGGGAGGCTCCGGAGTACCTGATCCCGCTCGGGCGGACCGTCGGGTACGGGGCCAATGGCGCCATCTCCAACCTTTCCTCCTTCCCGGAGGGGCCGATCTCGCTGCGCCGGGAGCTGCGGGCCGGCGACTTCGACGTCGTTCACGTCCACGAGCCGCTGGCGCCCTTGGTCGGCTGGGATGCCATGACCTTCCGAGGTGCGCCGGTCGTGGGCACCTTCCACGCTTACTCGAGCAAGGCCTTCCCAAACCACGTCGCCACCCTGCTGGGCGCCCGGCGACGCCTCAACCAGCTCTCGGCGCGAATCGCCGTCTCCGAGGCCGCCGCCTGGACCGGCCGGCGCTGGTTCGGCGGCGAGTACGTGATCGTCCCGAACGGTGTCGACATTCAAGCTCCGCCCAATGGCGCCAAGTCGCCGAGCGATGAGCTCCGGCTCCTCTTCGTGGGCCGCGCGGAGGAGCGAAAGGGCCTTCCCGTCCTCCTCTCCGCTTTCCAGGCGCTGGTCGAGCACGTCCCCTCGCGACTGACGGTGGTCGGGGCGGACCCCGAGGACGTCGCCCGCCTGGTCGCTGACCCGGACGTGCTCTCGCACATCGACGTGCTCGGCAAGGTGTCGGACTCGGTGCTGTGGCAGCAGCTCGGCGACGCCGACCTGCTCTGCGCTCCCTCGCTCGCGGGAGAGAGCTTCGGAATGGTCCTGATCGAGGCGATGGCGTCCGGCACGCCGGTGATCGCCTCCAAGATCGCCGGCTACAGCGACGTGGTCACCGACGGCGTCGACGGCGTCCTGATCCCGCCCGCCGATCCGCAGGCCCTCGCCGAGGAGCTTCAGCTGCTCTCGCACGAGCCCGAGCGCCTGGTCGCAATGGGCGAGGCGGGCCGACGCAGCGCCGAGCGCTACGCGTGGCCACGCGTCGCTGACGAGGTCAGGAAGGTCTACGAATGGGTGACCGAACCGGCCCCCGCCCCGGCGTCTCAGCTGGAGGCGGCCGCCCGGCGAACCGGCCTCGTCCCGATCGACGGCGCGGCGCGGCATCCGGCGAAGCGCCTTCCCTCGCTCGAGCCGGCCCCGGCGGCCGCGGCTGACGGCCGCGCGGGCCGTCTGGCGCGCAAGGCCGGAGTCGCGGTGGCGGGAGTCCTCGGGCTTCTCCTCACGGCGCTCGCGGCCCGGCGCATCGGCGTCGACAGCGTGGCCACCAACATCATCGACTCCGACCTCAAGTGGGTGCTGATCGCCTGCGCGCTGATGGTCGCGGCGATGTTCGCTCGCGCCGCGTCCTGGGTCGCGATCGCCCGGGCGGCGCTGCCCGGCAGGGCGGTCCGGCGACGCGATGTCACCTCGGCGACCATGATCGGGGTGCTGATGTCGGCGACGCTGCCGGCGAGGCTCGGAGAGCCGGCGAGGGCGATGGTCCTCTCCCGCCGCGTCGGCCGGATGCGCGAGACGTTCCCCGTCCTGATCGGGACGCTCGTCTCGCAGACGGCGCTCAACATCCTCGCTCTGGCGCTGCTCGGCGGGATCATCGTCTCGACGACCGACCTCTTCCAGGCGAGCACCCAGAAGCTCTTCCTGGTCTCGACCGCGCCCCTTTTGATCCTGCTCGCGGTGCTGCTGGCGCCGTCGCTGGTCAAGGTGAACGGCCAGGGTCGCATCGCCCGCGCGATCCAGGCTGCCCGCAACGCGGTCAAGCAGGCTCGGCGCGGGCTCAGGGTCTTCCGGGATCCGCGCAAGGGAACATTCGCGGCGTTCGCCCAGCTCTTCGCCTGGTTCCTGCAGCTGCTCGCCTGCTGGGCGCTCTTCGCCGCGCTCGGACTCGATCACAAGGTCGCCATCGGTGCAGCAGCGGCTTGCCTCTTCGCGGTCAACGTCACCGCGGTGGTGCCGGCGACGCCCTCCAACATCGGCATCTTCCAGCTGGCGATCATCAGCGTGCTCAACAAGGGCTTCGGCATCCCGGCCTCCGACGCGCTCGCCTACGGCGTCATCCTCCAGGCCGTCGAGATCGCGACCGCCGTGGCGCTCGGCGTCCCCGCCCTGGTCCGCGAGGGGGTCACCTGGTCCGACATGAGGCTGCGGGCGCTGTCCGCGGCGCCGGTGCGGCTCTCGGAGCGTCCGCGCTCTCGCGAGCGCAGCGCCGAGCGCATCTCCGCCTAGCGGCCACCAGGCCGCTCCACTTCGGGAGCGAAGGGCGAAGCCCGAAGCGACTTATGCGGGGCGGCCGCTTGTAGCCGCGATCTGAAGGCGAAGCCGTTTCTCGGGCGCTTCCCGCGCTGCGAAAATGGCGGGCGTGCCTCGAACCGCCCTCTGCCCGGTCCTGATCAGGCGAGACGACGAGTTGGGCGTCCTCGAGGACGCCCTGCTCGCGGCGCGCCGCGGTGAGAGCCGCTTCGTCGCCCTGGCCGGAGAGGCCGGGATCGGGAAGACGAGGCTGGCCCGCGAGCTCGCGAGCGAGGCCCGTGAGCTCGGGTGCACCGTGCTCGCGGGCGCGTGCAGCGACGCGGAGCTCACCCTCCCGTACCTGCCCTTCGTCGAGGCGATCGGTAACTACCTCGACGAGGTGGACGCGGACCATCTCGGGGAGCAGCTCGGACCGGCGATCGCCGAGCTTGCCCAGCTCTTCCCGCAGCTGTCACGCGGAGCGGGGCCCGAGCAATCGCTCGATCAGGGCCAGGCGAAGCTGCGACTGTTCGAGTCGCTCGTCTCGCTGCTGGCGCTTCCCGCTCGCGAGCGCACGCTGCTGATGGTGATCGAGGACGTTCACTGGGCCGATGCCTCGACCAGGGAACTGCTCGACTACCTCGCTCGCCGGCTCACGGACCTTCCGTCGCTGATCCTCGTCACCTACCGGCGCGACGAGCTCAATCGCCGCCATCCTCTGATGCCCGTCCTGCACGGCTGGCGACGCTCCGGGGTCGCCGATGTCGTCGAGCTGGATCCCCTCTCGTCGGACGGCGTCGGCGAGATGCTCGCTGCCATGCTCGGGGAGGAAGCGGTCGATGCGGAGCTCCGCGAGCTCATGGTCGAGCGCAGCGAGGGCAACCCGTTCGTGCTCGAGGAGATGCTTCGCGAAGCCGTCGAAGGCTCGGACGGTGTCGGACGGGAAAGCGGCACGTTGACCGCGACGCCGCTCCCGGAGACCGTTCGGCACGCCATCGTGCTGCGTGTCCAGCGGCTCCCCGAGGAGCAGGTGGCGCTGCTGGAGACCGCCGCGATCCTCGGCAGGAGCTTCGATGCCGCCACGCTGCTAGCGGTCTCGGGCGAGTCGGAGCCCACCGTCCACGGGACCCTCGAGGCCGCGACCGCGCAGCAGCTGATCGAGGAGGACCCGCGCAACCCGAGCCGCTACCGGTGGCGGCACGCGCTCACCCAAGAGGCGATCTATGCCGAGATGGTCACTCCCCGGCGCCAGGCGATCCACTCGCGGGCCGCGGCGGTGCTGGCCGAGGACGAGTCGACCCCTTCGGTCGATCTCGCCGGTCATCTGCTTGGTGCGGGGCGCTTCGCGGAGGCCGTCCCGATCTGCCTGCGAGCGGCGGAGGACGCGGAGGGCACTCTGGCGTTCGGGGAGGCGGTGTCGATCCTCGACCGCGTTCTGCCCTACGTCACCGATCCGCTCGAGAACGCTCGCATCCTCTGCCGGATCGGGCGCGACCACCAGCGAAACGGAGCACCCGCCAGCGCCGTGGGCTTCCTCACCACCGGCATCGAGGCCCTCGACGGCATCGGCGAGCCCATCGAGGCCGCGCGCCACCGCCTGGTGCTCGGTCGCTGCCACTGGGAGTCAGAGCGGCCGGATGCGGCCCGGGCCGAGTACGAGCGCGCTCTCGAAGTGCTCGAGCCCGCCGGCCCCTCGGCCGACCTGGCGATGGCCCACCAGCGGCTCGCCGGGATGAGCGCGTTCGAGCTGGACTATCGCGGCTGCCTCGAGTCGGCCAAGCGAGCCGTGGCGATCGCCGAGCAGGCCGGCGCCGACCTGGAGCGCATCTGGGGACTCGTGTTCGTGGCGCTCGGCTACGTGGACGGCGACGAGCAGGAGCGCGGGCTGGCCCTGATGGACGAGTGCTTCGAGCAGGCCCGGGCCAAGGGCCACTCCCAGATCGCCAGCAACGTCGCCTGGAACAACATCTGGACCAGGACACACATGATGCTTTCGGGTCTGGAGGACTGGCTCGAGCGACTCGAGTCGCTGCCGTACTACTCCAGGTTCGGAGAGCGCTCCGGCGATCTGATCTGCCGGAGCTACATCGCGGCCGTGCGAGGGGACCTCGAGGGCGCCCTCGCCGCCGCCGAGGCGGCCGTCGAACGCCATTCGCGGCTGGGCTTCGGGAAGATGGAATGGCGCGCCCGAATCCACAGCGCCGAGGTCCTCGCCGAGCTGGGGCGAGTCGAGGAGGCGGCGGATGCGCTGCCGCCGGTGTCCACCCGGACGGAGCTTCAGGACATCATCTACGACGCGGCCGCCCGGATCCGGATCGCCACGGGGCTCGGGCGGATGGATGAGGCACTGGGGGTCGCCGAGGAGATCACCGCGAACGCCGAGAAACTCGCGACCTATCGCGAGCCGCTGGCGCTCGCCGCCGATGTGCTCGCGGCAGCCGGGCAGCTGAACAAAGTGGAGCAACTGGCCGAGACGGCGCGCGCTCATCCCACCCAGGCGGGCGCTGCCTACCTCGATCGGATCGAGGGAATGCTTGCGCTCGCGCGAGGTGAGGCTGAGGCTGCCGCGGCGAGCTTCGACACTCTGATCGAGGCGGCCGACGTGGCCGGCTATCCACTGGTGGAGCTGCGCGGCCGGACGCAGCGCGCTCGCGCCCTTGACGCCCTGGGCAAATCCAAGGACGCGACGGCGGAGCTGAGAGCGGTGGCCGAGCGAGCCGATCGGATCAAGGCCCGCCAGATCGCGAGCGAGGCTCGGGAGCTCGGCGCCGAGCTGGGTGTGGAGCTCCCGTCGCCCCCGGAGCCCGTCGCGGAGACGTCCGCTCCACCGGTGATTCCGCAGGGCGAGCGCCTGGTGACGTCCCTGTTCGCCGATGTGCGGGGTTACTCCGCGCTCAGCTCGAGCGTGCCGCCCGAGGAGCTCACCAAGCGGATGCGGATGCTCTACCGCCTGGCGCGGGTCGCGGTGGAGCGCCGCCAGGGGATCGTCGACAAGTTCGCCGGCGACGCGGTGATGGCGACCTTCAACGTCGCGAGCACCAGCACCGGACACACGGTGGACGCGCTGGAGGCAGCGCTCTCGCTTCGCGACCGCGCGGCGATCATCGAGCTGCCTCTAGGCATCGGGATCTCGGTCGGGCCGGGGGTCGTCGGCAGGGGCGTCTCCGACGACAACATCGCGGTCACCGGGGAGGCCACGAACCTGGCCGCCCGGCTCCAAGCCCAAGCCGGCCCGGGAGAGGTCCTGCTGAGCGCCGAGGCCCACCGCCGGGTCGCGGACTGGCTCGCGGATCACGATCTGGAGGCGACGCAGGAGGAGCTCGAGCTCAAGGGATTCGCGGAGCCGCAGGTCGTCTACCGGCTCGCCGCGGCAGACCGCGCCGCGGTCGCCTAGGCCGGCTGGGGCTCGCCGGCGTCCGTGGCCTCGGCCTCGACCGTGCCGTCACGCGGGTCCGCCTCGGGTGGCAGTTCGCCGCCACGGTCACTACCGGCGATCAGCTCGTCGGGCGCCTTTTCCTTCGGGATGAAGCCCGACTTCATGCCGAAGTAGACGGCCTGCGGGTGATGCGCGACGACCGCCACCGTCGACTGCTCCGGCTCGACGGCGTAGCCGCCCGAGAGAGTCATTCCGATCTCCTCGAGGCCGAGCAGGCGCCAGACCTTCTCGTGCTCAGACTGGTCGGGGCAGGCGGGGTAGCCCCAGGAGTAGCGGCGGCCCTGGTCGGGCTCGATCCCCAGGTCGCTTCTCACCTCTGAGTGAAGCCACTCGGCCAGCCCCTCCGCCGCCTGCACGCCGAGGCCGTGGACGTAGAGCTGCTGCGCGAACTCTCCCTCGGCCTCGAGCTCCTTGATCAGCTCCGTCACCTCGGGCCCGACCGTGACGCCCTGCAGGGCGACGACGTCGCGCTCACCGGGACCCAGATCCTCGAGCGGCCGGAAGAAGTCGGTCAGGCAGATCCGGTCGTGCCTCGACTGGCGCGGGAAGACCAGCCGTTCGCGCTCGCGCTCGGGATCAGCCGGATCGAAGACGACCAGCTCGTTGCCGTCCGCTGCGCAGGGGAAGTAGCCGAGCCTCGCCCGGGGGTGGAGGTATTCCTGCTCGCGCCACATCCGCTCGAGGCGGGGCGCGAACCCCTCCTCCCCGTCGTGGCCCTCCACGATCCGACGCCACTCCTCGCCCTTCTTCCCCCGGCCGCCCCAATGGAGCTTGAAGAGGACGTGGCGGTCGAGATGGGGGAAGACGTCGTCGAGGTCGATCGGCACCTCGCGGACGCCCCAGAACGGCGGCTCGGGGATCGGCACGTCGGTGTGGGCGTCCGAGCGGACGCTGTCGTCCGTCGTGGGAGGCGCGTCGTCGGGCACCTCGACCTTCTCGCGCAGCTGCTGGGCCTCGGAGCGAATCCGCTCGACCAGCGAGGCGCGCGCCGCGTCGTCGATCAGAGCGTCCATCGTGTCGAGCCCGGCGAAGGCGTCCTTGCAGTAGAAGACGCCCGGCCCGTACACGTCATCGGACTCCTTGCCGCCCGGATAGAGGATGCGGCGGCCGAAGTCGCGGTTGATCGCCGCGCCGCCGATCAGCACCGGAAACTCGAGGCCGCGCTCGTGGAGCTCCTGCACGCAGGTCGGCATCTGCTTGGAAGTCGAGACGAGCAGGGCCGAGAGCCCGATCGCGTCCGCGTCGTGCTCGACGGCCGCGGAGATGATCGTGTCGACCGGGACCTGCTTGCCCAGGTCGATGACGGTGTAGCCGTTGTTGGTGAGGATCGTGTTGACCAGGGACTTGCCGATGTCGTGGACGTCGCCGAAGACCGTCGCGATCACGACCTTGCCCTTGGTGTGTCCCTCGATCCGCTCGAGGTAGTTCTCGAGCTGGGCGACCGCTCGCTTCATCACCTCGGCCGACTGCAGGACGAAGGGCAGGATCAGCTCGCCGGCGCCGAACTTGTCGCCGACCTCCTTCATCGCCGGGAGGAGGACCTCGTTCAGCGTGGGGACCGCCCCTATCTTCTCGACCGACCGGTCGATCCAGTCCTCGACGCCGTCCTTCTTGCGGCGCAGGATCTGCCAGTGGAGGGCCTCCTCGGGCTCCATTCCCTCCGTCGGGTCGCCGGCGCTCTCATCGGCCTCGTCGCTTTTCGACTCGAAGTGGGCGATGAACTTCTCGAGGGCGTCCTCCGAGCGGTTGAAGACCAGGTCGTCGGTGAGCTGGCGTTCATGCTCCGGGATCTCCGCGTATGGGGTGATGTGGTTCGGGTTCACCATCGCGAGGTCGAGCCCGGCCTGAACGCAGTGGTGGAGGAAGACGGAGTTGAGGGCCGCGCGTGCGGGAGGGGAGACGCCGAACGAGACGTTGGAGACTCCGAGCGAGGTCTTCACCCCCGGCAGCTCCTCCTTGATCCGCTTGATCCCCTCGATCGTCTCGATCGCGGAGGGCCGCCACTCCTCGTCGCCCGTGGTGAGCGTGAAGGTGAGCGCGTCGAAGATCAGCGCCTCGGGGTCGAGGCCATGTTCCCCGCAGCAGAGCTCGTGGATTCGCCTGGCGACCACGAGCTTGCGCTCCGACGTCTTCGCCATGCCCTCCTCGTCGATGGTCAGGGCGATCATGCACGCGCCGTGCGCCTTGGCGAGCGGGACGACTCGGTCGAGCTTGTCGCGGCCCGCCTCGAGATTGATCGAGTTCACGATCGCCCGGCCCGGGATGCGCTCGAGCGCCGCCTCGATCACCTCCGGCTCGGTCGAGTCCACCTGGATCGGGGCCGGCTGGGTGAGCGAGATCCGCTCGACGACGGTGCCCATCTGGACGTCCTCGTCCTGGCGCTCGGTGAGCGCCACGCAGACGTCGAGCACATGGGCGCCCCCCGTGACCTGATCCTCGGCGACCTGAATGAGGCCGTCGTAGTCGTCGTCGAGCAGCATCTCCTTGGCTGCGCGCGAGCCCTGCGAGTTGACCCGCTCGCCGACCAGCGTGGGCCGCGGCTCCTGGACCAGCGGAGTGGCGGTCATCATCGAGGAGACGGTCGCCTGTCCACGCTCGGGCCGCTCGCCGGGCGTCCGACCGTCTACTCGCTCGCGGATCGCCCGGATGTGGTCGGGCGCGGTCCCACAGCAGCCGCCGACGATGCCGACGCCGTAGCGCTCCACGAACTCGCCGAGGGTGGCCGCCAGCGGCTCCGGCTGCTCGGGGAAGATCGTCTCGCCGTCGGGGCCCTGCAGCGGCAGGCCGGCGTTCGGGATGCAGTGGACGGGCCGCGGCGAGGTCTCTCCGAGATAGCGAATCGCGTCGCGCATGTCCTCCGGGCCGGTGGAGCAGTTCAGCCCGATCACCTGAACGTCGAGCGCGGAGAGAGTGGTGAGGACAGCCTGGATGTCGGTCCCGAGCAGCATCTTGCCGCCCTGTGGGAGCAGCGAGACCGAGGTCTGGATGGGCAGAGTGCGGCCCGTGAGCTTGAACGCCTCCCGCGCGCCGAAGATCGCAGCCTTCACCTCGAGGATGTCCTGGGCCGTCTCGATGATGATCAGGTCGGCGCCGCCCTCGACCAGGCCCTGGGCCTGCTCGGTGAACACCTCGACCAGCTTGCGGAATGAGGTGTCCCCCAGGGTTGGGTCGTCGCTGGCGGGGAGGAAGCCGGTCGGCCCGATCGAGCCCGCGACGAAGCGGTCGGGCCCGGCGGCCCTGCGGGCGATCTCCGCGGCCTTGCGATTGATCTCGGGCGTGTGCTCGCCGAGCCCCCACTCATCGAGCTTGAGGCGGCTCCCCTGGAAGGTGTCGGTCTCGACGACCTCGGCGCCCGCGTCGAGCATCGAGGCGTGGACGCCCTCGATCACGTCGGGACGGTTCAGCACGAGTGCCTCGTGGCACTTCCCCTCGAGACCGCCGTAGTCGGCCTGGGTCAGGTCGAACTGCTCGAGGGTCGCGCCCATGCCGCCGTCGAAGACGACGACCCGCTCCCGGACGGCCCCCAAAAAATCGCGCTCGGGCATGGCGAAGAAGGGTAGACACCCTCGGTAGGGTTGAGGAATGGCCCTCTCCAACGTCACCGGCTTCCCTCGCATCGGCCGCAACCGAGAGCTCAAGTTCGCCACGGAGGGCTACTGGCGCGGCGAAACGTCAGCCGATCAGCTTGCCGCGACGGCCAAGGCGATCAGGGTCGAGAACTGGAAGCTGATGCAGGACGCCGGGATCGACCTGATCCCCTCCAACGACTTCTCCTGCTACGACCAGGTGCTCGACACGATCGCCCTCGTCGGCGCCGTCCCAGAGCGCTACGGCTGGAGCGGCGGGCAGGTCCACCTCGACACCTACTTCGCGATGGCTCGCGGAACCCAGGACGTCACCGCGATGGAGATGACCAAGTGGTTCGACACGAACTACCACTACATCGTCCCCGAGCTCGGGCCCGACACGAGGTTCTCGCTCTCCTCCTCGAAGCCTTTCGACGAGCACGCCGAGGCGATGGAGGAGGTCGGAATCGACACCGTCCCAGTCCTGATCGGGCCGGTCAGTTTCCTGCTCCTCTCCAAGCCGGCCGAGGGCGTGTCCGAGCACTTCGACGCGGTCGATCTGATCGAGCCGCTGGTCGAGGTCTACGGCGAGGTGATCGAGCGGCTCGCCGAGCAGGGCGCGACCTGGGTGCAGCTCGATGAACCCTGCTTCGTCGAGGATCGCTCCGAGAAGGAACTCGATGCCCTGCGCCTGGCCTACGAGGAGCTCTGCAAGGTCCACGAGCGCCCGCGGCTGGTCGTCAAGACCTATTTCGATCACGTCGGCGACGCCTACGGCGTCCTGCGCGACCTGCCGGTCGAGGGCGTCGGCCTGGACTTCACCGGCAACGTCCACGGCGACGAGCTCGACCCCGGCGTCCACGAGCACGGCGGCCGCCACAACGCCGAGTTCATCGCGAGCCAGGAGGGGCTCGACGATCAGTGGCTGTTCGCGGGGATCGTGGACGGGCGCAACGTCTGGATCAACCACCTCGAGCACTCGCTCGACGCTCTGGAGTGCCTCCGGACCAGGACCGCCCAGCTCGTCGTCTGGACCGGCTGTTCGCTGCTGCACACGCCGATCGATCTCGACGCCGAGCCGTCCGGGGTCGATGCCGACCTCGATCAGGAGGTGCGCTCGTGGATGGCGTTCGCCGTGCAGAAGGTGGGGGAGGTCGCCACCCTCGCGAAGGGGCTCGCCGACGGCCGCGAGGCGATCGCAGATCAACTCGATGCGAACGACCGGGCGCGGGATTCGAGGCGGGACTCCGAGCGCACTAGGAACGCCGAGGTGAGGGCGCGGATCGAGTCCCTCGACGAGGAGCACGACCAGCGCTCGAGCCCGTTCGAGGAGCGCAGGCGGGCGCAGCGCTCCCGCATCGAGATCCCCGACCTCTTCCCCGCGACGACGATCGGCTCCTTCCCTCAGACCGACGAGATCCGGCAGACCCGAGCGAAGGTGAAGCGCGGCGAGATCGACTGGCAGACCTACAGGGAGGCGATGCAGGGGGAGATCGAGAAGGTGATCCGCTTCCAGGAGGACGTGGGTCTCGACGTGCTCGTCCACGGCGAGCCGGAGCGCAACGACATGGTCCAGTACTTCGGCGAGCAGATGGAGGGCTACGTCTTCACCGAAAACGCCTGGGTCCAGTCCTACGGCTCGCGCTACGTGCGGCCCCCGATCATCTTCGGGGACGTCCTTCGTCCCTCGCAGATGACCGTCGACTGGACCAGCTACGCGCAGTCGCTGGCCGACAAGCCCGTCAAGGGAATGCTCACCGGCCCGGTGACGATGCTCGAGTGGTCCTTCGTCCGCGACGACCAGCCTCTCGCCGAGACCTGCAACCAGCTCGCACTGGCGATCCGCGACGAGGTCGAGGATCTCGAGAAGTCCGGCGTCCAGATCATCCAGGTGGACGAGCCGGCGATTCGGGAGGGCCTGCCGCTGCGGAAGGACCGCTGGGCCGAGTACCTGACCTGGGCGGTCCACTCCTTCCGCCTGGCGACCGCGGTCGTCAAGGACGAGACCCAGATCCAGACGCATATGTGTTACTCGGACTTCGGCGACATCCTCGAGCACATCCAGGAGATGGACGCCGACGTGACGCTCATCGAAGCCGCCCGCTCGCGAATGGAGCTGCTCGCCGACTGGGAGAAGACGGGCTACCGCAACGACATCGGACCGGGCGTCTACGACATCCACTCGCCTCGGATCCCGAGCACGGGTGAGATGGTCGAGCTGCTGCATGAAGCTGCGCGCGTCCTGCGCCCCGAGCAGATCTGGGTCAATCCCGACTGCGGCCTCAAGACCCGGACCTGGGACGAGGTCGAGCCGAGCCTGCGGAACATGGTCGACGCGGCCAAGCAGCTCCGCGAGGAGCTAGTCCCCGCTTCCTAGCGCTGCTGCGCTCCCGTGCTCGGCGACTAAGGTCTGCCGACTCCTAACCATCACTTGGGAGTCGGCTAACGGCAAGCGGTCACGCTTGGGCGGACAGCAAAACACCGGCCCACGGCGGCGGCGGTAACGACGACCTAGCGGCGGGGGCTCAGCCGAACTGTGGCGAGTTACTCCCGCTGAGCGGGAGGAACTCGCCACGGAAGCGCCCTCAGCGGCGGCCGAGCCGCCTGCGCCAGTCGCGGGCGTTGAAGAACTGGGTGAGCTTGCGCAGCTTCTCGCGGCGCTCGCTCGTGTACGGGAAGTAGAGCGGCTCCCGCTTCGAGCCGAAGCGGGTGATCACCAGCGACTCGGGGCGGACGAACTTCTTGATCCCGTACTCCCCGTGCCGGAAGCCGATGCCGGAGTCCTTCCAGCCGCCCATCGGCACGTCGGAGGCGAGGAAGCCGACCAGGACGTCGTTGACGTTGGCCGTGCCGACCTCGAGCCGGCGGGCCACGGCCTCGGCCTGGCGCCTGCTGCCGAACACGGACGCGGAAAGCCCGTAGCGGCTGTCGTTGGCGAGGCCCACGGCCTCGTCGGCGTCGCGCACCCTCATCACGCCGACCACCGGGCCGAAGCTCTCGTCGCGCATCACCGCCATCGAGTGGTCGACGTCGGCGAGCACCGTCGGCTCGAACCAATCGCCCGGCCCTTCGCGGCGCTTCCCGCCGGTCAGGACCGCGGCGCCGTGTTCCCGAGCGTCGTTCACGTGCGATTCCACGATCTCGGTCTGCTTCGGGAAGGTCATCGCGCCGACGTCCTTGCCGTGCTCAGGGCCGTCCATTCCCTGGTTGAGGCTCTTCACCTCGTCGGTGAAGCGCGTCAGGAACTCGTCGTAGACCGGCTCCTCGACGTAGATGCGCTCCGTCGAGATGCAGACCTGGCCGGCGTTGGCGAACGAGCCCCAGGCAGCCGCGTTGGCCGCCCGCTCGACGTTGGCCGTCCGCAGCACGATCATCGGATCCTTGCCACCGAGCTCCGCGCTCACCGGGGTGAGCGTCTCGGCGGCGCGTGCGAGGACCTTCTTCGCCGTGCGGTCTGAGCCGGTGAACTGGACGAAGTCGACCTCGTCGACCAGAGCCGAGCCGGTCTCGCCCATGCCGTTGACGACGTCGAAGACGTCGGGGCCGCCGATCTCCGACTTCCACGCCTCGACGATCTCGCCGAGCCCGAGCGGCGTGATCTCCGACGGCTTGACGACCACCGCGCAGCCGGCGACCAGAGCCGGGATCGCATCGCCGAGCGAGAGGATCAGCGGGAAGTTCCATGGGCTGATCACGCCGACGACGGGGTACGGGCGGTAGGTGACCTTGAGCTTCTTGACCTTCATCAGCGGTGAGTGGGCGGGCACCTTCTCGTCGCCGATGTACTTGCGGGCCTTCTTGCCGTAGAAGTTGATGAGGTCGGTGACGTAGGGGGTCTCGCCCATCGCCTCGGCGCGGACCTTGCCCGTCTCGCGCTGCATGGTGTCGGCGATCTCGTCCTGGTGGTCGAGCAGCCAGTCGCGGAGCTTGAAGAGCCACTCGGCACGGCCTTTGAGGCCTAGCCCCTCCCAGGCGGGCTGGTTCGCGCGCACCCGCGAGACGACGGTGGCGACCTCGGCAGGACCGTCGATCGGCACGTTCGCGATCGCCGACCCGTCAGCCGGGTTGGTCACCTCGAACGTCTCGCGCCGTCCCTCGTCAGCATCGGCGGCGGTTTGTGTGGCCGCCGTTTGTGCGGATGTGTCGATCGCCATCTTTCTCCCACTCCTCGCCGTTTCGGAGACTCTACCGCCGGACTGGCTGCCCAGCCAGTACGCCGACTCCTCGTGGCGAAAGGTACTCCCGACCGCTTGGAGCAACCGGCGAGCGGGATTTTCGACAGAGGGCCAAAGACCGCACGTCCCCGCCCGCCTACGGTGCGCTCGGATGACGATGCGCGAACTGAGCACCCGCATGATCGAGGCCGTCCTGGACGGCGAGGGCCTGCAGGGCGTCGTCGAGCTGGCTGCTGCCGAGGCGGGCGGGGCGGTCGCGATCATCCTGCCGCCGCGCGGGCTCGCCGCGCGCGCGCCGGGTGGTGGCGAGCTGAACGGCCTCGCCGAGTACGCCAAGGCCCGCCTGGCGGACATCCGTGCGACAGCGCCGGACTCGATTGCGCTGGAGCGCTCGATCGAGGCGGGCGGACAGACGGTCGGCGTCGTGCTCCTATTCGAGGCCGGGCCCGAGGACGGAGATCAACCGATCCTGGTCGACCGTGAGGAGGTGCTGCGCGCGGCCGCGCTCGCGGCGCTCGCCGAGGTGGCGGTCGCCGATGCCCGCGAGGACGCCGAGCGCAAGATGCGCGGGGGCCTGATCGAGGAGCTCCGCTCGCATGAGGTGAACTCCGCGGAGGCCACCAGCAAGGCCGCCCGGCTCGGCTGCGACCTGGCCCGCGGGGCGATCGCGCTGGTCGCCCAGATCCAGTCGGCATCGCCGAGCCATGCGAGCGCGCTGGTCGAGGGGGAGTACGAGGGCTCGCTCGCCGAGCTGGCGGACGGCCGGCTCTACGCGATCCTTCCGGCTCGCGGCGGCGACGACGCCCCCGAGACCACGCTTCGCGCGGCGGGCCGGATCGCCAATCGCCTGCGGAAACATGGAATGGCAGCAGTCTCCTCGTTCTATCCGGACCCCGGCGAGCTGCACAGGGCGATCAGGGAGGCGGAGCTCGTCCTCGACGTGATCACCCGTGAGCCGGAGATCGCCGAGGCACTGGAAGAGGGGATCGCCGCGAGCGGCGTCTATCGGCTGCTCTTCCGCGCGCTGATCTCGGACCCGGAAGAAGTGCGGAGCTTCTACCGCGACACCGTCGAGCCGCTGGTGCGCTATGACGACCAGTACCGCTCGGACCTGCTCGGCACACTCGAGGAGTACCTGGCGAGCGACTGCAACATGAATGCGACGGCTCGGGCGATCTTCGCCCATCGCCACACGGTCGCGTACCGGCTCGAGAGGGTGAAGGAGCTGACCGGCCTCGACCCGCAGATCTCCGAGGACCGCGAACGCCTCGGCCTGGGCATCAAGGCGTACCGGATCCTCGCGCCGGCCCTGCCGAGGTAACCGCCGCGCCCGCGGCGGCGTCAGATCTCCTTGCGGAACGGGACCAGGCGGTAGACCGAGCCCTTGCTGCCCTGCTTTAGACCCCGCTCGGTGAGCACATAGATCTGCCCGGCGTTATCGGTGCCGAGGGAGGAGAGGTAGCGAATGTTGAAGCGGAAGCTGCGCTGCTTGCCTGCGCGCCGCCCGAGGCGCGGCCGGAAGCCGTAGAGCTTTCCGGTGCAGTAGTCGGCGAACATGTAATCGCCGACGATCTCCCTGCCCCGAATGCGGGCAAGTCTCGGGTCGCGGACCAGGTGGCCGCCGGTCACGGCGCAGCCGGGTTTGTGCGGGTAGGCGAGCGCGGGCAGGACGGTCTCCTGTTTGGGGACCCCGCCCCTGAACGCCGCGAAGCCCTCATAGGCGGGCCAGCCGAAGTTGGCGCCGCGCGATTTTGAGATCGGCAGGTAGTCGATCTCCTCGTAGCGGTCGTTGCCGACGTCGCCGATCGCAATCGTCCTCGTCCTCCGGTCGAACGAGAAGCGCCGCGGATTGCGCAGGCCATAGGCCCAGATCTCGTCCCGTCCGGGTCGGCCGACGAACGGGTTGTCCGGCGGGATCGTGTACGGCTTTTGTTCGGCGGCGGCGTTTGTGGCCGCCGTTGACGTCGGCGTCGGATCGATCCGGAGCAGCTTGCCGAGCAGCAGGCCGAGGTTCTGGGCATTTCCGGCGGGATCCCTGGCCGGGCCGCCGTCCCCAGCGCCCAGGTAGAGGTGGCCGTCCGGTCCGAAGACGATCAACCCTCCGTGGTGGGCCGGGGTCGGCTCGGGGATGGTCAGGATGGGGCGGCGGGAGGTGGGATCGGCGACAAAAGGGTCGTCCGCGCTGCGCTGGAACTCGTCCAGCTGGAGGTTGTCTTGGCGGTCGTTGTAGGAGACGTAGAAGCGCCCCGTCCTCCCGTAGTCGGGTGGGAAGGCGATCGCCGCCATTCCGGGGTCGCCGGCCGGCCCGCTGTGCTCGACCATTCGGTGGATGTCAAGGAACGGCCGGGGGAGGAGATGGTCGTTGGCGACGATCCGGACCGCGCCCCGCTTCTGGACGACGTAGAGACGCGAGTTCTGACCCGGCGGCTGGGTCAGATAGACCGGCTCGCGCATCCGGGCGATGCGATCCAGAGTGACGAATTTGGGCCCGAGCGTCCGGCCCTCCTGGACCGCGATGCCGACGGTGGCCGCGGCGATTGCGACGAGCGCAGCGATGAAGGTCTCGATCCGGCGACGAGTCAGGGAGATCCGATGAGGTTATTGCGGCCTGAGCCGCCACCGGACGGATCAGCGGCGCCGGGGAACGAGCCGGTAGACCTGTCCGTCGAGCGAGGTGGCGTAGAGCTTGCCGTCCGCGGTCTCGCCGAAGGAGCTCAGGTCGCGCACCCGCAGTCCGGTTCCGCGGTCCTTTCGCGCGCCGCCGGTGCGCGGGATCAGGGAGCGGATCTTGCCGGTGCAGAAGTCGCCGTAGATGTAGCGGCGGAAGAGCGAGCGCAGCCGTGAGTCGCGTACGACGTAGCCACCGATGAGCGCGCACTTGGCACCGGAGAGGCTGTAGACCTTGATCGGCCTCACGGTCCCGCCCGCGGTCGGCGGATGGGCTCCCGGGTAGGGGGCGAAGCCCTCGAAGTCGTTCCAGCCGAAGTTGGCTCCGGCGGCCACCGCGAACGGCAGGTAGTCGATCTCCTCGAAGCGATCCTGGCCGACGTCGCCGATTGCGATGCGCGGCTGTCCGGGATCGCTGACGAGGTCGAAGGAGAACCGGTACGGGTTGCGCAGGCCGATGGCATAGATCCGCACGGCGCCGGTCGCCGGATCGATCTGCAGCAGCTTGCCGAGCCGCGAGTTCGGGTTCTGGGCGTTGTCGGGCTCATCGCCGGCGCCGCCGCCGTCACCGGTGCCGGCGTAGAGCAGCCCATCCGGGCCGAACTGCACCTGCCCGCCGTTGTGGTTCGAATGGTTGGGGTGCGGCACGGTCACGATCGGCCGCAGCGTGGCGGGGGAGGCGTGCCGGCCATCGGCATCGGCGCGCAGCTCCCCGATCACGAGGTCGCCGGCGCCGTTGGTGAAGTACACGTAGAGCAGCCGTGAGCTCGTGTAGCTCGGCGCGAAGGCCACCGAGAGCAGGCCTCGCTCGCCGCCGGTGGATACGTTGCCCGCGATGTTGGTGAAGTTGCGGCGCTTGCGTCCCTGCACCAGGCGCATCCGGCCGCCGCGCTCCACGACGACCACCCCCGGGATGCCCGGCGCGGAGGTCACGTAGGTCGGGCTCTGAAAGCGGCCGATCCGCTTCAGCTTGACCCGGAGCTTCGCGTCGGCAGTCGCCCCTCCGATCACGAGAAAGGAGAGAGCTCCCAGGGCGACCGCTGTGGCGAGGCGTTTCACTGGACGAGACGGTAGACGGGGCCCTCCAGCGAGGCCGCGTAGATGTGCCCTTGGTTGTCCTGCCCGAAGGAGGAGAGGCTCGGGACGTTCAGGCCGACCGGTCCGTCGTCGCGCGCCCGTGGCGTAGCCGGCTTGAAGCTGCGGAGCTCGCCGGCGCAGAAGTCGCCGTAGACATAGCGGCCGAACAGCGCCGGGAGCGAGCGATCGCGGACGACATACCCGCCGGTGACAGAACAGCCCTCCTCGCGCCCGTAGGTGAGGATCGGGGGCGTCTCGTTCGGAGCCGTCTGATCCTCGTTGAGGCGGTTCGTGCCCTCGAAGGCGGACCAGCCAAAGTTGTTACCGCAGGCTCGCTCCGCGGGGACGTAGTCGATCTCCTCCTGGGAGTTCTGGCCGACGTCCCCCACCAGCAGCGCCGCCGTCTCGCGGTCGAAGCTGAAGCGCCAGGGGTTCCGCAGGCCGTAGTCGCAGATCTCAGGGCGAGCGCCCTGCCCAAGCGGGCCCGGCGATTCGACGGTGTAGGGGCGTTGTTCGGCGGCGGTGTTTGTGGCCGCCGTTGACGTCGGCGTCGGATCGATCCGGAGGATCTTGCCGAGCAGCGAATCGAGGTCCTGGCCGTTCCGCTCGGGATCGTTGGCGATGCCGCCGTCTCCCGTGCCGATG
>Ga0126307_10000218_pt1 | contig 36677 bp, 31 predicted proteins | sample Plot28_FD_89955 | JGI IMG/M metagenome (GOLD analysis project Ga0126307, IMG submission 89955) | Serpentine soil microbial communities from UC McLaughlin Reserve, CA, USA - Plot28 | ecosystem: Environmental > Terrestrial > Soil > Grasslands | place: USA: UC McLaughlin Reserve, Lake County... | reverse complement strand
CTGAGCATAGAGGTGTCCGCCGGGCGCATGCGGGAGGTGCGAGCATCGCTGTGCCGATGTGGGCGGACGCAGAACGAGCCCTTCTGCGACAACGCGTGCACCCGCACCGGCTGGAGGTCGGAACCTCGGACGAGAGATCGAAACAAGGTAAGAGAAATAACCGAGTTCGTTACGTTAGGGCGAGCGAAAGACCTCGAAGAGGGTAGCATGAGGGCCTTCGACGTGAAGGGAACCACAATAGCTGTGGCGAAGGTCGGGGGCGCGTTTCACGCCTTCGACGACACCTGCACCCACCAGCAGTGCTCGCTGGCAGAGGGAGTCCTGCACGAGAGCACCGTGATCTGCCCGTGCCACGGCTCGGAGTTTGATGTGGAAAGCGGGGAGGTGCTTCGAGGACCGGCCAGGGAGCCGGTTGAGACCTTCGAGGTACGGTTAGAGGATGGCAACCTGGAAGTTAAAGGCTGATGCCCGAGACGTGCGTGATCGTCGGCGTCAGTCTGGCTGTCCACTTCTTCGCTCGCCGGTCCGCTACAGGGGGTAGAGCGGAGGAGGGCTAAGGGCATCGGGGTGGGGCAAAGCGAAGGTCGGAGCCCTACGGAAGGGGTTGTGGGGAACTCCGACCCTATGATAGAAGCCGGTGCGCCGAGCACGGGGAGTTGTAGCTCCACATTGAACGGTGTGTGCGCCACACCGGGCGAGGACATCGAAAGCGACGTGCAATGGTCGAGGCATGAGCTAATTTACTCATCTTTTCTTGGCGACCTCCCTAGAACGCCGTCAAGGCGAATTTCTATGAGAAGGCACATTTTGTCAAGGCCGACGTGGCGGCCCCCTCCCGGTCGAGCGTGACGACTCCGTGTCCTTCGCCATGCGTCTGCCACATACAGACGGAAATGCGCTCTTTGAGGCCCGTAACGTATAATGCGAACCACTCACTAGCGTGTTGGAGGGCATCGCAATACCCTGGTAGGGCAACCCGGTGGCACTGAAGCCGTAGGCACCAGAACTCGGGCACGGGAGGCGAACGTAAGATCGTACATGGCATATCAAAGCGGGCGCACTATCGACCTTGCGCGGTTCGTTCTGCGAACTCGCGCTCGCGGGTGAGGAAAGTCAGGGCGATAGGTTTCTGTGAAACACGCTCTTGACATAGCGCTGCGCTATGGTGTGGCGGTGCTCGCCGTTGGGGTGGTGTTGGCGGTCAAGCTGCTGCTTGACCCCTGGATCACGGCGGAGTCCCCTTTCCTGCTGTTAGCAGGCGCCGTGGTGGTCGGCGCCTGGTTCGGAGGCCTGGGTCCTGGATTGCTGGCCACAGCCCTCGGCGTCTTGTGCGCCGATTATTTCTTCTTGCCCCCGGAAGGCGCTTTTACGGGGCCGGGTGTGGCGTTCTTGCCGCTGCTCTTGTTCACGCTGCAGGGGATACTGATCAGTTCCCTGGTCGAGGCGCTGCGCTCATCTAGGAAGCGGGCCGAGCAGAGCATGCTCGAGGCCAGGGGTCATCAGGAGAGCCTGCGCGAGAGCGAGGAACGCTTCCGCCTCATGGCCGAGAGCGGCGCGACGCTCGCTTCTTCGCTCGACTACAGGGACACGCTCGCCAACGTGGCCCGCCTCGCGGTGCCAACACTGGCCGACTGGTGCGCCGTCGACGTTTTGGAGGAGGACGGCTCCATCGAGAGGCTCGCCGTGGAGCATTCCGACCCCGAGAAGGTCAAACTAGCCTACGAGCTGCAAGAGCGATACCCGCCTGAGACCGAAACGACGCGGGGCGTGCGCAAGGTGCTCAAGACCGGCGAACCGGAGATGATGGCGGAGATACCTGAGGAGCTACTGGACCAGGTCGCCGTGGACCCTGAGCACAGGGAGATCATGAGGGAGCTTGGTTTGAGGTCCTACATGGTGGTGCCGATGGTCGCGCGGGGGAGGAGGCACGGGGCGATCACGCTGGTGTCCGAAGGATCCGGGCAGCACTACGAGGAAACAGACCTGAGGCTCGCCGAGGAGCTGGCGAGGCGGGCCGCCCTGGCGGTTGACAACGCGAAGCTCTTTGAAGAGGCGCAGAGGGAGATCTCCGAGCGCAAGGAGGCGGAGATCCGGTTGAAGGAAGCCGAGTCCCGCTTCCGGACGCTCGTCGAGCATATACCGGCCATGACCTACATGGAGGCCGCCGAGAGCAAGGGGCGGGGAACGAACTTCTTGTACATGAGCCCCCAGATCGAGGCCGTCCTCGGCTACTCGCCGGAGGAGTGGATGGCCGATCCAGAGCTGTTCGCACGGATACTTCATCCCGACGACCGCGAGCGCGTCCTGGCCGAAGACGCCAGGACCTCTGAGACAGGCGAGCCCTTCAGGATGGAGTACAGGCACCTGGCCAGGGACGGCTCGGTCGTGTGGATGCGCGATGAAGCGGTCCTGGTTCGCGGCCATGATGGTAAGCCTCTGTACTGGCTGGGAGTCCAGTTCGATATCACAGACCGCATGCAGATAGAGGAGGCTTTGCGCCAGAGCGAGGAGCGCTACAGGACCGTGGTCAAGCAGGCCGCCGAGGGGATCTTCATCGTCGACATCGACACCAAGCTCATACTGGAAGCGAACGCCGCGTACCGGAATCTGCTCGGCTATACCGCACAGGATATGCTCGGGCTCGGGCTCACCCTCTACGACGTCGTCGCCCACGACCGCGAGAGCATCGACGATTACGTCAGGCAGATCGTAGAAGACAGGGTCCACTTTATCGGGGAGCGGCGCCACCGCAGGAAGGACGGCTCGCTTGTGGACGTCGAGGTCAGTTCGAGTGTGATCTCCTACGGCGGCGGCGAAGCTTTGTGCGTCGTCGTTCACGATATATCAGAGCGCAAGCGTTCCGCACAGCGTCTGCAGCGGAGCCTGGACGCCTTGCTAGGCCTCTACGAAGCGGGCCAGATCCTTAGTTCCAGCCTGGAGCGCGAAGAGATCGGCTCGCGCCTCCTCGAGATAGCACACCACGTCTCGAACCTCTCCGCAGCGGCCATCAGTATCCCCGACGAGGAGGGAGAACTGCGCATCTGGCGCTCCACCGGCTTGGAGGAGTTGTGGCACCAGGCACGCTTCACTCCCGAGGCCGTGGCAGCCCGCCAGAAGGTGCTGGAGACGAGGAAGCATCAGGTCATCAGGCTGCGGCGGCCCGGGGATGAGAACGGGGCGCATCTGGTGAGCCTGAACCTCCCGCTGCTAGTGCGGGGCCGGCTCATCGGCGTGCTCGAGGCCTACGGCCCGGAAGCCCTCATAGAGAGGCAGAACGAGGAGACCCTGATCAGCCTCGCAAACCAGGGCGCCAGCGCCCTGGAGAACGCGCGGCTCTACGCGGAGCTGGCCGAAAGAGAGAACCGGCTGGAGGATCTGCTCAGGAAGCTCATAACGGCCCAGGAAGAGGAACGCCGCAAGGTATCCTACGAGGTGCACGACGGCCTCGCGCAGACGGCCGCAGGGGCCCACCAGCTCCTGCAGGCTTTCGCCAGGCAGCACCCGCCCGACTCCGAAAAGGGCCGCAAGGACCTCGAGCGTGTCCTGGAGCGGGTGCAACAGACGGTCGGAGAGGCCAGATACGTCATAGCAGATCTTAGGCCAACCGCGCTCGACGATCTCGGTCTCGGCGCCGCCGTCCGCCTGCAGGTCGAGAAGATCCGCGGCGAAGGCTCCCAGGTCGACTACGAGGAATCCCTGGGAGACGAGCGTCTGCCGGCAGAGGTCGAGACCGCGCTGTTCCGTGTCACACAGGAAGCCCTCACCAACATCAACAAGCACGCCCCTGCCGCCCGCGTCAAGATCACACTCCAGCGCCTGAACGACACCGTTCGCCTCCAGGTGCGGGATTGGGGCCCAGGCTTCACCCCGGAAAAGACCACCGACGGCGGAGGACCCGGCGAACGTCTGGGCCTCTCCAGCATGCGCGAGAGAGTAGCGCTGCTTGGCGGCAACCTCGAAATCCACAGCCGGCCCGGAGAAGGCACCGAAATAATAGCAGAGATACCGACCGTCCACACAGATGGCGATTCAAAGAGGGATTGATACCGAGTCCGGATGAATGCCAACGGTAAGACGGAGCCCGCCATCGGGCACCGGCCCCCTTCTACAAGTAAATTCCCGCGCAAGCGGGAATGACGTGTAAGGGAGGGCTCAGTATAACCCACCGCGAATCGCACACCCGCCTAAGAGGCTGCGCCAATAGGCGGGCAACCTTTCGCACAAGACATCTCTCGCAGGGATTGCACAGCCTTCTTACTGCTCTTTGACACATACGATACTCGCCTATTGGCGCAAGCTCTAAGAGGGAAACAAAAGCTGAAATGCTGAAATGCTGACATGCTGATTGCTACAAGGTGCTTGCCTAATGTATACTTCTGGTGTCCTGGACAAAGGCGAACCTGCCGCGAGGTAGGGGCGCAAAGCCCAAGGGCCTTTCTGAGAGGAAAGGCAGCCGGGTTGCCGAAGGGAGATTGCCGGTAGAGATTTTCGGTTTTCTTGCCAGATCTAAGCACTTATGAGATGCAGAGGGGGTACACGGTGCGTTTCGAGGGGAGGGGAAGAGTGAAGGAGGCTTCCAGGGAAGCAACGCCTTCACGGGTAACACGCCTTCTGATAGCGGACGATCACGCCCTGGTCAGAGAAGGTCTTAGAACCATGCTCTCAGGCGAAGAAGGCATCGAGGTCGTAGCAGAGGCAAACAACGGCCAACAGGCTCTGATCCTGTGCAGGGAACACAGGCCAGACCTCGTCCTGATGGACGTGAGGATGCCGGTGATGGATGGTCTCGAGGCCACCAAGAGGATCAAGCAAGAGATGCCGAAGACCAGCGTGATGATGGTGACGATGCACGAGAACCCGGACTACCTCTTCGAGGCGATCAAAGCAGGGGCAGCGGGGTATGTGCTCAAGGACGCGAGCGGGGAGAGGATCCTGGGAGCCGTAAGGAGGACCTTGGAGGGGGAGTCCCCTTTGAACCAGGAGCTGGCGATGAGGCTCCTGGTAAGGCTTGCCAGGGAGAGCAGTGATGGTAGTGAGGGAGCATCTGGGGAGGGATCCGGAGCGCCGAGTGAGGCAGCCAAGGATGAGCCTGGGGGAAGCGGCACTTCGGCAACCCATTCTGAGGCGGTTGGCTCCGAGGCAACGGGTCCTGAGACAGGCGAGTTCAGGCAGACGAGAGGATCAGAAAAGATAGAGAGCCTGACGCCGAGGGAGATCGAGGTGTTGAGGCTGCTGAGCCAGGGGCAGACAAACCCCCAGATCGCCCAGAACCTGCTCTTCAGCGTGAGTACCGTAAAGGCCCAGGTACGGAGCATCCTTACCAAGCTTGGGGTATCGGACCGGACCCAGGCCGCCGTCCGCGCCATCGAGTTTAGATTGACTGTCTCAGGCGTAGACTAACCGCGCCGTCAGCCTTAAGCTGTCACTCCTCCTTCGGTAGGGTTCCTTATGATTCGTCTGCGGAGGAGGGTCCGTTGGGTAGGGCTTGGCGAGCGAGCTCTTCTTGCTGATCTTGCTCACCCACCTGGCTCAAGATCTCTTGGAGGGTGTCTCGAACGTCCTCTAGTCTGCCCTTGAGCAGCTCGTCGACCGTACCGTTATCCTCCAGGCTCGCAAGGACATTTTCGAGCGTGCCCAGGGCATCCCCCAGCCTGCCTGTCACAACTTCGTCCAGGGCCCGGGTGAGGATCCTAAGTATCTCTGGATGCTCTGCCACGGTGTCCAGGGCGTCTTTCAGGATGGCCCGAACGTCATCGAGGCGGACCTTAAGGAGCACCCTGGCCCTAACCCCTTCTATTTCGAGCTCGACCTCATCTAGCTTGGCGTCCACGCCGACCTGCAGGCTGACCAGGGTTGCAAGCTCCGCGAGTACCGAAACGTGTGCCCTGAGATCCCTGACCGTCAGCTTGATCCTGTCGACCTCGAGCTCTGAGACATCCAGAAGCACGTCGACGTCTTGCCGGGCAGGCGTCTCTTCTTCTGGACCGTTGTTGGTTGGTGTATCTTCAGCCACTATCACTCCTCCTCGTTCTGGCTAGCCTCTCGGGCTAGGGTTTGGCCGGGTGCGCAGCGCACCAGTTCAGGACCGCATCGCGATATGACTGCGGCTGTTCCAGTGCAGGCATGTGGCCACAGTCGGGGAGGACCAGCAGTTCGGCGTCTGGTACCCGCGGTGCGATCTGGCGTGACTGCGCTGGACCGCCGATCAGGTCGAGCGCGCCGCAAACGACCAACGTCGGGCACTCGATCCGGCCCAGTAGCGGACGCAGGTCGCCGCGCTGGTAGAGACCACTCTCCCACACCTTCACCGCACGCAGGTCGACCTCGAGCAGCGCACGGGCTTCGTCTATCGCCTTGCGGACATCGGGATGGTCAGGATAGGCGGTGTAGAGCGGGAAGACCGTGGCGAGCATATCCCTAACCTCCTCAGGGTCGGTCGCAGCCAGCGCACGCTGTGTCCAGGTATCCCAGATCTCGCGAGCCTCCGGATACCAGGGCGCATCGGCATGCCGCGCCAAAGCCGATTCCATCTCCGCGGCGGCATCACCGCCTTCTTCTTCATCGATTTCCTCCCCCACGACGAAGGCGCTAACGGCGATGCAGCGGGTGGCGACCTCGGGACATAGGGCGGCGTAAGTGAGCGCAACCGTGCCGCCAAAAGATACCCCATACACGTTGACCGGGCCGAGGTCCAGCGCCCGACGCACCTCGTCGTAGAAGCGTGCGTGGCCTTCAAAACCGTAGGCGGTTTCGTCTTGCGGCGCTGTCGAGCCGCCCGAGCCGTGCGGATCGATGAGGTAGCAGGTGAAGCGCTCGGCGAAGAGTTCGGCGTCTGGGCGCATGAGCTTTGCCGACAACCCGGGTCCGCCGACGAAGGTGAGCAACGGCTCGCCGCCACCGCCGATAACCTCGTAGCTCGCGACCCGGCCGTCAGAGAGTGTTACGTCCATGCACCTCAGCCCTCTCACGGATCGTAGCCACTGTCAACAGCCTAGATAGCAACTCTCTCACCAACACTTCTCTTTTTCAAGCTTCCGATCTCGTACGCAGGCGTACCCTGAAGAAATCGAACAGGACTCGGAAGACGGCGAGCGCGGGGACGGCGAAGATGACCCCGGCCAGGCCTGCGAGTTCACCGCCGGCGATAACGGCGAGGAGGACGAGGATGGGGTGTACGTGGAGCGCCTGACCCTGGATGCGGGGGGTCAGGAAATTGCCTTCGAGCTGTTGGATCAGGACGTAGGCCACGATCGTCAGGATGGCGGTGGTCGTCGCTGACTCGAAGATAGTGGACCCGAAGACGAGGGCCACTATGACCGCGGGTATGCCCCCGAGGAAGGCGCCGAGATAAGGGATGAACGCCGTGAGCGACACCCACACGCCGAGCAGGATGGCGTAGCGCACGCCGAGCAGATTTAGTGCCAACGCGGCCAGGATACCCTGGATCATGACCACGAAGACGAGCCCGCCCAGGTAGCGTGAGAGCGACTCGCCGAAGGCCTCCCACAGGTCGCGGGCGTCGTGGCGGTAGTGGACCGGTACGGTCTTCAGAAAGGCCGCCTTCACCTTCCGTACGTCCACCATGAGGTAGATCGCGACGAAGAGTATGCCGAAGAGGATTACCCCGAAGTTGAAGGCCTTGGGGATGAACCCGAGGATGCTCCTGAGCAGGTTCTCGGTAAGGTGCTGGGCGCGGTCGAAGAGTTCTGTGACGAGCCTCTTGCTGAACTCCTCGGGATCCGAACCCGGTAATAGTTGCCGTTCGTTGAGTGCGTTTATCATGTCGATCAAGAGCTGGTTGGCGCGGTTGGCGATCAGGGGCGTTGTCCTTACGAGGGTGCTCAACTGCTCGATCAAGAGCGGCACGAGGAAGAAGAAGCCGAGAGAGATCAAGCCGAGCAAAGCCACAACGGTCAGCAATATCGCCAGTCCCCTCGGCATAAAATGCGAGAGCGCGCGTACGGGAAACGAGAGCACGATGGCGAGCGCCACCCCACCCAGCGCCACGGCTGGAACGGTCGGCGCTGCGTACAACAGGAGCGCGATCAGGGCGATCCCCACGACAACGATCCCGATCCAGACCCGCGAAGAGACGAAGATCGGGGTCATGTATCCGCCAGACCCCGACTTCGCCTCCGGACCTTTGCCCCGTGGCCTCCGGGCCCTCTCCCTGGCCCACCTGTCCATCCTCATCGTCCCCAGTTCTCTCTGAGTACGCGGCTACGAAGGTTATTCTACGCGTAAAGTCAGCATTTCAGCTTGATCAGGTGCTGTTCGCCCTTACTGCCTGCCAATGCCAGGGTCCTCTCGCCGACGGGGACGCGGACTGCACCGTAGGCTCGCTCCGCTTCGGCGGCGAAGGCTTCGATGGCGGTTTGTGTCCCTGCTTCGTATCCGGCGCGGTGGAGGCTGCCTACGCTCTCTTTTCTGAAGGGCAGCCGCATTGCGTCGTAGACTCGTTCGAGAACGCGTGCCAGTTCTTGCTCTCCCTCGACGAGCACGATGCCTCCGACGCTCGTCGCGCGGCGTGTGATCCTCTGCGCTATGCCGACGACTTTCATGCCGCTTCTCTCGTTCCCGACCCTTATGCTATGGTCTCCGGGGCAGAACTCGTCGCGCACCTCTCCCACCTCGGCCCGCATCCCGAGTCGCGAGAAGGCGCCGAGGACGAGGGCCGCGGCCTCGTCGTAGCGCTCCCTGATGGTGCGCCCGGCCTCTGTCTCTTCCGCCGGACGGATGATAGAGAACCCGAAGGTACCCCTGTTTGCGGCGGTCGCGCCGCCGCCCGAGGAGCGGACGAGCACGGGGTAGTCCATCTCGCTGGCGGTCCTGACGGCGTCCTCGAAGCCGGGGCGGAACGTGTCGCGGCGCGTAACCCCGACGTGGCAGGTCGACGGTGTGATCGAGACGGTGGCGGGTCGTGTGCCCGCGGCGACCTGGTCGAAGATGGTCCTGACGTATCCGTAGGCGGTCGCTGAGTCCTCGAACCTGTCGGCCAGGAGCAGCTCCATAGGATCTACCTACCCCCCTCGCTCCGCAGGCTTCTTCTTGCGGCGTCGCGCGAGCCTGTAGACGAGGAGCCCGGCGCCCCGCAAGACCGAGCCCGAAGACGCGGCGACGATCGTCACCAGCGCGGTCAGTATGAGGAGCGTTAACGTTGTCCACACCTTCGTATGTACGCCCGGACCAGCGCCGATCAGAGTTCTACCCTCCAGCCTAGGATCACCCGACAGTTATAAACTATACGCATCCGGGACGCGGGCGGACCAGATGCCGCTAGCAACCTCAAGTCAAACACAAGAAGCTGAATTGCTGAAGTGCTGAAATGCTGACTAGCTAAAATCACAAGGAGTTTTGCTGTTATGGACCAGCAGAGAGTACTGATCACCGGTGGGGCCGGATTCTTAGGGATCAACCTCACGAGGCACCTCCTCTCCAGGGGCTACGCCGTGGCCTCTCTCGACGTGGAGGACTTCGATTATCCGGAGCGCGAGAGCGTCGAGATCATCAGGGGCGACATAAGGAACAAGGCCCTTGTGGACCGGGCGGTGGAGGGCGCCGACTTCGTCGTCCACACGGCGGCGGCCCTACCGCTCTACGCTCCGGAGGATATCTACACCACCGACGTCGAGGGCACCCGCAACGTCCTCGATGCCTCTCTTAGGCATGGCGTAGAGCGCTTCGTCCACGTCTCCTCGACGGCCGTCTACGGGATACCGGATCATCATCCCCTCTACGAGACGGACAGGTTGGAGGGCGTAGGGCCTTACGGGCAGGCCAAGATCCAGGCCGAGATGATCTGCCTGGAGTACCGCGCAAAGGGGCTGACCGTCCCGGTTATCCGCCCGAAGTCGTTCGTAGGACCAGAGCGTCTCGGCGTCTTCGCGCTCCTCTACGACTGGGCGCACACCGGTCACAACTTCCCCATGATCGGCCCGGGGAACAACCGCTACCAGCTTCTCGACGTTGAAGACCTCTGCGACGCGATAACGCTCACCATGACCCTCCCGAAAGAGCAGGTCAACGACACCTTCAACATCGGCGCCAAGGAGTTTACGACGATGAAGGAGGACTACCAGGCCGTCCTCGACTACGCAGGCCACGGCAAGAAGGTGGTCGGCTTCCCGGCGGCGGCCGCGATCTGGGGCCTGCGTATCCTCGACCGGCTGAAGCTCTCCCCCCTCTATAAGTGGGTCTACGAAACAGCCTCCAAGGACTCCTTCGTCTCCATAGAAAAAGCAGAGAGACAGCTGGATTACGTCCCCAAGTTCTCGAACAAGGAGGCTTTGATCCGGAACTTCCGCTGGTACGTGGAGAACCTGAGCAAGTTCGAGAACGCCTCTGGCGTCTCGCACAGGGTCCCGTGGAAGCAGGGCGCCGTCGGGATGCTAAAGCGGTTCTTCTAACCTGAGGCTTCGAGTCTTTCTTGGGTGCTCTGAAATACGCTTGATCTTCATTTAGTCACCCACCATAAAGGGGTCGTCGCCATGAGCTTCCCTGCCGCCTCGCCGCCTAGCGGTTTCGAGAAATAGAAACCCTGGGCCAGATCGCATCTCATGGCCGTCAAGCTATCCACCTGCCTGGCGTTCTCCACTCCTTCGGCGGTGACCGTGAGACCCAGCGTGTGTGCGAAGTCCACGATCAAGCGCACGATAGCGTCGTTCACCGGATCTACCCCCAGGCCGTCGATAAAGGACTTGTCGATCTTCAAGTCGTCCACAGGAAGATCCTTCACGTAGTTAAGCGAAGAGTAACCGCTGCCGAAGTCGTCGAGGGATAATCGCACCCCGAGGGCGCTCAGATCCCTAAGGACACCGATAACGTGCTGCTCGGCGTCCATCACCATGGTCTCCGTGATCTCTAGCTTAAGCTGCTTCGCATCGAGCGCCGCCTGACGCAAGGCACGCTCGACTTTGTCGACCAGCTCAGGATCCTGGAGCTGCCTCATCGACAGGTTCACGCACATCGTTATCGCGGTGGAGTGACCATTTTGGCTGCCCCACTCTGTCGCTCGGCGGCAAGCTTCGTCCAACACCTGCTCCCCGATGGGGACGATGAGGCCGGTCTCTTCGGTGACCTGGATGAACTCCGAGGGCATGATGAGGCCGCGCCTCGGGTGTCCCCACCGCACCAGAGCCTCCATTTCGGCTATCGTGCGGGTATCGAGCCTCACCTGAGGCTGATAGTGGACCTCGAAGCCGCCCCTTTCGATCGCTCGCCTGAGATCTTCCTCGAGCTTGAGGCGCTTGAGAGTCCGGGTGTGCATACTGGGACGGAACACTTCGTATCGCCCTTTGGTCCCCTTGGCCTGATAGAGGGCCGTGTCCGCGTTCCGAAGCAGCTCCGACGGCCGTGCGGCGTCACCGTTACCCAGGGCGATCCCCACGCTGGCAGAGACGGTAACTTCGTGCTTGGCGATGACGAAAGGCTCGCGCAAGGCACCGAGGAGACGCTCCGTAACACGGACCGCAGCATCCGCATCCCAGAGGTTTGCGAGCAAGATAGTGAACTCGTCCCCGCCGAAACGGGCGGCGCTATCTCGAGACCTGAGACTGTTGCGTATGCGCAGGCTCACCTCGACTAGAAGCCTGTCGCCCAGGTGGTGCCCCAGGCTATCGTTTATGACCTTGAAGTTGTCCAGGTCTATGAAAAGTACGGCGACGATCCTGCCGGCACGCTTGGCGCTAGCCAGCTCCTGCTCCAAACGATTCAGAAAGAGGGCGCGGTTAGGCAGGTCGGTCAAGGGATCGTGCAGAGCCTGGTAGCGGCTCTCCTCGTAGGCGCGCTCGAGGCTGTCGGCGAACAGGTAAGAGATGATGGCCACGATCATGAGGGTCAGCAAACCGAGGGTCGCGACGTGTAAGACCGCGGCGGCTGCGATCATTACAGCCGCGATGATGAACCCGGCCCAGGGCGCGAGCAGGGAGCTCGCGATGAGGACCGGTATCGGCATCGTAATGAACGCCGCGCTCAGCTGGTCGCCGATCAGAACCAACGACCCGACGCCGGTCAAGGCGACGGTCGATAGGCCCGCGAGGTAAACGAACCCGAGCCTGTTCAACGCCAAGAGTCCGAGCAACAGCAAGACAAAGACGCCGTTGACCACATAGTACTGCGATTGGGTGTAGACGGCGTTGTAGGTGGCCACGGTTAGCATGCCCGCAAGCATCCCCAGCAGCATGATAGCCAGGACGCGGCCTTTGCGCCGGCGGTAGGGATCCTTGCTTCTCACCTCGAGCAACGCCTTCAACTCCACGCCCACTCGCTTTCGTCGAAGGTGTCGCAGTACAGTCCGAGAGCGCCGAGGATCGTGCTGCGAACTACCACCGTCGGCGCGTAGAGTGCCTTGGAGAACCACAGCTCTGGGTAGTGTTCCTGGAAAGGTCCTCCCTCGACGATCAGGTAGCGGGCGGCCAGGTGCAGGGGCTCGTGGGGTAGCGGGCGGACCTCGCGATGGTACTTGAGCAGCGCGAGGAGGGTGAGCGCGGTCTCCTCCGCCGTGGGCGCGTAATGCCCCCAAGCACCGCTGTCGTGCTGCGTGGCAAGGAGCCAGTTCACGGTCGCGTCCATATCTTCCGGCACGTATGAAGGCAGGATCATGAGCGCCCGGCTCGTGGGATAGTAGGGTGAGACGTGCCACTTGTCGGTCCAGAAGGCGCCGTAGTGGCGAGCGCCGAGCACGTACCCTAAGATCTTGTCCCGCACGCGAAGTCGGTCCCGCGCAGGGATCGCCCCCAGTGCTTCGAGGACGTGCAAATTGACACTTACGGACGGGTCGCGTTCGTGTTCTAGCACAGCGAAATGCCGCTCGCGCTCGTAGGCGAGCAGGCACGAGCCGTCGATATCGTAACCTCCACGGCCGAGGGCCAGCAGCGTCATCGCGGTGTCGTCGGACTCGGGGAGCCCGTTGGAGGCCCAGCCGATCCCCTCCGCCCCCCAGTGCTCCAGCAGATACTCGCAGTTGGATCTCACCAACTCGACGCGGTCGGCCAGCAGATTACCGTGGTAAAGATAGTACAGCGGCCAGGCTCTCACGAAAACATCGCTCGGAGCGATCGGCGGGATGCCCGCGTCGCTGCGTGCCAGCAGTTCCTCCAGGTAATCTACGCTCTTTGGATAGCGCGAACGCCAGTCTGGGACCTGGCTCAGCAAGAACGCCGTGGCAGACGGTGAAGTGGCCATGGAGCCGTCGTTCAAGAGCAGATTCGTCGCGCCTTCTACGTCCAACTCGTCGGAGAAGGCCTCCAGGGAGAACAGCGCGCTCGTCCTGACCTCGAACAGACGCTGGGTCGGCAGTATCTCCAGTTTCTTGGTACGCTCCAATTCGTAATGCCGAAGTTGGGCGTAGGGCAGGCTGACGCCTAGCTCCCTGGCTTCGCCCAGCAATGTAGGCAGAATCATCTCGAACCCCACCGTCTGGTGTGGCTCGTACTGCAGGTTGCGCGCATGATGCCAGATGTAGCGCTCACCGGCGCGTCGTTGGGTGTGGTCGTGCTGCCTATTCCCGAAACGGTGCAGCAGCAAAACGATCGCCAGGGTGGTAAGGAGGCGGTCGTGCGCGTAGGGGATCCTGCCGCCCCAGCTTCCGTCGGGATGCTGACGCCCGAGCAGCTGGCGCAGCAGCTCGGGATACGCAAGGGTGCCGTCGGGGTTGATCAGCCGCGCGACCCAACAGGTATCGTAATCCGTCGGCTGGATGGGGCGCGAGGTCTCCATCTTGAGGATGGACTCTGCGGCGTCATCCAGGTAAGCGGAAAGCCGCGTGTTACTCCCTACCTTCGCGGCCGAACGCCTCCTATCGGGTTCGCGCCGGCCTCCGGCCAGCAGGGCCATCACTCCTCCTCTTCGGGCAACGGCATGCCGAACTCGTGCGATCTCATAACATGATAGCGAGGCATTATAGACGTTGCGAGGCCTTGAGACAGCCGCCCTCTTTCGCGATAATCTCGTGGCTGTGCATCCATTGACTGTGGTTGAGGGCGCTGATGAGCGAGCGTCTTGAGACTCCTAGCCTGGCGGAGTGGCTCGGCTGGCCTACGGAGAGGGTGTCGCGCTGGATCTCCGCCCAGCCGGAGCCTGTCGTGATGGGGTGGCCCTACAACGGCACGCGCCGCTGGTACGTCGCCTACCGACGCCGAAACCCGCGCGCGAAAGACTACCTGGGGGTCCTCATCCGTCGCCAAGCGGAGCTTCATCGGCTGATCTTCGCCCACGGTGTAAGGGTCATACTCGCCCCCAGTTTCGGGGCCGAGTCCCTCAAACGCGGTGAAGCTTACACGCAGTACGCCCTTGGCGGGCTGGCGCGGCTACCCGACGACGAAGTCTACCGCGCCCTGATCGATTCTGGGGTGAGGATACGCTTCTACGGCGACTACGAAGAAACGCTGAGGGCCGCAGGCCTTCGTTCGGCGCTGGATACGTGCGCGACTTTGACCGAGGCAACCGCCTCAGGAGAAGGGCCGCTGCTGCTGATAGGCCTTTTCGCCGACGACCCTTTTCCGACCATAGCACGGCTCAGCGTCGAATTCGCCGAGCGAGAGGGACATCCGCCCGCCCGGGCAGAGCTGATCGAGGCCTATTACGGACTGCCGGTACCCGACCTGAGCCTGTACGTGGGGTTTGAAAAGCCCGAGATGTTCGACGTACCGTTGCTCACCAACGGTCTCGAGAACCTCTACGCAACGCTCAACCCCTCCCCGGATCTCACCCAACGGCAGCTCCGCGAGATCCTCTACGATCATCTGGTGACGCGGCGAGCCGCACCGGTGGATTACGATGCCCTCTCTCCCGAAGCACAGCTGGAACTGGCCGAGTACAACGAGCGCTGTAAAGGCGATACCCTTGGCATCGGTCGCATCGACTTGCTTACCGGCCTATGGAGACCGTTGCTTCCCACAGGGGAGCGTTACAGCGGTTTCCAGAAGGATTGACCCTTCTGGAAACCGCGCATTTCAGCATTTCAGCATTTCAGCATTTCAGCCAGTCAGCTTTTGTCTTTGCTGAATGCTGACGGCTGACAGCGCGATTTGCAGAGGGTCATTGTGACCCTCTGCAAACCGCTACGAGAGAGCTGATGCGGCGGCCTTGTCGAGCATCCACTCTGGTCCGCCGTGGGGATGGACGAGCATAGCCGGATAGGCGCGTGGGTCGGCGTCGCCTTCTAGGATCTGCCTTAGCGCCTCTGCCTTGTCTTCGCCTCCGACGAGAAAGTGCACGGCCAGGGCCGCGTTTATGACGGGGACGGTCAGCGTGATGCGGATGGTATCCAGCTTGAGCACGGGGTTCGCGACGACCCAGCGGTCGTGGATCTCGAGCGCAGATGTCTCGGGGAAGAGGCTCGCCGTGTGGCCGTCTTTGCCGACGCCGAGCAGGATCAGGTCGAACCGCGAAACGTCCTCGGTCTGGAAGAACGTCCGCAACTCCTCTTCGTAGGCCTCCGCCGCCTCATCCGGCGGCAGCTCGCCCCGCATCCTGTGTACGCTCCCGATGGGGACGTGCCCGAGCAGCACGTCATTGGCCATCTTGTAGTTCGAGTCACCGTGGTCGGGCGGGACGGTGCGCTCGTCGCCGAAGAAGACGTCGACCCTCCTCCAGTCTATACGGTCGGCATAATCTCGGGCCAGAATTTCATACATAGCTTTCGGGGTCGAGCCACCGGCGAGCACGACGGCGAAACTTCCGCTCTCCTCGATGGCTTCTTTGGCTCTCGCCGCGAACTCGCTCGCGGCGGCCTCGGCGAGCTCCTCCGGACTCCCGTAGACGTGGATGCTCAAAGGTCGAGTATCTTTACGGCCGCACGCAGAGCGCCTTCGTAGGCTTCGTCGCGCCCACGATAGTGCAGCTCTTCCCCGACCAGGACTCCGATGTCGAAGGAGCCGAGGTGGACCGTGCGCTCGGCGAGCAGTTCGTCTCCCCGCATCACGGTGGTCCTTACGTCGGAGAGCTCGCGGTGGCGCGAGACCTGGAAGCTGTGCTCCTCCGAGTAGAGCCGGATGCGCCTCAGCCTGGCGTCGGGTGAATCGGGGGAGAGCACGACGGAGATATCGCCGGAGGGTCCGCTGAACTCTATATGCTGGCCGCCACCGTTGCGGCCAGCTCTCTCGGGCTCCCATCCAAGGGTGGAGGCGAGCCAGCCAACGAGGAGCAGCGCCCTGTTCTCCCCGCCGGGTGCGTAGAGGACCTCTGCGCGTTCGATTTTTTCGAGATCCCCCGCGCGCTCGGGGGCGCCGAAGGTGTCGGCGAGCAGCGAACGCCAGGGCGAGAGCCCGACCCACTGCAGATCCCCGATAGCCGGTGTCGCCGGGTCTTCGACGAAAGCGGCTATCTCGCGCAGGCAGGCCTCGTGGCTCTCCGAGGCTGCCGAGTCCACGATCACCCTGTCTGCGAGGTCGGCCATCGCCGCGAACCCATATGAGTGTGGCGAGAACTCGCCCGGATACCACAGGAAGACGGGAAGGTCGGGGATGAGGAGCGGTCCGGCGAGGCTCTCCAGGTGTCTCGCAGGAGGACCTTCGGCGTGTATCGTCACCTGCTCGGCGCAGACCTGCGCACCACCGCCACCCCTGACGTTGCAGAAGGCCGAGAGCCCCACGTCCACGTTCTCTTCGCCCTCAGGGTCGGCGACGAGCACCACGGCCCGGGCGGGATGGCGGCCCGCCAGTTTCGAGACCGAGTCGCTGATATCCGGCGCCGACTCCTCGTCTGTCACCACGATCAGGTTGAGCATGCTGGAGCGGAGGGCGAGCGTCCCGTCCTCGTTCGTGCGCAGTTTGCCAAGCTCGCGCTCTATCTGCCCGACGCTCATCCTCCCGCCGCCGGGGGCCCGGCGTGACTCCCCGATCACGGCCTCCTCCATTCCCTTCCATCCCGCTCGAGGAGCGCATCGGCCTCCTGAGGTCCCCAGGTCCCGGCAGGATAGAACGACACCTCCCGCTTCTCTGACCAGTGGCTGATCACGGGGTCGAGTATCCTCCACGCCCCCTCGGCCTCGTCGGCACGTATAAACAGCGTAGGATCGCCGAGCATCACGTCGAGGAGGAGACGCTGGTAGGCGTCGGGCGCCTCTTCGAGGAAGGCCGTCCCGTAAAGCAGGTCCATGTTCACGGAGCTGACCTCGAAGCCGGTGCCTGGAACCTTGGCCCCTATCTTGAGCGATAGGCCCTCGTCGGGCTGGACCCGGACGACGAGGACGTTCGGTTCGAGGCCCTCGGTATCGTCGCGGGCGAAGGGGGTATGGGGCGAGGCGTGGAACTGGATCGCGACCTCCGTCGCCTTCTTAGGGAGCCTCTTGCCGGCCCTGATGTAGAACGGGACCCTCGCCCATCGGTAGTTGTCCACGAACAGCTTGAGCGCGACGAAGGTCTCCGTCACGGACTCGGGGTCGACGTTCTTCTCCTCGCGGTAGCCGAGGACCTCTTCACCAAACACCCAGCCCCGCTCGTACTGCCCGCGCACCGCGTAGTCCTCGACCTCTTCCTCGGGGATGGGACGGACGGCTCTCAAGACCTTGACCTTCTCCTCGCGCACCGACTCGGCGTCGAAGGCGACGGGCGGCTCCATCGCCGTAAGACATAGAACCTGCATGACGTGGTTCTGGACGATGTCGCGCATGGCGCCCGCTTCCTCGTAGAACGCACCGCGGGTACCGACGCCTATGTCTTCTGCGACCGTGATCTGGACGTGGTCGACGTAGTGCTGGTTCCAGACCGGCTCGAAGATCCCGTTTGCGAACCTGAGGGCGAGGATGTTCTGGACGGTCTCCTTGCCGAGGTAGTGGTCGATGCGGTAGATCTGGGCCTCATCGAAGTACTGCTGCAGCTCGGAGTTGAGCGCCTCGGCGCTCTTTAGATCCCGCCCGAAAGGCTTCTCCACGACCAGTCTCGACCAGCCACCGTCCTCCCCCTCGTTCAAGCCAGCCTCACCCAGACGCTCCACGATAGCGGGGAAGAGCGAAGGCGAGGACGAGAGATAGAAGGCCCTGTTCCCCTGCGTCCCCCGTTCGCTATCCAGCTTCTTCAAGAACTCCTTCAGCGCGTCGTAGGTCTCGCTCTTCTTCGAGTCGCCGGGGAGGTAGAAGATGCCGCTGGCGAAAGACTCCCAGACATCATCTGAGACCTCTGCGGGACGGTGCTCCTCGAGGGCTTTGCGGAGCTTATCCCTGAACTCTTCGTGGCTCATCTGTGTCCGCGAGATGCCGACCACCGCGAACTCCAGCGGCAGCCTCCTCTGGGCAGCGAGGTCGTACAGGGCGGGGACGAGCTTGCGCGCAGTAAGGTCTCCAGAAGCCCCGAAGATGACCATGATTCCGGGTTCAGGGACACGAGGGAGTCTCTGTTCGTCCCGGAGTATGTTTTGTAGAACTTGCGTATCTGTCATCGCCTGGCTACTGCTCCTGCTCTGTGGCTGCCTCTTTGATCGCGTGCCCGCCGAACTCGCCGCGTAGGGCGGCTATGACCTTCATGGCGAAGGAGTCCTCCTGGCGGGAGGCGAAACGGGCGAAGAGGGAGCCTGCTATGGCATTCGCCGGCACGTCCTCTGCGATCGCCTCGAAGACGGTCCAGCGTCCCTCGCCGGAGTCCTCGACGTAGCCGCTGATGCTGTCCAGGTTGGGGTCGTGTTCGAAGGCGTCCTCGGCGAGCTCGAGGAGCCAGCTACGGACGACGCTCCCCTGGTTCCACAGGCTCGAGAGGGCCCTGAGGTCGTAGTCGTAGCGGGACTTCTGCAGGATCTCGAACCCTTCGGCGTAGGCCTGGAGCATCCCGTACTCGACGCCGTTGTGGACCATCTTGGCGAAGTGCCCGGCTCCCGCGTCCCCGAGGAACGCGTACCCCTTCCGGGGCGCGAGGGTCTCGAAGGCCGACTCGACGTGCTCGAAGGCGTCCGCGTCGCCCCCGATCATCGTGCAGTAGCCGACGTCGTAGCCCCAGATGCCTCCCGAGACTCCGGCATCGAGCCACCTCAAACCCGCGTTCCTGACCTCCCTGGCCCTCGCCACAGAATCCCTGAAGTAGGAGTTGGCCCCGTCCACGATGATGTCGCCATCGTCGGCGAGCTCGATGAACTGATGGACCATGTCGTCCGTCACGTCCCCGGCGGGGAGCATGGTCCAGAGCACCCTCGGAGACTCCTGCATCCCAACGAATTCCTCGACACTGTAGGAGCCCTCAGCCCCATGCTCGACCGCCTCATCCACCTTGCCGGACGAGCGGTTGCCCGCGATGACGCGGTGGTCGCCCTTGTCAACGAGCCTGCGCACCATGTTGAAGCCCATCCGGCCCATGCCGTAGATTCCGATATCCATGTCGCTCCTCCCTTTTCAGCTAGTCAGCATTTCAGCTTGTTGTCGGTTCGCCGCCTGTGCGCGGCTGCGGATCGCTCCCTTCCATAAACCGCCTCTCGAGAGAACCTTCTCTCCGCCATCTACAACGTGGCTGACCGGCTGACAAGCCGCCTAGCGAAGCTGGCGGCGTGCTGAATCGCTGACTAGCTGAGCACTCTTGTTTCGTATCGCTTCTAGCATCTCGTTGAAGGGGTCGGCGAACTTCTGGATGCCTTCCTTCTCCAGGATGTCGGTTACGTCTTCGTAGTCGAGGCCGGCCTCTCTTAGTCGCTCGAGGAGTCTTTTGGCTTCTTCGACGCCCTCTTCGAGGGTTGGTCTTATCTCGGCGTGGTCCATGACGGCTGCTATTGTTTTCTTGGGCATGGTGTTGACGGTCTCTGGGCCTACGAGGTTGTCGATGTAGAGGGTATCGGGGTAGTCCGGGTTCTTGGTCGAGGTCGAGGCCCAGAGGAGACGCTGGCTGTTTGCGCCCCTTTCGGCGAGCTTGCTCCAACGGGCGCCACCGAAGACCTCTTTGTAGATCTGGTAGGCCAGTTTGGCGTTGGCTATGGCGAGCTTGCCCTGGAGGTCGGTGGCCCCGAGCTCCTCTAGCTGCTTGTCTGCTTCGGAGTCTATTCTGGAGACGAAGAAGCTCGCTACCGAGCGTACGCCCGAGGGGTCTCCCCCGTTCTCGACGAGCCTCTGGATGCCCCTTGTGTAGGCGCGGGCCACCTCGCGGTAGCGCTCGAGGGAGAAGATCAGGGTGACGTTTATGGACTTGCCGCGCGAGATCATCTCCTCTATCGCAACGAGCCCTGGCAACGTGGCCGGTATCTTGACGAAGAGGTTGGGCCTGTCGACCATCTCGTGCAACCTGGTGGCCTCCTCGACCGTGACCTCGGTATCGTAGGCGATGTCGGGCTGGACCTCGAGTGAGATAAAGCCATCCCGTCCCCCTGTCTCCTCGTGGACGCCCGTAAAGATGTCGCAGGCGTCCTGGATATCTTTCCTGGCAACCTCCCAGAAGATCTGCTTCGGGTCGTCTACTTTTTCGGCCAGCTCCCCCAGTTGCTCGTCGTAGAGGTCGGTGCCCGCCATGGCCTTCTGGAAGATGGCCGGGTTCGAGGTAACGCCGACGATCCCGTCATCTATCATCCGCCGGAGACCGCCGTTCTCAATGTCCTCGCGCGAGAGCTCGTCGACCCAGGGTGCCTGCCCAAGCTCCAGCATCTTCGCCAACCGATCGTTCACCTCTCGCCTCCTTGCAAAGCCCAATACGGGGACGGTAGTGCATCCCGTTCTTTCAGTCTACCCAATAGCGGGATGAGGGAGGCCAAGGCCTCCCTCATCCCGCGCTGGTCAGCTGAAATGCTATCTCCGGGCCAGACTCCGGCCGATTTCCTGGGCGACTGCGAGCACGTGCGCTACCGCGTCGAACGTGGTCCTGAAGTTCACGAAACACACGCGCAGGCATGCGCGGCCGTCGACGGAGGCCGGAGCGAGGAAGACGCGCCCGTCGCGCTGCATCTCACGGGCAAGCCTGACGTTGTGCGCGTCGATGTCGTCTACGCCTGGTGGCACGTGTCGGAAGCAGACGGTGGAGAGCATGGGTTCGTGAAGGAGTTCGAACTCGGGCGAGTCGCGCAGCGTCTCGGTCAGATGTCGGGCGTTGGCCAGGGTGTGTTCGATCCAGGCGCGGTACTGCGCGGCGCCGTAGACGCGGAAGGCCATCCACAACCGCAAGGAGCGGAGCGGGCGCGAGTACTCGAGCGTGCGGTCGACCGGGTTGGCGACGTCGCCCTCGTGCAGCATGTAGCGTTCCTCGTGGCCGAACGCCGCCTGGAGTCTGCCCTGCTCGCGCAGCAACACGACGCTGCAGCTCTTTTGCACGCCGAGCCACTTGTGGGCGTCGATGGTCGCCGAGTCGGCGCGTTCGAGACCGGCGAAGAGCGGTGCCGCGGTGGGCGCCGCCGCCCCGGGGAGCCCGTACGCCCCGTCGATGTGCAACCAGACGTCGTGGCTGGCGCATACGTCGGCGATGGCGTCGAGCGGGTCCACCGCGCCCGTAAGGGTCGTGCCTGCCGTCGCAACCACAGCCACGGGCACGACGCCCAAGGCGATGTCCTCTCTGAGAGCCTCCTTGAGCGCCTCGGGCCGCATCCGGCGCCGGCCGTCGATGGGAATCTGCCTTACGGCGTTGCTCCCAAGCCCGCAGACCTCGACGGCGCGGACCACCGAGTGGTGGGCCTCCTCGGAGCAGTACACCGCCGTCCGGCGTCCACCGAGTCCATCGACGCGGCACCCTGGCAGCGCCCGCTCGCGCGCCGCCAAGAGCGCCGTGAGGTTCGAGGTCATGCCGCCACTCGTGAACGCGCCCTCAGCGAACGGGAAGCCGACGAAGTCGGCGAGCCAGCGCAGGGTCTGTTCCTCGACGAGATCCGCCCCTCCTGCACTGACGGCGAGGTTCGCATCGTAGGTCGCCGCGAGCGCGGAGGCGAGTACCCCTATCTCCAGACCCGTAGAGCCGATGTAGCCTAGATAGAGCGGCCTGGAGGGCGAGATGGTGGCGTCGAGGATGCGCGCCGCGTCGGCGAGCGCCACCTCGACGTCGCCGACCTCCTCGGGCAGCGGCGTCTCGAGGCGTCCGATCAGCATCTCGTCGAGTTGCGGCTCGGCGGTTCGCGGCGCGTCGAATGACCCCCACGCCTCGCAGATGACGCGCTCGAGATCCCTCATGACCCCCTCGCGGTCGGCGAGCGCGGGGAGATCGGCTTGCTGGTGTTGGGGCGCGGTGTTCGTCCCGTCCCCCTGCGGATCCACCTCTCCGACCTCCATTACTCCTCGGCGCCCGCGCCGCCGCCGATGCGCTCGTAGACCTCCGGGCGGTTGCGTTTCAGGACGGCGCCCACGATCAGGCCTACTATGCCGCCCCCGAAGAGGATGACGGGCAGCACTACGGTCATCGTGTCGATGGGCGCGTTCGTGAGGCCCGTGATCAGGACGTTGAAGTTGGCGACGCCGAGTACGAGTAGGAGCAGTAGCAAGATTCCTGCGAGCGCGGGCGCCCAGGTCGCCGCCCAGCTACCGACCGACTCCTGTGGCCGCCGCCGGAAGTACCCGACGACCGCAAAGGACGTCGCCGCCATGAGGAGCAGCACGCCAAGGGCGCCAAGGTTCGTCAACCACGTAAAGAGCGTCAGCACGGGGTTGGCCGCGGCTATGGCGAAGACGAGGACGACGGTGAGCGCAAGGATGGACTGTGTCAACGAGGCGACCCATGGCGCGCCGGTGCGGCGGTTGACGCGGCCGAAGATGGAAGGGAGTACGCCCTCGCGGCCCAGGGCGAACGCGTAGCGGGCGACAGCGTTGTGGAAGGAGAGGAGCGCAGCGAAGAGGCTCGTGGCGAAGAGTAGGGCAGCCGCGGTGCCCCAGATCTGGCCGAGGCGCTCGGCCCCCGTGATGAACAGCACGGTCGTCGGGTCGGGGGCACCGTCGGTCGCGAACCCGGCCTTGACGAGCGCGCCAGGGTCGACGATGGTGTTCGGGCCCGCCGCGACGCCGAGCAGCCAGCTCGAGAGGGCGTAGAAGATGGCGATCAGGCCGACGGCCAGGTAGGTCGCGCGGGCGACCGTGCGCCGGGGGTCACGACACTCCTCGCTGTAGATCGCCGCCGACTCGAAGCCGACGAACGAGGCGACGCAGAAGGTGAGCGTGGCGCCGACGGCGGTGCTGAACGCTACGGTCGGGCTGAAGCCGATCATCGTGAGTCCCTGCGGGCCCGGGTCGGCGAAGATCGCGATGTCGAAGAGCGCGACGATGAGGACCTCGAGGCCAAGCATCACGGCGAGCACCTTGGCGTTGAGGTCGATCTGCAATACGCCTAGCAGCGCGATCACGACCCCGGCAACGAGGCACCAGAACCACCAGGGGAGCGCCAGGCCTACGAAATTGGCCATGAACCCGCCGAGGGCGACCCCGAAGAGGCCGTAGATCCCGATCTGCATGCTGTTGTAGGCGATGAGCGCGATGAACGCCGCCCCGATGCCGGAGACCCGGCCGAGGCCCTTGGAGACGTAGGCGTAGAACGCCCCCGCGTTCTCGATGTAGCGGCTCATCGCCGCGTACCCGACGGTGAACAATGCGAGCACGATCCCCAGTGGTATGAACATGAAAGCGACGGCCCTGTTTCCCGTCACGAGGTAGGTCGCGGCCTGGCCGCCCGCCACCGCCGTAAGTGGCGCCGAGGCCGCTATGATAAAGAACATCAGATCGGGCACCCCGAGGGCGCGCCGGTGTAGCTTTGCGCTCTCGGTGCCGCCCGCAGGCGGGGTCACCGTCGATTCGGCTCTGGACATCAGCACTCCTCCTTCCGGCCCGGGACGAGCCCGCACCAATCCCTTACAAAGAGCCCGAGCACCTGCGCGGACTCGACGACCGAGCGCAGCGAGACGCGCTCGTCGATGCCGTGGATCCCCTCTCCCCGCGGCCCGAAGCACACGGCGGGTATCCCCATGCGTATGAAGTGGCGCGCGTCCGTCGTCGCGGTCGTCGCCATCGCCTTAGGACGCTCCCCGTGCAACCTGGCGTATGCGCCCGACAGGGTCTGAACAAGCGGTTCGGCCTCATCCACAACCGAGCCCTCGCACGAGAACCCGGCGTAGCGCACGCGCGGCGGGTTCTCGGCCAGCCGCGGGGACGCGGCGACGGCTTCGGCAACGGCGGCCTCGACCCCGGCGCGCGCCTCCTCAGGGTTCTGTCCCGGGTAAAGCCCGATGCGGCACGAGAGGGTACACCTCGCGGCGACGGTAGAGGGCCAGTCGCCGCCAGAGATCACACCTGGGTTCAAATTGATGGGGTGCTCGAACGCATCGTATGGTGGCGGTGGGGCCTCGTTGAGTCGCGCTTCGTGACGCCGGAGCGCCGCCAGCACTTCGACCGCGGCGTCGATGGCATTGAAACCGAGATGGCTGGCGCGCGCCGCGTGCGCAGGGACGCCGGAGAGCTCCACCTGGAACCAGAGGACGCCGACCTGGGCGACGGTCAGGTGGTCGGGGTGGGGCTCGGTGATCACGCACGCATCGGCACGCGTCCCATCCAGCAAACACTGCAACGCCCCGTGCCCCGTGCACTCTTCCTCCACGACGGACTGCAGCTGCACGTCCGCCGTAGGAGCATACCCGGCCTGCACGAGCGCCCGCACCGCACCGGCCATGGCGGCGAGGCCGGCCTTCATGTCCCCGGCGCCGCGGCCGTAGATCCAATCTCCGTCGCGTACCGCACGGAACGGCGGGTGCGTCCACAACTCCTCCGCGGCCGGCGGCACGACGTCTATGTGGCCGTTCAGGATGAGCGAGCGTCCACCGCTCCCACCGGCAAGCCAATCGGCCACGACATTACGCTTGCCGTCGACGTCCCACGTAAAGGGAGAAGCACCCTCCGCGCTGCGAAGCGCCTCGGCGTCCAGGCGAACGCCGCGAGGCTCTAAACCGCAATCCTCGAAGGCCTCCTCCATCACGACCTGTCCGGCCTCCTCGTCGCCGAGCACCGTGGGGACTTCGACGAGGCGACGCAGGAGCTCCTCCATCCATCCGGCCTCGGCGGCGACCGCCTCCAGGATCGCCTCGTCGGAGACGGTCTCGCCGGGTAAGGCCCCGGTCCTCATCCCACGCTGCCCTCGAGGATCTGGAGGGTCTTGAGATCGGAGTAGAAGTCAAGGGCGTAGTCCCCACCCTCGCGTCCGATCCCCGAGATGCCCATTCCACCGAAGGGGGCCGTGAGGTCGCGGACGAGGAAGGTGTTGACCCAGATAACGCCGGCGCGTACTCCTCGTCCGACGCGGTCGGCGCGGCCCATCGAGCTCGTGTACATGACGCCAGAGAGGCCGTAGGGCGTGGAGTTGGCGAGGGCTACCGCTTCGTCCTCATCGGCGAAGGTCTGGAAGGTGAGGACGGGTCCGAAGACCTCGTTCTGCACCACCTCGGCGTCGTTGGAGGCAGGCTCTATGAGGGTCGGCTCGTAGAACAGCGGCCCGACGTCAGAGCGGTGTCCGCCGCGCACTATCTTCTGTCCGTCCTCGCGGGCGCGCTCGACGAATCCTTCGACGCGAGCGAGGTGGTCGGGGTGGATCAGGGGCGAGACCGTCGTCTCGTCCTCGCGTGGGTCGCCGAGGACGTGGCTATCTACTTCGGCGTGGAAGCGTTCGAGGAAGGGCTCGCGGACGGACTCCTGCACCAATATGCGAGTTCCCGCAAGACACACCTGGCCGCCGTCGTCGTACTGGCCGGCGGCCTTCGCGGCGGCGGCGTCGAGGTCGGCATCCTCGAAGACGATGAGGGGTCCCTTGCCGCCTAGCTCGGCGGTGAAAGGCACCAGGTTGCGGGCCGCGGAAACCCCGATCAGACGCCCCGTCTCAGGCGAGCCGGTGAAGGAGATGCGCCGCAGCAGAGGATGCGCGACGAGCGCGGCCCCGGCTTCCTCCCCCACTCCCTGGACGACGTTGAACACCCCTGGCGGAAAATCTGCCTCGACGAAGAGGTCGGCGAGGAGCGAGCAGGAGAGCGGCGACCACTCGGCGGGTTTGAGGACCACGGTGCAGCCCGCCGCAAGCGCTGGCGCGGTCTTCCACGTCGACAGCATGAACGGGGCGTTCCACGGTGTGATCACGGCCGCAGGCCCTGCGGGCATGCGCTGCACGCGGTTCCAGGTCCCCCGCGAACGCCAGTCGCGCTCTTCGTAGGCTGAGGCGAGGTCAGCATAGGAGCGGTAGTTACGCGCCCCGCGCGAGATCACACGCGCGCGCAGCGAACGCAACAGCATCGCCATGTCGGCGTTCTCGACGGCGGCGAGACTCTCTATGTTCTCGTCGATGAGATCGGCGAGGCGACGCAGGTAGGGAGCGCGGCCGGCAGGACCTAAAGCGGCCCACTCAGGGAAGGCTTCGCGGGCGCCGCGGACCGCCAGATCGACCTCGGCTTCGCCGGCGCGTGAGATCTCGGCCATGACCTCGCCGTCGATGGGCGAAATGTCCTCGAAGCGGCGCCTGCTCGCGACGCGTTCGCCACCGATAAAGTGGTCGGGCGATACCTCGACGCCGGCGATCCGGATGCGGTCCGTGGCGGTGGTCATACGAACTCCTTTACGGTCTTCAGGTCGTCGATCGTATAGCCGAAGGTGAAGCGGTACCCGCGGTCTATCTCGACCGGAGCCAGCGTGTCGTGCTCCTCGCCGGGCGCGGGGTGCAACGTGAGCGTCGCCGGGCCGGTCATGGCCTTCGATGCCGCGCGGTCGCGGCTGACGGCGCGGACGAGCTCGTGCACCTGCGGGTCGTCGTGGCGTCCTGCGGCGAGGCGCGGGAAGTGGCGAACGTTCACGATCGGCGGGGCGTTGTGGCGCGGACCCTCCTCGCTCTCCCCATCTATGGTCAGCGTCATGTCGGCGATGGCCCTGCCGCGGCCCGAGCAGGTCGCGCCGTAACGTCCGCCGGGACGCAGACCCGGGTCGGCAGGGAGGTCGAGGCCGAACGTGCGGGTCATCCAGATCGAGCCGAGCTTCTTTGGGAAACCCTGGATCCAACCCCGCGCCAGAGCGAAGTCCTGGTTCACCCAGATGAACGGGCAATTCGTCACCTCTTCCCCGTCCAGGAGCGCGTTTATCACGATAAAGAACTCGCGGTAGTGGGACCGGATCGGGTCCACAAGCTCGTCCCCACCCTCCGAGGAGGACTGCCAGTCGGCGAAGACGGCGGCGCAGCGGCCGGGATCAGGGTGGGGATCGAGGCCCTCAGGCAGCACGGCCCTGACGGCGTCGGGGTCGGCCCAGTAGTCGACGACGAGGAAATCCCCGACGTAGTGCCACGGCGGCGGGGGGACGAGACTCGCCCGCCCGGTGCTCGTGCGGGGGATGGAGTAGCCCTGCAACCTCATGCGTTGACCTCCTCTGGGAGTGGTTGTCCGAGCATCTCCAGGCTCTCGCGCTCGGAGGCGACGGCCGCGGCGTCGAAGCGGAAGTAGGATCTAGGGGGTAGAGGTCCCCAGGTGTTGGAAGAGAGGCGGTCGTCGGGCCAGCGACGCGGCTCGTGCTCGGCCTCCAGTTGCTCCATGTCGCAGTACAGCTCCACGAAGCATTCCTCCTCGACGATGCGCACGTAGGAGGCGATGTTCCCGCCGATGCCGTGGCGCGTCGGCCCCCAGCCTAGCCACCGTCCGTGCCGCCCCAGATGGTCGAGCGCCACCCGCATCTGCCCGATGTCTACGACGTCGAAGGCCAGATGGTGCAGGTGGCTGTAGCCCTTGTCCACGAGCGCCATGACGTGGTGGTCGCTATTTATGTTGAACCATACGCCCCCGTCGCCGAGCCAGTCCGTGATGCGCATGCCGAGCACGTTCGTGTAGAAGTCCACGCCGCGTGAGATCTCACCGGTCAGGAAGTTCACGTGCCCGAGCTTGCGCGGATGGCCGACGGTCTGGTCTCTTGCGGGCCGGGCGTGCGGCGTCCAGCGTAGTTCCGGCTCCCTGTAGGGGAGCACCAGGACCCCATTTCCCTCGGGGTCGGAGAGGCGCAGCCCGCCGTCACGCTCCTCGTAGTCGACGCCGAGATCTTCGAAATGATGGCGGGCCTCGTCGAGCGTGCACGAGCGCCTGAGCTCGTAGGCCACGTGCCCGATGCCGGGGGCTTCCGCGGCGACGAGCTCCAGGGAGAACGGTTCGTCGTCGCAGGCGAGGCGGGCCTTTTGGTCGTCGCGTTCGCGTTCTACGAGCCCGAACTGGGCGCACCAGCGACGGGTTGCGTCCTCTACATCGGTGACCAGTAGGCTCACGTGGTCGATGCGGCGGAGCGAGATCACTGCGTCACCCGTACTGGGAGGCGCTTGATGCCGTTGAAGAAGTTGGAGCGCAGGCGCTCAGGCTGGCCCATAAGCTCGAACCCCTCCACACGCTTAAGCATCTCCTCGAAGGCGATGCGGACTTCCAGCCGCGCCAGATGGGCGCCGAGGCAGTGATGAATACCGCCGGGGCCGAAGGCCATGTGCTTGTTCGGGGTGCGGCCGACGTCGAAGGTGTCCGGGTTCTCGAAGACCTCCTCGTCGCGGTTACCGGAGACCAGCCAGGTTGTCACCTTGGCGCCAGCCGGGATCTCGGTGCCAGCCAGCTCGGTCTTCTCGGTCGTTGTACGCCGGAAGTAGTGGACGGCCGTCGCCCACCGCAGCATCTCGTCGGCGGCTGTGGGCAGGAGGGAAGGGTCGTTTCTCAGGCGCTCGAGCTGGTCGGGGTGTTCGAGGAGGGCGAGCAGGCCGTGGGTGATCGTATGCCGCGTCGTCTCGTTACCTGCGGTAGCGAGCAGCACGAAGTAGACGTCGTACTCGCGCTGGGTGAGGTCTGCGTTGACGAGCAGCGTAATGATGTCGTCCCTCGGGTTCTTGCGCCGCGCCTCGGCCAGCTTGCGGCCGAACTCGAACATCTCCAGCGCGACAGGGCTCGAGAACGGCAGCATCCGGTGGGCGTCCTCGAGGGGTTGGACGTACTCGGGGTCCTGGTTACCGAGGATACGGTCGCCCATCTCCACGATGTAGCGGCGGTCCTCCTGCGGCACGCCGAGGATCTCGGCGAAGACCTGCATGGGGATCTCCGATGAGATCTCCTCGACGAAGTCGAACTCGCCCTTGGGCAGCGCCTCGGTGAGGACCCGATCGCAGACCGTGCGCACCGCCTCCTCCCACACCATCACGGCGCGGGAAGTGAAGCGGCGCGCGATCAGCTTCCTGAGCTCGGTGTGGCGGGGTGGGTCCGTGTCTATCATGGACTTGCGGGCCTCGATCTGGTCGGGGTCGAGGTCCTCCAGAGAGGTCCCGCCGACTTCCGAGGAGTACGTGGCGAAGTCGCGGTGCACCGCGCGGATGTCCCAGTAGCGCGTCACGGCGTAGAAGCCCGGGCCGTCGGGCTCGGGGTTGAAGTGCACGGGGTCTTCGTGGCGCAGGGTGCGGAACCACTCGTAGGGCACCCCCTCGACGAAGGCGTCGTGGCTCGAGAGGTCTATCTCTTCGAGCGGCACGGTCGTGTCGGTCATCGTCGACCTCCTAGAGGTGATGAAGGTACTCGTCGATCTCCCAGTCCGAGACCCACGTGCGGTGACGCTCGACCTCGAATCGTTTCATGGTGAGGAACGTATCCACGATCTCGGGACCCATCGCCTCGCGCAGCATGTCGTCGGCCTCCAGCGCGTCCAGGGCATCGCTGAGGGAAGCGGGCAGAGGCCCGCCAGCATGCTCTTCGTCCAGGGTGTAGGCGTCGCCGCCTACGGGCGGACCGAGCGGGAGCTTCTCGCGCACGCCGTGCAACCCCGCGAACAGGATCGCGGCCGCCGCGAGATACGGGTTCGCGCTGCCGTCGCCAACACGCACCTCGACCCTCGTGGCCCCACCCCGCTCGGGCGGGACGCGAACGAAAGCTGTGCGATTGTCCCAGCCCCAGTTGGCGTGGGTCGGCGCCAGCGAGTCAGGAACGAGCCGGCGGTAGGCGTTTACGGTCGGGTTAAGGAACGCCGTCAGCGCCTGGGCGTGGGCCATCACGCCGGCCATGAAGTGGCGAAACTCCTCGGAGACGCCGTCACTGTGGGAGCCGTCGGCGAACGCGTTGTTGCCGTCGCGGTCGAGCGAGAAGTGGAAATGGAAACCCGAGCCCCCCTGGTCATTGAACGGCTTGCCCATGAACGTGGCGATGAGGCCGTGCATCGCGGCCACGTCCTTCACCGCACCCTTCAGCCGGAAGGCGCGGTCGGATGCCGTCAACGCAGGCGCGTGCTGCAGGTTGATCTCGAACTGCGAGTTCATAAACTCGTGGTTGGCCGCGAACGTCCCCATGCCAAGGTTCGACAGGGCCTCCGCGATCTCGCGCACGATGCCGCGAGGGTCTGCCTGGGGACCCACCGTGTAGACCATGCTCAGGTTGTCCACGTAGCGCCTGACGCCGTTGGGCGACTCGGGATCCCGCTCGCACAGGAAGAACTCGAGCTCGGGTCCCACGACCGGTGCAAAACCGAGTTCCTCGAAGCCGGCGACGACGCGGCGCACGGCGCCCCTGGGGTCGGCGGGCGGTGGATGCTCTCCTACGGGATAAAGATCGGCGACGCAGCACGCGAGGCCCTCTTCCCACGGCACCAGGGTCATCGTGGAGAGGTCAGGGTAGGCGATCAGGTCCGGGTAGCCCTCCTCGCCGCCGACCACGGGGGTGTGCCGCAGATCGGTGCCCATCACCGCCGAGCAGAACGCGAGCCCGTGGTCGATCGCCCGCTCGAACTCGCCGATCGGTACGTCCTTGCCACGCGCCACGCCGTGAAGGTCGGGGTAGATCACGCGCACGCACCTCACCGATTCGTCGGACAACTCCGGTGGCCGGGCCGTAAGCTCCTCCTTCTGAACCACTGTTACTCCTTCCTGCCGACGTCGTCGCCGGCTGTTTTTCCCGCGCCGTCTTCCACGGCGCCGTCCAGGAACGCGTCAAACAACCGGAACGCGCTCTTTCGCGCGGCCTCCTCGATGTAGGGTGCGACAGCGAGGAGCGCAACCCCGTCCTCTATCCCGAGCTCGACGAGACTCTCTTTGTCCATGCCCGCCCAGTGGGCGACGATCTCCGCGGTGCTCTCGGGGTGGAACTGGACGCCGAGGTGCGGCCCGATCCTGAACGCCTGCACGGCGTCGGCCGTGCGCGCCACTTCGACAGCGCCAGGGGGCGTCGTGAAGCGCTCGTAGTGCCACTCCAGCCAGGGACCGGCGGGGACCGTATCAGGGTCGTCGGTCTCGATCTCACGCCACCCTAACTCTGGCACCGGCGCACGCTCTACGCGCCCGCCGAGCACGGCTGACAACACCTCGCCTCCAAAGCACAGCCCGAGCACGGGAACCTCCTCCTCCACAGCGGCCCCGATCAGCTTCAACTCCTCGACGACCCCCGGCTCGTGGGTATCGTTGGGACCATAAGGGGAGCCAAGCGAGGCCACGAACGCGTACTCTGAAGGGTCGGGGACTGCCTCGCCCTTGTAGTAATGGTGCACCTCGTACGGGATGCCACGCTCCTCGAGCCACTCGACCAGCAACCCGGGCGGCGTCGTCTCCTCGTGCTGGCGGACCAGGACCGGCTTCACCCGCCGCCCCCCGCCACCATTCGCTCGGCCTCCTCCTCTGGGACGGCGAGCGCGACGTGCAACGTGTTGGCCGAGGTCTCGGGCTGCTCGCCAGGACCCGAGAGGTCCACATCCCACTCCTCCACGGTGTTGCTCAGGCGCCCGATCCCGTCGATCTCTACCTCGACGACGTCTCCAGGCTCCATGGGCCTCGAGTTCGCGGGCGTGCCCGTAAGGATCACGTCGTCCGGCTCCAGCGTGATCAGACGGCACAGGTCCGCCAGCTGGTAGGCCACAGGGAAGATCAAATCGTCGGATCCTCCCTCCTGCACCACGTCTCCGTTGAGGTACGTCCGAAGCTGGAAGGTCGTCGGATCGAACTCGTCTGCCGATATTACCTCGGGCCCGAGCGGCAAGAACCCGTCCTGCCCCTTGACCCGCAACATGGAACCCCTGTCAGCGTGGCGGAAGTCGTGTAGCCCGACGTCGTTGGCGCACGCGTAACCGGCGACGTAAGAGAGCGCCTCTTCCATCGGCACCCCGTGCATGCGCCGCCCGATCACCGCCGCCAACTCCCCTTCATAGTTTAGGAACCTGGTCCCACGCGGACGCCGTACCACCCCGCGGTGCCCGTTGAGGGTGCTCGGCGGCTTGACGAAGTACGAAGGCTCAGGCGGCGTGCGCGCCGCGTACTCCTCGACGCGGCTCCTGTACGTCAGGTGGACCGCGAGGATCTTGGTCGGCTCCACAGGCGCAAGATACTCGGCCTCCGACTCCGGCACCCGGCCACCCCCGTCCAGGACGACCTCTTCACCCTCGAGCCTACCCCACGCTGGCTCGCCATCGTGCAGGATCCTTACCCTTCGTCCCATTCCATCTCCTTTCGTATTGGATACATTATCCATTAATGGAGGGCGTGTCAAGGCGCTGTAGGAGACATTGCATAATGTATCCACACGGGCTATGATCGGGCGATGGAACCTGTACCCCATTCGTCCGGGAGGAGTGACCCGATACGGGTAGATTCCGTAGCGGACCTTGCCTACGAGCGGATAAGGGGGCACGTGCTTGGCGGAGAGGTTCCGCCGGGAGCGCGGCTCGGTCAGGTGGAGTTGGCGGAGAGGTTTGGGATCTCACGCACCCCCGTGCGTGAGGCCTTGCGGCGGCTCGCCGGGGAGGGCCTGGTGGACTTCCATTCGAATCGGGGTTTCCGGGTGGCGGACCTCGGGCTGGACGCGGTACTGAGCCGTATGGAGGTGCGGTCTATCGTGGAGCCGGGGATCGCACGCCTCGCGGCCCTGCGAAGGACGGATGAGGACCTTAGGCGCCTCCGAGAGGCCATCGCGAGCGAAGAGGGCGCGCGCGACGGGATTGCCGCGCACGACGCCAGCCGCGACTTCCACATCGCGCTCGCGCGCGCGTCAGGCAACGAGGAGCTCGCGCGGGTGCTCGGCTCGCTCTGGCTGGTAGAGGTGGGGCGGCGGCTCCTATCAAGGCGCACCGCGGACCCCAACTGGCTGCACGAAGACGTCGGGGAACATCGTGGAATTCTCACCGCCGTCTCAGAAGGCCGCCCCGCCGATGCCGAACGCCTCATGGCCGAGCACATCGCTCGCGCGCTGCACCACTGGGAGCCGCTTGGATCCGATGGGACGATAGACCGGTAGTGTTTTAGGCAACTTGCAAAGAAGTCCTTTGCAAGCATTTCAGCCAGTCAGCACTTCAGCTAGTCAGCTTATTGTTTTCGCTCGTACGGTACGACGCTTCCCGAACGATAATCCACCACCTTGGCGTTCTTCCGGGAGTTACAACTACGACAGAGTGGACTGTATGTTAGTGATTGAGTTGCTGCCGCCCAAGGACAAAGGAACGACATGATCCGGCGTGAGCGGCTTGGTAACCGAGCCGCAGCACAGGCACACGTTACCGTACCTCTCGCTTAGAGCGAGAAACTCCGCGGCTGTGTACTCGCCTTCGGCTTCCAATTCGAAGGCACGCCGACGATTCCTCTGTGCCACCGTCTTCGCCGGATTCTCGCGCCTCCAAACCGTCAGGTTGCGATAAAGGTGCGCTTTGCGAAGTGGCTTCTGATTGCGGCGGCGTTCTATCTCCGATATCGCCTCACGCGGACGATTCTTTTGGTACGCCTTCCGACAAACCTTGCAGTGGTTCAGGTGGCCGTCTGCCATTCGAGGATGTTTGTAGAATTCTGCAAGGTCTTTTTCGACCCCGCAGCCCTTGCAGATCTTCGAAGTCACCTCACAAGATATCGCGGACTATCAATGGTTTGATACTAAAGTGGCGAAATGGAATATCTTCGAAGTCGGTTTCATCGATATCCACTTCTTCGCGCCGGCCGCCACGTCCACCGCCGCGGGCCTGTCCGCCTCCGCCGGAAGTGGCGCCGTCGGAGTCGCTCCTGCTGCTGAGGAACTGGACGTTGTCGGCGACCACGTCGACGGCGCTCCGCTTGGAGCCGTCCTGGGCCTCCCAGGTACGGTACTGCAGGCGACCTTCGACGAGTACGGGGTCCCCCTTGTTGGTGTAGTTCGCAACACGCTCGCCGAGATCCCGCCACGCGGAGACGTTAAAAAAGTCTACCTCATCGTTCTTAGAGAAGACCCGATTCACAGCCAGTCCGAACCCGCAAACCGGCGTGCCGCTCTGCGTGAACCTTAGCTCAGGATCTCTGGTCAGATTACCGGCAAGTATGACGCGATTGAAACTGACCACGGCTCTTTCCTCCTTCTCTGTGCCCTACAACGCTAACAATACAGGAACATTCTCGGTTCTCAAGCGCCATGGCTTTAGTGGTCGTTCGCTTCAGCGTTTCGTAACGGCCACCTCCAGCTCCTGGTCTTCAATGGTGGCGATTACATCCCCGTCCTCGTCGTTGCGGAAGATCTTCGCGCCAGCCCTTTGGAGCCTGTCGAGGGTCTCGGGCGTGGGGTGCCCGTAGGGGTTGTCGACACCGCACTGGATGACGGCTACTTTTGGTGGGAAACGGCTGAGAAAGAGCGGGGTCGATGAGGTGTTGGAACCGTGGTGGGTTACCTTCAGGATCGTCAGGGGACCCGTGTATTGACCGTTCGCCATGTACTCTTCCTCGTTCGCCTCGGCGTCGCCCGCGAGCAGGATGCGGGCCGTGCCGTAGGTCAGCAAGATGGCCACCGAGTTGTCGTTGATCTCGGAGAAGAGGCCGCCCTCGGCGTCCGTCGGCGGACCGATGACGTCGGCCCGCACCCCTCCCCAATCCATCAGCATCCCTGTCCGCAAGATCTCCATCTGCGCCCCCTCGTCGCGCACACCGCGCAAGAACGTGTTGTACGTCAGGGTGCTGTTCGGGTCCCCAGAAACGAAGACGGTCTCGACGGGGAAGGCGTCAAACACATCGAGAAAGCCGCCGATGTGGTCGGCGTCCGGGTTGCTAACCACGATGCCGTCCAGCGAGTCTACGCCCCTGCTGCGCAAGAAATCCACGACGTTGGGGCCCTCCTCTGGTCTTCCTGCGTCGATCAGGTAGCTCTCGCCACCGGCCTGCACCAACACCCCGTCCCCCTGGCCAACGTCTATAAAGCTAACCGACAGAGAGCCAGAAGGCGGCGGATCAGGACCACCGCGGGCGCCGCCCGCGAGCGACTCCAGCTCCGCGCAAGCAGGGGTGAGCAGCATCAGGACTAGCAACAATGGGGCGAGGAGATACGTCCTGGGAGCGGCCGCTCCCAGCATCTCTGGGGGGCATCGCCGGGTTAGCATGGGTCGCAGACCAGGGTCTCCCGCAGACACCTCCAAACACCCCACTCTCATCAGATACGTCTGACTATCGGTAGAGTTATCGGATGATTCCGAAAAACTTTAGGACGGGTCGCTTCGACTTTCATACGTAATCGGGTAGATCGGCTGTGGTTGGAGGCGTGGAGTGCCAGCCGAGGTGGATTCCCGCTCCCCGCTTTCGCGGGGACAGGCCCCGCGGGAATGACGGGAGAGGAGGCATACTACCGTGGGGCCGGGGCAGGCGTTGGCTCACCGCGCCTCACGAAGGCGATGTGTGCCCTCTAGTTGAACGTTCTTTCTTACTGCGGCGGGCCGGATAGGCCGCTTATCGCGATGGAGACAACGTTCAGGATCACGGCGACTAATCCCAGGATCCGCCCCGCCCGGCTACCTCCCTGGCTCCCTTATTGCAGGCAGAAGTAGTAGCCCAGGCCGCCGAGAATGATGCCGGGAACTCGATGGAGATGCCGTTGATCAAGAAAAGGCCAAGCCCAGCGCACAAAAGACCGAGAACGCCAAACGCTAGACCAACAGTGGTCCGCGATCCTTACTCGCGTCCTTCCGGGGTGAGGCGGTCGATCCACTCATCGGCTTCGGCGCGGGTCATGTCCGCGAGCGGCTTGCCGACGCGGTTCTCCAGGCGCTCGACGCCGTTCTCGCCCCGCCACTCTACGGCCAGCGTCTTCAAGAGGTCGACCTGGCTCTTGCGCGCCTTACCGCCTCTCTTCGAGGAAGAGGCTGGTTTCTCCGGCTGTCCGTTCTGGGTATCCTGCTCCGTGGCGGCACCTTGGGAGGAGCCTCGAGAAGAATTCTGTCGCCCACCGCGGATGGGGGTCGGCCTGCCGCGCGAGGATGAGCCCTCGGGTGTCCGGGTGGCCGGAGGAGCGTCGTCGCCATCGGAGAGCTCCTCGAGGGCGGTCGCGCCGACATTCACGGCGTCGCGCAGGGCTCGCGCTTTCGCCCTGGTCTCGGCCATCCGGATCAGGTGCGGGGCGATGTTGCGTCCGACGTTCTCGGGGCTTGCGTCCCCGATGCCTGAAAAATGCCTCTCGTCCTCCATCTCGGCCGTGGCCTTCACGATGGCAACGTTCCCGTTCGACTCGTCGGGGACCTGGATCAGGTCAGTGTCTATCCCCCTCAAGCCCAGACTATGAGCCTCGTCGAGGAGGCCATGGAACAACACGTAGCGTTTGCCTTGCCGCTCGATATAGAACTCTTCTCTCACAGGCCGCGCCTCACTTCGGCCTCGCGGTAGTCCTCGCCTTCGAGGGAGATCCAATCGCACATCGCGATGATCCTGCTCGCAGTCCTCTCCCCTAGCTGGGCGGCGAGGTCCCTAGGTCCTATGTTGGAGGTGAAGATGGTCGGCAACTCCTCCCTGTAGCGGTGGTTGACGATAACGAAGATGCGCTCGCGCACCCATTCGTTGGTCCTCTCGGCGCCGAGGTCGTCTAGCAAGAGAAGCTCGGCG